>Ga0255758_10000873_pt1 | contig 32707 bp, 32 predicted proteins | sample 011ome_24_FD_179958 | JGI IMG/M metagenome (GOLD analysis project Ga0255758, IMG submission 179958) | Coastal salt marsh microbial communities from the Groves Creek Marsh, Skidaway Island, Georgia - 011513CT metaG (version 2) | ecosystem: Environmental > Aquatic > Marine > Intertidal zone >... | reverse complement strand
TCCAGAAGAAATCAGTTTTCTTATTGGTAAAGGGATTTTCTGTAATTTTTTCCAATACTGATCTGTAATTTTATATCGGTTATATCCACAAAAAAGTTCATCTCCTCCATCGCCAGATAAAGCTACTGTTACATCTTGTTTTGCAAATTTAGATATTAAATATGTCGGGATCTGTGAAGAATCACCAAATGGTTCATCATATATATTGGCCAAGCTAGGTATTACATTTATCAAATCTTGTGAATCAATATATATATCTGAATGATCTGTTTTAAGATGCTCTGCAACTGCTCTAGCATGATCAGCTTCATTAAAATCCTTTTCTTTAAATCCAACCGTAAAGGTTCTAATTCTTTGAGTCGAATTTAGTTGCATCATAGAAACTATTGTTGATGAATCAATTCCACCCGATAAAAATGCTCCAATTGGTACATCTGAAATCATTTGTTCCTTTACAGCTCCATTAAGCATTCTCTCTAAACAATCAATAGCTTCACAATCATTAGAATATATTTCGGATTCTTGGATTTTTTTTGAATTCTCTTTCGGAGACCAATACCTAGTAAGCAAAGGTGTCTTATTTTTAAATGATATTCTGGCAAAATGCGCTGGAAGTAATTTAAAAATATCCTTATATATAGAATGAGGCGCTGGTATATAACTGTGGCGCAGAAAAGATGAGATTGCATTTCTATTTATTTGTTTCTTAAATACAGGATGCTGATGAAAAGCCTTTAATTCAGAACCAAAGAAAAAAGTTGCATTCTCATCATTTCCTTGCCATCCATAATATAAAGGCTTTTCACCCAAACGATCACGCCCTAGTGTTAGTAATTTATTTTTGTTGCACCAAACTGCAAAACTAAACATGCCTGAACACTTTCTTATAGTGTCATCAATTCCCCATAGATCAAAACAAGCGAGTAATGTTTCAGTGTCAGAATTGCTTTTCCAAGGATAGTTTGATTGAATATTTTCAACTTGTTTTCTTAGCTTAAAATGATTATAAATTTCTCCATTAAATACAATCACATACTGACCTGAAGCAGAAATCATTGGTTGATTGCCCTTCTCAGATGTATCTTGAATTGCTAGTCTTCTAAAACCCAATGTAATTCCATCCACATGACTATGCCAAAAACCATAGCTATCTGGTCCTCGATGAACTAATGCATCACTCATTTTCCTAATGGTTTCTAGAGAAGTCCCTTGATTTTTATTATTTGGTAAAGATAAATAACCTACAAATCCACACATCAGACTTTTTTATATTTATAAAATTTTTTGTTAATTTTGTGTGATCGAAGTTTTGGATCAAGAAAACAAATACCTATGATCATTAAAATACCCATGGCAGGAATGTGATGTCTAACTGCAGATCCCCAATTTACTGTTCCTAGCGCCCATAAAATCTCTAATGCAAAAAACATAAGAATTGAATAAACTAGAACTGTTTTTAAATCGCTTTTGACTGTGAAAAAATTTTTTAGCGCAAAAATTATCAATATTAAACGAAAAATATTTTCAAAAAATAATGCTAGATCTAAGGCAGTTGCAATCTTCCATGGCATTGGCTCTAATAAATATTGGAATAAACTTATAGGAATGAAAATAATTAATCCTAATAAACCCTCTATTTCAGGCTGATAACTATACATTGCTCTCGTTTCATTATGTCCTGATTGATATGTTTGAACAGCTGCAGCAAGACCATCTTCAAAATCAAATGGAACTATTTGGTCAAATAGATTTATACCTAAATATAAAAAAATGCTTAGTATGGGAATGTAAAATAGAATTAGTTCCATTGAAAAAATTTTTCCACCTTTTATGGAAGTAAAATATAAAGTTATCAATGCTCCTAAAATCCCATACAAAACTAAACCAAAATGAAGAGCTCCCATGCAAAAAGATGAAAGCAAAATTAAAAACCAAAATTTTTGATTGCTCTCAAGTAAAATTTTTAAAGATGAAAAAAATAATAAATTAACGAAAAGTAGTTGATATACCTCTCTTAATGTAACGCTAGTAAATAGAATAGACGATGGTATCAATGCATATAGAATTAATGCACGATTTCTATATTTTTGCTGAACTCCAATAAGTTTGATTGATTGATTTAGAATTAATGCTGAGGCAAGCCAAGCTAAACAAGATAGAATACTGCCTAAAAAAATGGAGTTTAAAGTTGTTATAAAATAGATAATTCCTAAGAAATACGAGTATATCCAGCCTATATTAAATTTCGTGTCAAAAACTCCAAATCTTGAAACTTCTACAGCTATATCATGAAAAAGTAGTGCATCACCGTCCGCTCCGATGCTTGGACCAAAAAAACCATTCCAAATTGCAATAATCAGACGTAAGAAAAAGCCTAAGAGAATATATTTCATTTATTTTCAACTATTTTCTTATTAAGAATTTTTATATGTTTATCGATTATTATTTATCAAGATAGCCTTGATAATATAGATGTATATATTCTTCCAAACAAATTTTCCAGTCCCTCATTATGTTAACATTTCTTAAATTTAATTTTGAATCTATAAGTCTTTCTGATGGAGGACGTTCAGCAAAATACTCCTCGATAAAATGGGATGACTCAACTGGAGTAAGTTTTATTGATTCAGTTAAGTTTAAAACTTTTAGCAATTCTTCAGCTACCTCTAACCTTCCAGTAATACCTTCACAAACCATATTATATAAACCCCAAAGTTCTTTTTCTAAAAGCAATTTTACATTTTTCGCAAAATCATGAGTGTAGGTCGGAGTTCCTAATTTATCCTTTACAATAAATAGTTCTTGAGCTCCATTTTTTAACTGACTCATTATTTTTTGAACAAATTTTTTATCTTTATTAGGTCCTGAACCCATCATCCATCCTGCTCTGCAAATTAAATATTTGACAGCATTATTCTGCACGAACAATTCTCCAGCATACTTACTTCTAGCATAATGACCTAATGGATTTGGTAAATCCCAATCATCATATGTATCCTGCTTTCCATCAAATATTCCTGCGGTAGAGATATACAAAATCGGTATATCTAATCCATTAGCAATAAAAACTGCGTTTTCAACTGATAATGTATTCGTAATATATGTTTCATTCTTATGCTTTTCACAATACTCTAAATCTGTAAAAGCTCCTAAATGAAAAAGATAATCTGGTTTAAATTCATTGACATCTTCTATATATGCATCTCTATCAGTAAAGTCTAAAAATTCTAGCCATGGCTCATTAATATCTATATCAGTGCACTTTAATTGATATTGTTCTCGAAAGATCTTATAAAATGCCTCACCAAGCATTCCTCCAGCACCTGCCATATAGATCTTTTTCATTTCACTCATTAACTTTCTCCAATAAGGTCATTAATAATTTTTAGATATGACTTACCAATTACTTCAGTTGAATATCTTATAAGAATTGTTTCTCTTGCATTCTTTCCTAATTTTTCTCTTAGTTGAGGCCGAAGAATTAATGCTTCCAGAGCTGTAATCCAATCATCTTTACTTTTAACTAATATCCCATTCTCCATATGCTTAATTATTTTTGGCGTAGTGCCAACATCAGTTGCAACAGTTGGCAATCCGAAAGCCATATATTGTAATGCTTTTAAACCGCTTTTGCCTAAAACCCAATCATTTATTGGTAGTGGATATACTCCTATATCTATACCTTGAAGATCAATAACTTCATTTTCCTTAGTCCACTGAATAACCTCAAGATCAATACCGGGCAATGAGTATTCAAAATTTCCAATAATTCTTAATTTAAATTTAATCTTTTTGGATAATTCAAAAAAGACTGGAGTAAGCAAATCTAAGTATTCTTTGGAGCTAAACGTACCTGTCCATCCAATAATTGGGACGCTTTTATTTTCGTATTTATTCACAGGAATAAATCTATTTACATCAATAGACGAAGAGATGAATGTTGATAATTTTTTTTCATTAAGTTCAATGGCATAGTCATTTAAAAAAGGAGAGCTGGTAATGACATGATCAGCTTTTTTAATTAAATATCTAGTTTTTCCTTGACCACGAAGAAAGCGTGTTAATGGATTTAATGAGCTGGTTTGCTCCATCAAAACATTATCTTCAATATCATATATTACTTTGTGACTTAATATTCGTAATAATCGTTCATAAAAAGAAGAGCCAAAAGGAGTTCCCCACATAAATACATATACAAGATCTGACTGTTTAAAAAAAAATAAGTCAAAGAATCTTCTTAAATAGCCCCTGCAAACTCCAAGAAATTTTTTTAAATTATTACCCTTTGTATAGACTACTTTCCATAATTCAGCATCCATAAATGAAGAAACATGAATTTCATAGCCATTTTTTTTCCAAGACGAGAAGTACTGTTCATACTTTAAACGTTGGCCTGCTGCTACTCCTTGAGGAAAAGGACAAACAACATAGATTTTTTTTTGATCTAAGTTCTGAGGCACGCAATACTCATTAAGCTTTGATGCCAACTACACACCATCTTGGTTCAGAATTATTAAAAATAATATCTTTAAATCCTGCATCATCCATTAATTTTTTAATTTCATTTTGAGTAAATCTTTGCTCTAAAGGAGTACCAAAACGATCTCTGGAATCTGTTCTCATGGTATAAAAAGAACAGTTTCTGTAAAAACTTAGAGGAACTCCAGAAACATCTATTTTGCACTTATCAAGTATTAATGAAATTTTTGCTAGCGGAAAATATATTATGAGGGCAATTAAATCTGTAATTAGGTGCTTTAGGGTAGACGGAAGCCTACAAATAATTTTCCTTAAAAAATTTGAACATCTCCAAAGAAGTTTATAAAGCACAGATTGATTTTCTAAAGCATAGTATAAGTACATTAAAAAAGGTGCTCCTGATTTTAGCATTGCAGAACATTCTTTGATTGCAGCACCAGTATCTGGAACATGATGAAGAACACCCAATGAGTATCCAAAATCTTGACTATTGTTTGGTAAAGAAAATTCGTCAACAGATTTTTTGTGAAAGGTAATGTTTCGTTTATCTGACAATGACACCTTAGCAATTTCTATTGCATTGGACGGGTCTATACAATGAAGATGTCCAACTTTATCACAAATAAATTTTGCCCATCTTCCAGAACCGCAGCCTAAATCAAAGCCAGAGGCATTTTCTGGCAAGGATTCAAAAGGAAAGATTTTAAAATATTGATTAAAGATTCTTTGAGCTTCGTCAAATGGAAGATGTGACTGGTCAAATCTACCCCACTCATCTCCAAAACTCTCAACTGTTGCTTTGTCTAAATTTTTTTTCATAGATTAGAGTAAACTATTATAAATTTTTGAATAGCTGGCTATCCCGTTACTTAAGGAAAAATTTAGTGAGGCAGTTTCTCTGCATTTAATCATTATATCCTTTTGCTGAGTTAATTCGATTAATCCTTTAATTCCCTTTCTAATTGAATCTTTATTTAGCTCATGAATTATAATTCCTGCACCACCCAAGCGTAAAATATCACCCATATCTCCTACCCCATCATTAGTAAGACATGGAATACCAGAAGCAAGAAATTCGCCCAACTTTGTCGGCGCTGAGGCTTGTTTTGAAAATAAAGGTTTTAAAAAAAATACTGATGCATCCATTTTATGAATTAAGGTAGGTATCTCCTCGGGTTTTGCCTCCAAAATCTCAATTGAAGATAATGGTATATTGAAACTTATCAATGATTCTCGAATAAATTTATGCTCGCCTTTATTAACTATTAAGATTTTTGCATCAGGCTCAATGTCTAATAGAATTTTGAATGCTTGGACTGTTTCCTGAAAAAGATACCATGTTCCAACTGTTCCTAAATATCCAAGGGTAAATTTAGATCTTGGATTAGTGACCTGCTTTAATGTAAATTTTTCTAGGTCAACGCAAGTAGAAATTACAGAAATGCTTAAACAACTCGGAGTTACATAAGGAAATTTTTTAATCTCACTGACGGCAGCATTTGTAAGAGAAATAATGTGATCAGCATTTTCAATAAAAGATTTTTCAAGTGATTTGGTTATCTTAAAAACCAAACTTTTGCGATTCCAAATATTTCCATCAACCCTCTCATCAGCCCAAAAACCTCGCATATCAAATATAAATTTGATGCCAAAAAATTTTTTAAAAAACAAAGCTATCAAAGCTGGGGGATAGCTTCTTGCATGAATTACCTTTATTTTATGATTCCAAATCAAGTAAGAACAATGAATGATTCCAGCCAATAAATCATATGATGTAGCTAGCATGCTAGGAGTCTTATGATATCTCCTAATAATCCATTTAATTGAAGTTTTAGATATTCTATCTTGCATTGAATGAAGCAACTTATGATTATTAAGATCAGCAGACTTCTCAAAGCTCATTAAAATAATATCAAAGTCTTTTGCAAGCCGTTCTTGATAAGCTAAAACTTGAGACTGCCCAAGGGGCTCTAAAACACCATCATAAGTGATATATAAAATGCTCATTGTTCTTTTATCAAAATTAAAATGCGTATATGTATATTTAAATTATTACTTTTTAACTAAAATAAATGCCCTATGCGCCGACCATTTTTTGTGCCCTATTGTATATATGGGTAAAAATTTACTAACAATACTAAGGAACCTAATAAAAAAATTAATTGTAGGCCTTAAAAGGCTTTTTCCTTTGAACCAGTATCCTGCATTAAATAATATAGGTGGGCCCCAATGATAAATCGAATGGACTTCAAACCCAGAGTCCTCTGCCAGTTCATGAATATACTCATCAGAATGAAATATGTGCGTATTAAAGTCATCCTCATCATACTTTTTCCATAAAGATGTTCCTATAGCATCCATATTCGGCATAGTAAAAAATGTTGCGCCAGATTTATTAAGTAACTTATATGAAAGATTGAAAATTTCTATTGGATTCTTGAAGTGCTCTATTAATCCCCAATGAACAATATAATCAAATTTTTTTTCACCAAAGTCGTAGTCAAAAATATCGCCTAGATGTGTATCTATATTGCAGTTATTGATGTCAAATAATTTATTGGAATATTTCAGACCAACTTTGCTATAGTCAATAATGCTAGCACTTATTGATCTAAACTTTGCTAGAGAGCATAGATAAAACGAGCAAGCGCCCCCTAACTCTAGAGTGGAAGAGCCCTTTTTTAGAGAAAAATTTTTCTCTAGAGTTTTAAGAAAAGCGCCATTTTCTCCAAGTATTTGATCGTTTGGACTTATGCTCGAAGGAAGAAAATTCTCCCAGTTTCGATCCCAATCAGCCTCAGATGTTAGTTCATTATTATTGTTCATTAACTGCTAATTTTAACTTAATTTTGTCATTAAGATATAAAAGCGTCGAAACTGGGATTAATAAAATTGCAAAAATCTTAATCGAAGTTAAGGATATTTCACTTAAAGAATCGCGAGTAGAAATATTCGAATGAAAAGTGAATCTCATGAAATTAATAATTGTTTTAATGAAAAAAATAGGCGTTAGTTTGAGCTTTTGTGCACGTCTATTTAAATCTTGCAGCTTTTCATATCTCATGCCTATTGGATACCTTATTCTATCTTGAGCATGAAGACTATTTGAGAAGCTTTCATGTTTTGTATGATAGATTCTTAAGTTTTCATTAAAAAAATAAGTTTTGTATTGATCAGAGATATTCATTAGTAAAACATTCTCTGGAACATATTTGTCTACTGTTGAAAAATTTTGTTTCAGCATAATTTCTGTTTTATAGCAGAAACATTTCTCTCCTTTAATACCAAAATTATGATACATGTTGAAAAAATCAGTTATCACTGGCGGCTCTGGTAGCTCATCATGAACAAATAAACCTTGTTCGTCTTGACAATTTGACATCATTCCAACCAATTCATTTTTTTTATCAGACGGTATATTTTTCCAAACTTCATGAAACCTTTGTAAAGCAGATGGAACTAATTCATCATCATGCCCTAGAAATATAAAAAATTTTCCCTTTGCTATAGTAACCGCAAGATTGCAGTTATAAGCAAGCATCTTATTTGAATTATTTTTAACAAGATTAATTTGTATCTTTGATTCTTGTTTTAACTTATTTAAAATATTGGGCGTTGAATCAGATGAACAATCATCAATTACCAGCCACTCAAAATCCTTAAATACTTGATTCTTAAGGCTTTCATAGGTTCTTTTGATGAATTTTTCGCTATTGTAACAAGGAGAAAAAACCGTAAATTCGTATTCTTTATTCATGATCTCTAATTGCCGAGAATAACTTTATCACACGCCCATTTTCAGGATAATTGTTGATATAGCTTATTTGTTTGTATTCTTTAGGAAGGATAGATTCCCATTTATGGAGACAAAAATAATTTTCATCTGTGAGCTCATCAACAATTATATTCTGAATATTATTTTGATTTAAAATGTTATCAAACCATATCTTTACTTGCTCAGTTTCAAAATCATGAAGAAAATTAACCGCAATTAAATAATCAATATTCATGTCCAAAACATCATCAAATGAGCCGTTAACAAACTTTATTCCTTTTAAGCAAAATTTAATCCTGGCAGCTTTTAGAACTTGCTGTGAGGTATCAAACCCATAGCGATTTTGACATTTAATTCTTGCAAGGCTTTCTCCAAGGCCACAACCCAACTCAACGACCGTGCCTTCTTTTCCAATAAATTTATTTATGTGCTCAACCAGATCAAGACAATAGGGTCTTGAAGCCAAGGGACTTAAATGCCAAGGGTTAAACTTAAAGATTTTTAGTAAAATCAAATTTACTAGATACTTTGGACCATTAATAATTATAAAAATTAGTCTGGTTAGCAATTTATTCACTCAAATTTATATTGATATATTATTCAGACACTCAATAACATATTTATACTGTTCCTCTAAAAGATGAGGGCCAATAGGAAGACTGAGAATATTTTGAGCTAACTGCTCAGTTATTGGTAGGCTTATGTTCGAATATAATGTTTTACTATATGGATCCTGTAAATGAGGTGGAATAGGATAATGAATTATAGTCTCAATGCCATTTTCAGTTAAATGATTCTGTATCTTACTTCGATGATTTAAATTGATTACATAAAGATGCCATACTGGTTCAACCCAATCAGGAACATATGGAATTTTTAAATCACGGTTACTCTTAAAAGCTGAGGAGTAAATTGAAGCTATATTTTTTCTTCTATCAATCCAAGAATCTAAAAATTTAAGTTTCACTTTTAAAATTGCAGCCTGAACAGGATCAAGGCGACTATTCATCCCGATGAAATCATGAATATACTTTTTATTGGATCCGTAATTGCTTAAAGATCTAATTTTATTTGCTAATGCTTCATTATTTGTTGAAATCGCACCTGCATCTCCAAAAGCTCCTAGATTTTTTCCAGGATAAAAACTCCAACAAACTAGGTCACCATGACCACCAATTCTCTTTTCTTTATATTTAGAGCCTATTGCCTGAGCAGCATCCTCGACAATAAATAAATTGTGCTGTTTTGCAAGCAGTAATATTGGGTCAAGGTCTGCAGGCTGGCCAAATAAATGAACTGGAATAATTGCCTTCGTTTTTGGAGTAATTGCTTTATGAATTTTTTCGACATCTATATTATATGTTAGAGGATTTGGTTCTACCGGAATTGGAATGGCCCCAACTTCAGAGACCGCTAACCATGTTGCAATAAATGTGTTTGATGGAACTATTACTTCATCTCCCGTTCCTATATCTAAAGACTTTAATGAAAGCACTAATGCGTCTAATCCATTAGCCACACCTATTGTAAATTTAGAGCCACAATAATTTGAGAATTCGTCTTCAAAACTCTCAACCTCTGCCCCACCAATATACCTTCCACTATTTAGGACCCTCAAAATAGAGGAGTCTATTGCACTCTGGAGCTCAATATAGCTCGCATGCAAGTCTAAGAAGGGAACTTTCATAATTTATGACGCGTAAGAACTAATAAATTGATCGTAGTCTCTATAATAATCGTCCTCAGAATACAGGTTTGATGCCAAAACAAGACATACTGATCCAGATGAAAAATTCTTAAGTTCTCTCCATATTCCAGGACAAATATATAAACCCTCATATGGTCGGTTTAATGAAAATGTTTTTCTGGTCTTGCCATCATCTAGCTCAACATCAAAACTTCCCGCCAAAGCAATGATTAATTGATTAAGTGCTTTATGAGCATGACCGCCTCGCTCAGAGCCTCCTGGGACATCATAAAGATAATAAACTCTCTTTACTGCAAAAGGAATTTGTGATTCTTCCTCAATGAATGTTAGATTTCCTCTAGAATCTTCAATCTTAGGCAGATTCATGATCTCGCATTTATCTATCATTGGAGCTCCTTGATAAAGTTAAAAATTTCATCATCATTGTTAATAATATAGTCTATCGCAGCAAGACTAAATATATCAACCGCTTCTATCAAATCACAATTCTCAATTAGCAATTCTGCTACCAAAAACTTTCCAACAGATATAGCTATAGATTTAACGTTATGATTTATTAGGAATAAAGCCTTTTTCTTCAGCACCTAATCCATAAACAATAGTTCGTGCTTTTACGTCTTTAGTTACAACAGCGCCAGCACCAATTAATGCACTATCTCCAATTTTGATGCCAGGTAAAATGATTGCCCCAGCACCAATGGAAGCACATTTACCAATAATAGTTTTTGGATATTCTGAAAACCCCTTGTCACTGCTCCGTTGGCTTTGAGGATACATATCGTTAGTAAAGGTTACGTTCGGGCCAATAAAAACATCGTCTTCAATATAGATTGAATCGAATATATGCACACCATTCTTAATGGTAACTCTATCACCAATGACTACATCATTTTCAATATAGCAATGTGAACAAATATTACAATTACTGCCAATTTTTGCACCTGCAAGAACAACACAATATTGCCAAATTGTTGTGTAATCGCCTATTTTTTTTGACTGCACATCACTTAGAGTATGAATTTTCATCTTTTCCTCTCAATACGTCCTTTGATTCCTCTGATTTTAAAATTTTGATATCAAGGTGTAAAGCATTGTGTCGCAAAGAAGGTTACCAAGATGAGAATAACTCGCCATTAGAATTTAAGCAGACACAGATGTTTTCTTTGACTAATTTTTCAGTAAAAAGTGAGCCCGAAAACTGCAAATTCATTCTTGCCTGTTTTACATACTTCTGGCTAATGATTCATTTCCTAATATTCTTAAATAATAAATAAATTTCCAAAAGAGTAGAAAAGCGAATGTCACTCTTTTTAGCATATTTAAAAGTCTTATTAAGCAGCTTAAGATAATTTTCAACATCAAGATCAGTCTTAGTATAAGGGCTTGCATTTGGGATAACTTCTTGAGAATGAAACATCATTACCAGAACTATATATTCGTGATCGCTAAATTTATCTTTCACTGAATCTATAACTTTCTTCATTTCATTAAATGATGAAAACTTTGGTCTCAACCAAAGATGTTTGGTTCTAAGAAATTTTCTCGTTTTTATTATAGATATAGGTATTTCTAAAATTTCCCCATTATTATCATTATATATATCTTTCTCATCCGTAAAGTATGGTTGCTCAGGGGCAGCCTCATGATTGATAACTGTTCCATTAGGTCCAATCCATTTTAGGTGAGGTGTAAAGCTTGAATCAACTTTATATCCTAGTTTGATTAAAGATTTTATGGTGTTTTTATTGGCAGCATACCGTCCAGCTCGAAATACCATTGGATCAAAATTAAAGGTAGATTTAAAGAGAGAGGTTAAATTAGCTAATTTTTGAAATTCTATGGATGGAGAAAATTCAGTTTGAAATGCGTGTGAATGCAAACCATCAAAGTTATTCGCGGTCTTCATGGGCTCAATAAAATCTGCATGAAGATGTGTACCTAACTCACATTCTTCTTGTATTGACTGAAAAATACTAGCTGAATCTTTATCTTGGATAACTTCAGGAGATAAAAAATATGTTGGCTTTATTCCATAGGCCTTGAAAAGTGGCTGGAGTTTATCTGGAACTCCTTGAAGTATAGATTTAAATGATAAAGGATTAGAGTTACTCCAATCTGGAGACTTATCACATTCAGTATCGATGGTAACTGACATTAAAACCTTGGCCATAATTCTAATTCATTCCTCTATTTTTATGCATTTCTTCAAAGTAGTTAATATAATTCTTGTATATTTTATCTGAGCTATATTTCTCCTTTATTCTTTTCACCCCACCTTCAGATAATTGAATTTGCAAGTCTTTATCTTTTAAGACATGCTCTATTGTATTTGCCAAGGCTTCAGGATCTTTTGGTTCAACCAATATTCCTGAAATTTTATCTTCTATCATTTCAGGTAAACCTCCTACTTTTGTAGCGATAATAGGTGTACCTATGACCATAGCTTCTGCTGCCGCCATGGGTAAGCCCTCTGAAATAGAGGACAATACCAGCAGATCAGAAAGAAATATCTTGTTGAATAATATTTTATGGTCAACAGATTTATGTATTGAAATGCTACTTCCTAAATTAAAGCATTGAATACTTTGACTAATTTCTTCTAACAAAGGGCCTTCTCCATATATATCTAATTTTATTTTAAGCCCTCTCCTAATTAATAGGCTCATAGCAGATATCATATAATTATAGCCCTTTTCAGGTACCAACCTTCCAGCCATAATAATTTGATACTGTTCTAAATCAAGTTCTTTTGATATGGGCCCTCGTCTTGCATTCGGCACCAGAGATAATATCTTTTTTTCTGGAATGATATTATTTATTATTTCGACTGAGCTTAGCTTTAGATGACGCTTATAAGATAATGCAACAGCTTTGCTAACTGCAGTGTGGCCATCCATTGCCCTGTTTAAGACAATATCTATTCTTTTTCTCAGTTTTCTTATAACTGAATTAGCCGGATAACTTTCATATCCCATGTTATGAAATGAAACAACTCTGCATGTCTTCCATAAAAATGGTTTAGTAAGAGCACAATAAAACATAGGGAAAAAATTAATTGCATTTAATATATCGGGTTGTTCTTTATGTAATATCTTCAGCAATCGAGTTAATCCCGAAAAAATACTCCATCGGTTACGTAAGGACAAGGAGTGCGTTTTTATTCCTAAACTATTTAAGAAATCTGTAAAATCATTTGGCTCCCAAAGATAGACTATTTGTGGTTTTAAGCCTCTGCTATGAAACTCAGTTACCAAATTAATTAGAGCGTGCTCAGCACCACCTTTGGAGGAAAGGCTTTCAATCATAAATATGGTTTTCATGAGCGGCCTAGTTATCCATAAGTAAATTGAAGATTGAATTCAATCTAGTGCACCTTTGTATTACCTAGGCAGCACTCTAAAGACTTAAACTTTTTAGCATTATTACGTAAAAAGAAGTCTCCTATGTAATGAATGCAGGTTCCTAGCAATTTAAAGCTTAGAAGAAATCTTTTCAATTTAATATAAAAAAATCTTATGCGAGGAATCCTAATTTCTAAAGAGACTGCTTTTTTAATTGAGCTTTCTTCATCAAGCAAACAAGATCTCCAAAGCCTTAATTCATCATTCATATTTGCACCCATATTGGTTCGAAATATCATCTCTAGATATGTGAAGAGATAGTAATTTATATAACGTTGATCTTGTGACATCAAATCATCCGGATGAACATCATACTTTTCTAAGATGTGATAGAGGTCTTTTAGAATTAAATCTAGACCAAAATGATTAGAGTGAACTCTAATTGCTGAGTATTTATTTGTTTTATCAATCCAATCCTCATTATCTAGCATGAAATTCTTAGCTTGCTCTCCCTTAAGCATAAAGCTGGTTCCATTGCCATAGCCTGACTTGAATGATGGATATCTAAGAATTGAAAGAGACTGATCTAAGTTATGAACTTCATTTGTATTAATTAAAACTTGGTAGCTTAAAGTGTAATCAGGATTAAGTTGCATGGATGCTCTACCTGTCTTTGCTTTTATTGTCTTAATAACTGACATTGAGATAGCTGAGTTGCAATGACAAGGAATTCTAACTGAATCAAATTCAGAAGTTAATATTTTTTTCAGCAAAGAGGAAGACTTAATAACAGCTTCATGACTTGAAGGCTTACTTTTTATATAAGTTAATTCATTATCAAAAAAAGAGTCGATATCCCAATTAACGCAGTCTGGAGAATATTTATTAATATAACTCGCTAAATAATCTAAAGATCCCTCTTTTAAAACCATCTTATCAGAGAATAAAAGTAGGTATGAACCGGAGCATGAACTGATTCCTGTCTCCCAGTTATCTGCCATATTAAGGCCGCCAGTTTTTAAATTAACTAAACGCGGATCAGAAATATTTTTCAGTATAGTTTGAGTTTCTTCATCTGAACTATTATCAGCAATTATTAGCTCAAAATCTGAAAAACTCTGAGATAAAACCGAATTGATAAGATCAGCCGTTAGGCTTGGTCGATTCCTTGTTGGGATAAGCACGCTGAAAAGCGGACTCTTAGGTGAAGAAAGTATGTTTGTATTGACGGGCATTAACTAAGAATTTGCATTTGCACAGTATTTATACAAAATAGGTATTTTTTATGAAATCCTTTTTAAATACCCATTGGGCGCAACACTTATTAGAATTTTATTTTCTAAAGCTTGATCAACTTGAAACTCAGGATGATTTTCAAGGTACTTCCATGTTGCAGTTTTAGGATTGTTGCCTGGACCCCAGTCTCTATTTGGATACATGTCCTCAGGCATATCCTCAACAATGGTATCAAATACCACGCAATAACTTCCTACACTTGTAAGAGGTGCATAGAGTTCCAGCTCAGATAAGACATGATCATGAGTATGATTACTATCAAGAAAAACTAAAATATTTTTGTATTCACTGGCAATCTCTTTAACCTTACTAGCTATGTCCTCATCTATACTTGAGCCTTCAATCATCTCAATTCTAGAAGACATATGATGCGCCTCAATAGCCTCTCTGTTATGTGCTCTGATATCAATATCAATGGCTAAAACTTTTCTATTTGAATCTGCTGGATTTATAGTTGTTCCATTTTTAATAGCCTCTTCAAGATCTAATTGAGCTAACATAGAAGCACTTAAAATTAATGATCCACCGTGAGCTATGCCTGTCTCTATAATTAAATCTGGCTTCACATTCCAGATTATTTCCTGAACCGCTACCATATCCTGGGGATATTGAATAATTGGTCTTCCTAGCCATGAAAAATTATATGAATATTTTGGAGGTGTTGACTCCAATACAAATGCTGCTGCTGATTCAATCATTTTTTGTTCATTTGGAACATTGCTTAACCTTTCAGCTACCTCTTTTTCAAAATCAGTCATTTATTTCTCCTATAAAAAATACTAAAATTTTGGGTCTGTTTTTTTGCCAACAATATATGGAGGATCATAGGAGATTCTTTCATGTTCTCCAAAGTGCAAAAGATCTCTTCTTTCATATTCATCTGCAATACTTTCAGCCAAAGATCTTATAGAAATTCCTTTGCCTGAACAGACATTATATGCTCCTGTATGCTTATTCATAGCAAGTTTTGCAATGATTGTACCTGCATCTTTAATATTTAAATAATCTTTTATTTTTTCTCCGCTTGTTAGCTCAACTTTCTTACCCTCAGAGAGGCTTTTTCTTATATAAGGAACTAATCTCCGTTCGTCTTCTCCTTCTCCAAATAAATAAAATAGTCTGCACCACAAAAAATCAACTTCATTTTTTTTAAAATATTTTTCAAGATCATGAAATGTATTAACTTTAGCTTTTGCATAAGCTGATTTTGGATCTAATGGTGAGTTAATATCTAATGGTTTAGTTGAAAACTTGTATTCAAAACAAGTACCAATTCCAACAAATTTTCTAACTCCTGATCTAGCGGCACCTATAGCCATGTTAATTGTTCCCTCATGGCACTCTTTATTTAGTGGAGAGTCTAAATATTTTCCTGGTTCAGCGTACCATGCAAGGTTAATAAAAATATCAATATTTGCACATTGATTTGCCCACCAATCAGAAGATTCTTTAAAAATATTTTCAGAAAAAATTATCGATTTTATATTTTTGCTTTTTTTATTGAAATTTCCTTTTTTAGGTCTTAATACTAAATGGAGAGTAACGTTTGCAAAAATCTCGTTGAAAGCATTAATAACTTGCTTGCCAACAAAACCTGAGGAGCCAGTAATTAAAATATTCATATCATTTTAAAAATCCATCGCATAAAAATTTATGGAATAAGCCGCGAATAGCGTTTAAGAAATTTTTCTCCTATTTTTGAAGAAAACCCATATCCATAGTGACCAGGTCTAAACATTGCCTTGTATCTATGTTGAAGAATAATGTCTTCATCATTAGATTTATAAGCATTATTGATTTTTAAAAATTGTTCCTCAGCTAATTCTTTAATTTCATATGGTGTATTGGGTATTAAGGATATTCCGGCATCAATAAAATCATTTGAAGTACGATAATTTGATTTACTAGATTCCATGATGCTTTTATAGTCGATTAATTCCCCAGAATGCTCATCAGCGTAATTCATAGGAATTGATATATCTTCAGAGCCCCTGGCTACAATGCTCATAGGCGCCATATTTGCAATAGCTACAGGCCTGCCAAATAAAGAAGAAAGCTCAAAAATTCCAGAATTTCCACCTAAAAAAAATAAACACTGACTACAAAGAAAAATATCCATTTGCTCTGATTTAAAAGGGCTCAAAGCATAATCAATTAACCCATTTAGTTTTGGTGCGGGTCGCATTGTTGAGTCTCCCATTCGAATGCACTTTCCACCTTTTGAAATAATATATTCAATTGCTTCAAGATAATCTTCTATATTTGTGTTTCTAAAACTATGAAGATGTTCATCAGAGGGGGAATAACCTCTATCTCTAGAATGAACACATACAAACCAATCTTCATTATTTAAGCCAAGATCTAAAAGAGCATTTTTACCAAATTTTAAATCCTCTTTAGAAATGCTTAGCAAGGGTTCCTTATCAGCCCATTTAGCATTTATTGAGTAAATACTGGAGGTATCATCAATAGATGCTGCAAATTTTTCATCAGATTTTAATAGTGGATGAAAGCATAATGGAGATAGAAATCTACAGAAAAATTTATTTTTTATGACAAAAAAATATTTTTTCCAATAATCTAATAGTTTTTGGTTAGCAGTTTTATTGATTGGAGCAAGTAAAATACATCGGGGAAATTTTTGATTTTTTAAAAAATATGCCTTTAAAAAAGATTCTGGATCAACAACCAAATGCCCAATTCTCTCAGTATGAAAATAGGGTATCTTAATCGAAAAAATTCTAAAAATGATGGCAAGAGGAAAATAAATAATTAGTGAGAATAATCTTTTAATTGAGATTGACATTCTAATTACTTAAGACAATCAAGCAATTCATCTTTTTGAAGAGGAATGTTGCCGACTCGACTGATTTGTAAAGCTGAAGCTACTCCTCCAATACATGCTGACTGCCAAACATTTCCTCCAGCAACAATACTCATCATTGTCGATATAAGCATTGAATCTCCTGCTCCAGCAACATCAACTGGCGATAGATTAATTGGAGCCAAGCGATCGGTTTTGTTAACTCCAGTACCTTCATCAAAGTGAAGTAAGGTGCCTTCTGATCCAAGTTTTAATATAATATTTTTAGCTTTAGTGGTTTCAGCAAGCTTTTGAGAAAGAACTACTATTCCGTCATCATGGTTACGCAGGCTAATCCTAGCTTCATGTTCTGTTGGAAAAAGAAAGTCCATTCCTTTATAACGACCAATATCTCCAATTTGTGATGAAGATTGACTATCTGCTGCAGTCGCAACTCCATGATCCTTTGCTATTTTTATAAGTTCATTCACTAGTTGCTGAGGCAAACATCCATAATTAAAATCAGAAAAAATTAACACATCAGACTGTTTGATGGCTTTAGATGCAGATTGAAGAAAAGATTTTTGCATAGATTGACTGATGCTTCCTTGATGGAGATGGCTTACTCTAAGTAAAGTTTTCCCTTCTGCACGATACCTCTGCTTTAGAGAGGTTGGTCTACTCTCATCTACTAAAATATTTGCATCGACTGAATAGGATTGCAAAGATTTTTGAGAAAATTGTAAGGCATCATCATCACCTCCGACTGAAATAAGTTTTACTTTTGCACCAAGACCTGCTGCATGAGCTGCAACTATACCAGCCCCTCCAACAAATTTTTGAGTGTCAATAGGAGTTACAACAATTGTTGGGTCTTCCTTAGATAGCCCCAAAGGATCACATGTAATATACTCATCCACAATCAAGTCGCCAACAACACAAACTTTTAAGGAGGGAAAGTTTTGCACTATAGTCACAAGGTCTTCTTTGCTAAAATTATGTCGTAGTAAAAATTTTCTAGGCAAAGTAATATTACTGTGTTCATTGCTAGAAAGATCTTTTCTAATTAAATCCATAGAAGAGAAAACTACTTCACCTGAACTAAAAATAAGCTTTCCTCCATACTCTTGGATAGCGCCTAGCTCATCATTCTGTTGATTCTCGTGCTCTTTTCCCTTTACAACAATATCTGGCTTGATTTGTTTAATTGTTTCTGTGACTGGAGCATCAATTATGAATGCTTTTGTGACCCATATATTTGACTGGACACCCTCTAAGCGTAATTCTTCAGGAACATGAATTGCCTCTCCCCCAAGTCTGTCAGAGTGAACGGCAACAATTAACTCTTCTCCAAGTTCTCTAGCAAATCTTAAAAGTCTGAGATGACCAGGATGTAAAATATTAAAGTTTCCTGAGATAAATATAGTTTTACTCATAAATGTATGATCTCTTAATGATCCATTTCAATCAAGGGTCGAAAAACTGATCCAGCATTCAAATCTTCTATTGCTTGATTGATTTCCTCTAAAGAATAACTCTTGGTAATCAGAGAGTTTAAAAGTTTTTCATTAGACATTAGGATTTTAGAGAAGATTGGAAAATCTAAGTCTGGTTTTGTAGCTCCGCCCCAAGATCCAGAAATTTTTTTTCCACTAATTAACTCATGTGGTGATATAGATATTTTCTCACCCTCTGGGGGATGCGAAGCAAAAAGTAAATGTCCCTTTTCTTTATTTAGTAGCGAAAAACCAAGTTCAATTGTGCTTATTTTTCCAGCAGACTCAATGCAAAAGTCTAAGCCACCATTAGTTAACTTAAAAATATTTGAAATTAAGTCTTTGTCATTTGCCTTGAAAGTATTTGTAACGCCCCATTCGAGAACCTTTTCTAGCTTTTGATTTGAAACATCTATGGCAATAATATTCTTTACTTTTTTAGATATAAGCATCAGGACAGCAGATAATCCTATGCCACCTAAACCTAAAACTGCAACAGAAGAATCTTCAGATATATTTAACTCATTGTGCACCATTCCTCCACCAGTTGGCAGAGCACATCCAAGAAGAATAGCTGTTTTAAAGGGAATATCATCAGGTTTTTTAACTAGTCGGTTTTCAGAAACCACTGAATAATTACTAAAAGTAGTCACAGGGCCTGAGTTTATAATCTTATTTTTAAATTTATATTTTGCAGCATTGGCTTCAATGCCATTGCTTTTGATCCAAGATAATATGACCGGATCACCTGGCTTTACTTTAGTAACATTTGGCCCAATATCCTCAACAATCCCAGATCCTTCATGCCCAAGAAGATGTGGCAGCCACTTGTCCTCTCCTCTTTTACCTTGGATTTCCATTAGTTGACTGCGGCAGACACCACTAAAAAGTATCTTTACTAATACTTGCCCAGATTGAAGAGGCTCAGACCTTAATTCTCTTATTTCTAATGGTCGATTAGGAGATGTAAGTACTGCTGCTTTAATAGGATACTTAGTAGTCTTTGCCATAAATTACGCAGCAAAAAACCAGTAATAATCTCCTTTGTACTCGACAGCATCAAAGAGTTCTTTCCATTCGTCACAGCTCATGTAAGTTAAAGCAGTCAAATTCCATTTTAACATTGCATCTTTTCCATCTTCATCACGCCAAGCATCATTCATCACAAATGAATCTTGTTTAGCTACCCTATTTATCTCACGAAATGCCTGCTTACAATCAATTAATGGCAAGTTATGCAATGTATTAATCGCAATTACTAAATCAAAATAATCATCTGGAAAAGGTATGTTATTAGCATTCGCTACAATTATATTGTTTTGCATTGAGTTGATAGCATGATCTTTTGCATATTGTGATATATCAATTCCTTTGATTTCAGCATTGGGTATTAATAATGATAGATCGTGCATCATAAAGCCTTTTGCGCAACCAATATCAAGTATTTTTGAATTATTGGTTAATTTGTAAAAGTCTTTTATATAAGCAACGGTATCTGTCCAGAATCTTGCATTATAGTTATAACCTCCATATCCAGTCAGCCTATCCCCATCAAAGTATTCAACATCAAATTTTCTTGCCACTGCTCGATCATGATCAGTGACTAAATTACCTCTATCATCAATAGGCCTTTTTGATTTAGGATAAAACTCTAATAAATTTACTTCTCTTTGCATCTATAAAAAATTTTATTTACCACTGCATCGAATCTGCCTTCGATAAGAATAGAGAGCCTTCCTTATAACTGGTTGGCATGTCTGAAAGAGCTGAGACTTTATTCCAACCAATCTTTTGAGAAAACATGTTTACATTTATTTGATTGAGGTAATCAAATATTAGTGCTGCATTTGTACTTGTACCAACCTCCAAAATCATTTCAACATTTAACCAAGTGTTTGAATTTGTAGATAAAATTGCAATAGCCTCTTGGCCTTCTATATCCATTTTTACAAAGTCATTATTTAAGAGAACTTCATTTATGTTGACTGTTTCTACTGAGAAAGTCTCAAGATCTCCGTAAGGATCCTCTTTTGCACCAGCAAGATGACTTCCTGTCGTATTTCCCAGAACCCTTATGAAATCCATAGTTCCGGATTTATCTGAGATTGCTTTTTGATTAATAGTAATGTTCGAACAATTATTATTCTTTACATTTTCTTCAAAAATTTTTATGTGCATTGGATCGGGCTCATAAGAATTAATAGAAAATCCACACCTATCCATAATAATAGAATGTAAGCCAATATTTGCACCGAGATCTGCTACTTTTTTATAACGAGATTTATTTGCCCAATAATAAGAAAAGATTATTAATTCATCTAAGCCAAAAAGATGTAATGTATTAATGGCTCCCATTTCTCTATATGGAAAATCAAGATCTCCGAATGGTAAAAGAGAATCCTTGCCAGGCTTACCATTATTTAAGTTGCTAATTTCGAGCATTTCAAAAAGACCTTCTTCGTGCTCTTTATAAAAATCACTTTGACAAGAATGCTTGTTAGGATTTTTGATTAGTGAATCTACAAGAATTGAGGTATTCATATATATTTACAATATTTTTACGTGGAAGCAATTTTATCTTAATTTTAATCTATTGGCTCGATAATCATGTTTTCTTTAAATATTTCTCTGGGAAGTAATGGGCCCATATCTTCATTTGGTTTACCAAACTTTACTTGAGGCGATACTCGAAAATCACTATCAATACACACATTACATATTAATGCATCATCAAAATCCATTATCTCTTTGATCAAAGATAAATCATTATCACTGTTTATCTCAAAATATTTTAGATTATAAGTTTCTGAAAGCTTTTGATAATCAGGAAATGATAAACCACCCTTTGCAGAAGATGCATAATAATTTGAGTCTAGCCACTGATCCTGAGTTTGCTGGATCATGCTATAACCTTGATTATTCATAATAAAAATTTTTATTGGGATCTTATGATGCATCAAAGTTGCTAATTCATAGGATGTCATCATAAAACTGCCGTCTCCAATAACTGCAATTATAGGAGAATGATTTTTTAAATTTGCATAGTAACCGCCTATTGCAGCAGGCAAAGCCCAACCCATAGCAGTATTATTGAAATCATGAAATATCCTCACTGATTCTTTTACTTTCATTGATTGCATAAACCATGCGATTGAGCAGCCCGTATCAATAAATATCTTTGTATTTTCTTGCAGGTGATCAGAAATTCTATTTACAAAATTATAGGGATTAACCTGAGTTGTAGAGATATTTTTTGTATTATCAAAAGAAGAAAAAGTTTTTTTCCAATCATTGATTTGAAGAGTCCAATTCAAATTTTGATCAACAGGTCTCTTGAAGTTATGATTTTTTAAATTTAAGAAGAAATGTTTAAGATCACAATGAATTAATTGATCAAATTTCAAATCAAAATGCTTAAATTTACTTAGCTCATTGATATCTATATCCACCATAATCTTATAAGCATCTCTAGCAAAAGTATTTACTGGACTTCCAGTTGATTTAGTATCAAGACGAGAGCCAAGCGATATAATTAAATCAGCATTTTGCACAGCAAAGTTAGCATGTCTTGTTCCATGAGTTCCAAAAGTTCCTATGTAAAGCTCATGGTCATATGGGATTAAGTCTGCTGCACCCCATGTAAGTGCAATTGGAATGTTGAGATTTTCTGCAAATTTAATAAATTCAGATTTAGTTTTACTTAAATGAATTCCCCATCCAGCAATTAAAACTGGTCTTTTAGAAATTTTAATTTGATTTATTATTTTTTTTATTTCAGTTTCAAGATCAGTCTTTTCTTCTTCGTGAGATACTTTATAGCTTTTAAGGTCTTTAACATTAACAAACTCTCTTTGAAGGTCATCAGGTATGTCAATAAGAACTGGGCCAGGTCTACCTGATCTTGCTATAAATAAAGCTTTTTGAATTTGATATTTAATTTCACTTGGATTTTTTATGGTGTATGCATATTTTGTTATTGGCTCTACAACCTCAACAATCGGAGTCTCTTGAAATCCAATTTGTCTAACGCCTGTTTCCCCTTTCATTCTCATAGTGCTGACTTGACCCGTAATGAATAAGGAAGGTATTGAATCATAGTAACTACAACATATTCCTGTAATAAGGTTTGTCGCGCCAGGGCCACTAGTTGTTATAGCAACTCCAGTTGAACCCGAAACTCTTGAATATCCATCAGCAGCCATAGCAGAAGCTTGCTCATTGTGATTACAAATATATTGAATATTTGGGTTGTCCGCCAAGGAATGAATAAGATGAAGACTGGCTCCACCAGAAATTGCAAACACATGAGAAACCTTCTCTTCAATAAGAATTTCAGCAACGATGTCCGAAACTTTTTTTGAAGTTTTATCTTTTGACATTATTTAATTTTAAAAAAATCATTTCCAAACCTTCTTAGCTTAAAAATATTTGGATCATCTTGAATTAAACTTATTTTATCACTTTCCCATGGATCATGAACGGCACTAAAATTTCTTCCACCCACCAACTTTCGGGAAGATGATAGTAACCAATCACAACAATTAACAACTTTTTCCATGGGATAGCATTCTGATCCATTATTTTCTAGCATCTGAATCGTTTTCTCATAATTTTTACCTGCTGCATTACCTGCTTTTAGAGTTGAATCGTGAATCTTGGTCTTAACCCATCCAGGCCCTAATATCGAAAAAGTTGTATCAATAATTTCAGCATCAAGTAATTCAACCATCTTAATTAAAGCTATTTTAGAGATTGTGTAAGCTGAATAAGCAATCGTTGCATTATTGGTTCCTCCTCCTGCAAAAAATAAAACAGAAGATTTCTTTGAAGATTTGTTTTGCATTAAACCATGAACAATATTCAGCTGACGAGTAAAATTTACCATTATCGAATGATCCCAGTCATCAAAGTCGCAATCTAAAAAATTACCAACAGGTTCTTGATGACCTGCTGCAAGGGTAAGCGTTTCCCATGAATTTAAATTATTAATTAAATTTATGGTGTTTTTAACAGATTGCCTATCTTCTAAATCACAATGAAGCAAATTTGCACCCATAGATTCTAGTTCATCACACAATGCTGATTGCGTCCTATAAGTTCCTGTTACTGCTTTTCCTGCTTCTAACCATTTCATAGCAAGTGAAAAACCTATATCACTTGATATAGAAATAATAATGTTTTGAGGTGTGCTCATTTTAATTGCAGTAACGACATATCATTAATTAGAATGGGCCCTTAAACCAATCTCCTGGTATGTCATGGGGATAATCTTTTTTAAAAATCTTTTGGCTATTAATTTTTGGTTTATTTAGCATTTTTAATACAGCATCAAAAATCTCAATACTACTTATGTAATATTTTTTAGTAAGCCCAAAGCTTGTAGGCGCAGGTGCATCTTTAATTGCTAATCTAAATGGAGCACAACGCATATTTTTATGACACTCAAGTGATGATTTTGCTATCACCTCACTTGCAACAGAAAAACTCTCTGAGGCACTATCAACAACTAACAACCTTCCTGTTTTTGATATTGATTTTTTTATTGTGCGCCAATCAAGTGGGGATGTGGATCGCAAATCAACTAAATCACAGGAAATTCCTATTTTGCTCAATTCTTCTATTGCATGCATCGCTTCAACTGACATGTAAGACAAGGAGACAATAGTGATATCATTTCCTTTTTTGACAAGCTTAGCTTTACCTAAAGGAACTCTATAATCTCCTTCAGGCACCTTACTTTCAAGATTATGAAGCCATCTGTGTTCTAAAAAAATTACAGGATCATCATCAAAGATGCTTGATAACAACATGCCCTTAGCATCATAAGCAGACGTAGGTAAAACAACTTTTAAACCTGGAATGTGAGAGAAAATCGAGTGTAAGTTTTGGGAATGAGTTGGACCTTGACCCCAGCCATGACCAACAACCAAACGAACTGTAATGGGAACAGAGTTCTTACCCCCAAACATAAATCGCCATTTTGCTGCATTGTTAAAAAGCTGATCTAGAGCTAATAGGAAGAAATCTACTCTTTGATGAACCATAACTGGCCGCAGTCCATTCAACGAGGCACCAATACCTACTCCCGTCATAGCATTTTCAGAGGTTGGCATATCAAAGACTCTTTCTTTACCAAATTTTTCTTGAAGACCTATTGTGGTACCGAATACTCCCTTTGGATCGGGCACACCTAGTCCAAAAGTAATTACATTTTTGCTTTTTTTCATTGCAACAACCATCGCTTCATTTATTGCATTAGCGTATGTTAATTTTCTCATCTAGGTTCCCTTAAAGGCTTTGTTGTAATCTTGCATAGATGGGTAATTTGCATCATCTGCAAGCCTGTGGGCATCATCTATTTCCTTGTTAATTTTTTGTATTTTTTTCTCAATATATTTTTTAGAGTTATGAGTATAGAAATCTTTAAGAGGATCTTTCTTTTTCCAATACAAGAATTCAGACTCCTCTCTATAGCCAATATCATTATCATAATTTGGACCGCAATGTTCTCTCCACCTATAGGTATCAAACTCTAGAAATTGAGGACCTCCACCTTGAAAGATACTAGTTTTAGCATTTTTAACTATTCTAAAAACCTCTTCTACATCATTTCCATTACCATGATGTACAGAAACACCCATTGCTTTGACCATCTTGTAGATCTTTCTTTTTGGAGGCTGTCTAACTTCAAGCCCAGAATAAACAGAATAAAGATTATTTTCACAAATAAATAAAATAGGTAATGAATGAATGATTGCAAAATTTAATGACTCGTAAAATGCGCCTTCTTCTGTTGCGCCATCACCAAAAAAAACACACGCAATACTTTTCTTCTTATGCAATTTTTTCTCTAATGCTAGACCAACAGCAACTGGAATGGTATTACCAACAATTGCTGTGCTGCCCATAAAACCAACTGAGGTATCAATAAGATGCATTGAGCCTCCCATGCCTTTTGAACATCCTGTAACCTTTCCATAGATTTCAGCTATCATACTTTTCAAGCATCCACCTTTAGCGAGATAATGTGCGTGTGCTCTATGAGTGCTTAGAACTTGATCTTGTTTAGTTAGATTTGCACAAACACCAACAGATATAGCTTCTTGACCAATTGAGAGGTGTGTTGGACATCTCATTTTTTGCTCAGAATATCTTTCAGCTATTGATTCCTCAACCAATCTGATCCTGAGCATTGATTCAATTAATTTTTTTTTCATTAGAGTCTAATAATTATATGTTGAGGCCAAGCAATTTCATTGTCTTAACAGTAAAATACTCATCACGCTCTTTTAACTCTCCTGAATTATATTTTTGAATGATTTCATCAACAGCATCTTCGACACAAAACTTGTTTAAAAAACCTGTTTTAAGTAATTTATCTGAGTTTTGGCGATATGACCTTGGATCATTTGATTCTGTAACAACAATTTCAGCTGGTATTTTAGAAACTATCATTTCTGCAATATCTAAAATTGAAATATTTTCAAACCCAGCATTAAAATTCCCTGAATCAATTAGATCACAATTCTCAATAAAGTGGTCATAGACTCTTACCATATCTTTAATATGAATATTTGGACGCACTTGCGAACCTCCGAACACAGTAATTTTATGATTTTTTAAAGCTTGAAACGTTAACATATTTACACTCACATCCAATCTCATTCGAGGGGACCAACCACAAACAGTAGCAGGACGAATGTTGTGTACTTTCATTTTATTTATATAGCTCAAAGCAACTCTTTCAGAAACCATCTTGGTTTTGTTATAAACAGATATAGGAACAAGCTCCAAATCTTCAGTTACATCAGGCTCTTCTTTAATTCCATAAACGCTTCCAGAGCTAGCATATAAAAATTGCTTTACCCCAGCCCTTATTGCGTAATCAGCTAATTTTTGAGTTGCGAGAACATTAACCTCCCAAGATAGATTTGGATTCAATTCTACGCTTGGATCATTTGCTATATTAGCAAGATGAATAACAACTTCAATGCCTTCAAAAAAAGAGCCATCCAACTCACGAATATCTATTTTTGTAAATGCTAGATTTGGATGAGATTCTAAATTATTTCCAAACCATTCAGTGTCTATTGCCTTAATATTATGTCCTTTGGACAGTAAATATGGTGTTAGAGAAGAACCAACATAACCGCATGCACCTGTTATTAAAATATTCATTAATTAATTTCCTTAATCCTTTTATGGCTTATGATGATAATCCATTGGTAAAGATTTTAAACATGATAAGTTATCGTCAATCCAAGTTAAAGTTTTCTTAATCCCAGTCTCTAAAGAAATTTCATCCTTCCATTTCAAATCATCTCGAAGTTTGCCACTATTTAATAAATAGGATTGATCTTTACCTAAACGGTCATCTGTTTCTTCAACCAAATCATTAAATTGAATGTTAGTAATCTCGCAAATTTTTTTCACCAATTCTCTGATTGATACAGTTTCATTTGTGGATATATGATAGGTATCTCCGTTACATCCATTGGTTGCTATCTTCAAGGTTGCATTTGCAACGTCATCAATATGTATAAATGACCTGACAGAATGTCCTCCTCCATGAAGTTGCAGTTTTTTTCCTAGACGAGCAAAAATTAAAGTTCTAGGTATGATTCTATAAAGCTGTTGACCTGCTCCATACACATTTGCTGCCCTTGTAAAGACAACCGGGAAGTCATAGGCACGAAAAAAACTCAACAAATGTAAGTCGCAAGCTGCTCTTGAAACTGCATAGGGAGTACTAGGAGAAAAATGATAATTTTCCTTAATCCAGCCATCTGTATTGCCATAAGCTTCTGGCGTACTTACATGAACATATCTTTTAATACAATCAAGCCGTCTTAAATAATTATGGAGTTTAACTTGACCAACTACATTAGTTTGATACCAATCTTCTGGAGTTAGCCAGCTTTCAGCCACCATTCCTTGCGCAGCAAAATTAATAATAAATTCAGGCTGGAATTCATCCACAAGTATTTCTAATTTTTTTAGATCATGATTGATATCTATTTGACTAAATTTAAAGTTGTCTCTTAGTGATTTCTTCCAAGCATATGGCAGATATACTTCATTTAATTCCTCGGACCTACTCACTCCAACTACGCTATGTTCGTTTTCAAGTAAGTGCTTTGTGAAGGATGCTCCTGAAAATGAATTACTACCTATGACCAAAAATCTTGACATCTTAATCTCCTATTATTTTTGATTTAATTTTTTTGTGTATAGGATTATTTTTAAAATCTCTTTCCCATTGATCTAAAGTATTTTCATCAGAACTTGGCATTAAATCTAATTGTGCTTTCTTTAGGTTTTCTATAGTTCCTATATCTCTATGAATATTATTATTATGCCATGTAGCAATCCTTCCTAAGAAATTTGGCAACACTTGTGTGCTGAAATCAAAAATATCATCATTTTTATTAATCCAAGATAAAACATCGGGTTCTAATATATAAATAGCTGCATTAGCAATATTAGATGGAGGATTTTTAACTTTTTCATGAAAAGATGTAACAACATTTTGATTATTTAGCTCTACTATTCCACATTCAGATGGCTGATCGGTACTAAATGTCATCATTGTAATCAAGCAATTTTTAGGGCGTCTATTGAAATGGAAATCAAGAAAAGATGAAAAATCACATTGACACCAATTATCTGCATGAATCAATAATAGCGAGTCTGTTTTAAAAAAATCATAGTTATCTCTAATAGTGCCAGCAGTCCCTAAAAGAGATTTTTCAAATTTTTTGAGAACCTTTTTTTTATATATATCTCTGTTTAAAAACTCTTCAACTACTTCATGATGATGATGGAGATTTACAAGTATTTTAGAAATATCAAGTTCATTAAGTGTACTAAGCCAGTGCTCCAACAAAGGTTTTTGACCAATCGGCATTAAGCATTTTGGCCAAGAATTAGTTAGAGGTTTGAGTCTTGAGCCAATTCCAGCAGCTAGCAATAACGCTGCAAGATTATCATGATTTTGCATATGAATGTTTCTTAAGATACTTCGTAGACTGAATTTCCTACAATTGCATCTATCACAGTAGTAACCCAAATCATATGGATGCATTCAACTATATTATATGCGTGACTATCTACCCAAAAGTTAATATCTCCATGAGATTTCAATGAATTATCCTTATTTCTTCCTGTAAATGTTACGACACTCAAACCAAGAGATTGTGCAGTTTTTGCAGCATTTACAACGCTTAAGGATTCTCCACTAACACTTGTTAGAACAACCGCGTCTGATTTTTTAGAAAATGATTTAATAGCCTCAGACATCCAATTTTCATAGCCAAAATCGTTGCTAAAGCAGGTTATTAGGTCTGCTTCGTTAAAAGTAATTCCACGTACCTTAGCTTGTTTTGTAAAATCAACTGCGGCATGAGCTGATATAGCTGCACTCGCTCCGTTGCCTAAAAAGATTAACTTAGCGTCAGCTTTTTTTATAGATAAAGCTAAAGATTTGAAATTATCTAAATGAACAAATACTTCATCTGAAAAAGCAAGATTTTTGTAATCTTCAAAATAAGGTTTATAAAATTCTTTCATCTTACTGAGGCCAAATAATTTAATTTATTGCACATTGTAAAAGATAATTCGTTAATAATAAAAATTATATCTGGTCAACAACGTACTCAGAAAAAGATAAAGCACAAGTCCATGCTGGGGAAACAGCATTCAAAATATGGAGACTTTTATTATCTTGTTCAATAATAAAATCCATCACTAGGTTATTTGTTTTTTTAGAAACTAGCTGGGCTCTAATTCCAGGAGTACCCCAGGTTGAAAATCTCAATTGATCAATATTACTTATCAAGCGCGATGCATCTTTTATGAGGATTTTTTTAATTTGTTTTCTTGATTCTTCATATGCTAGTTTAGGAAAATTATTTTTATTTAATAAGAACATCATCGCTTCTCTTGAAGAGATTTCAAGCAAATCACGCAAATTAAAATTGCTTAGCCCTGAATAACTTTCACGCCACAATGATGGCATTGCAGTAGGTCCAACTTTTACGCATCCGTTTATTGTTCTTGTAAGGTGAACACCTAAAAATGGATTATTTAAATCAGGCACTGGATATATGTGAACTCTCGGAGCAATCTTCTTTTTAGAAGAATATAAATAAAGGCCCTTAAAGGGTAGCATTGTGTAATCTAGTCCCATATTAAAGTCTTGAGCTACCCTATCAGCATATAGACCTGCACAATTTATTATATAGCCTGGGCTAATAATGCCATTAGATGTTAGAACTTTAGTGTCATCAATTTTTTTAATATAAGCACAGCCTAGTAAAATTTCTCCGCCATTTTTTTGGAAATCTGATGCCATGTGGTCATTTATTTCCCTTGGATCAATTGTTGCTGTCGATGGAACAAACAATGCAGATTGAAAAGTTTTGACTCTGGATTCTATTTCAGCAGCTTGAGCAACGTCTAATCTTTCAATTTTGACATTGTTTTTAAAAGCTCTTTCTTCAATAGCATCGAGTCCTGCTAGCTCATTTTCATTAGTAGCAATAATTAATTTGCCACACTTATCAAGAAACAAGTTATTGTCTTCACAATAATTTTGCCATTTTTTATTTCCGTCTTTTGTGAATCTAGCTTTTAAGGAATCTGAAGGATAATAAACTCCACTATGCAAAACACCACTATTTCTTCCACTTGCATGCTCGCCACAATTTTGTTCTTTTTCTATAATTGTAATTGAGCTAGCAATGTTTCTTTGCTGAAGTTCCCTCGCGATGCTTAAGCCAATAATTCCTCCGCCTATAATCAGAAAATCAGTTGTTTTATTCATTTACAATTTCTAAATAATATTAGTTATTAGATTTAAGAATCCATTCTGAGGCTTGGTCAAGATCATCACAATATATTGAAGCAAATTCTATTTCATGTTCCAAAATTTTATGTTTTGATTTTATTAAAATTGAAGACTTTAAACCTGCGTTAATACCTGCTTGAATATCTGAAAATCTATCTCCTATTATATAGGAATTGTTTAAGTCGATATTAAATCTTCGCGCAGCCTCCATTATCATTCCTGGCTTTGGCTTTCTGCAGTCGCATTCAATTGTATACTCACCGTTTCCCTCGGTTGGATGATGGGGGCAATAAATAATTCCAGTAAGATAAATTTGATATTTTTTGAGAGTTGAAAAAATAATATTATGTAAAAATTGTACGTCTTTCTCAGCAAGCAAACCTCGAGCAATTCCTGATTGATTAGTTATTATGACTAATTGAAAGCCTGCTTCATTTAATTTTCTTAAACCATTTATTGAAGAGGTTGGAATTAATAGTTTTGCTGGATCCGTAAAATATCCGATATCCTTATTGATCACTCCATCTCTATCTAAAAAAATTGCAGGTAAATTTTTAATCTTTTCCATTCATGCGCTCTCTATTCGCAATTCTGGAATAAAAGTAACAAATTGAGTCCTATAATTGATTTGCTTTCTTAGGTGTTCTTTTACCTCATCTGCAATATTCCAAGGAAAAATAATAATGTAATCTACTGGTTCTAAGATTAACTTTTCAGGATGATAAATTGGAATATGAGTTCCAGGCAGAAACTTATTTTGTTTTGCTTCCGCAGCATCACAAACAAACGAAATACTATCCCTCTTAATTCCAGCAAAATTCATAAGAGTATTTCCTTTTGCTGCTGCTCCATACCCTGCAACTTTCTTGCCATCCTTTGAAGCATCAAGCAAAAATTGAAGAAACGAATTTTTTATATTTTCAGCAGATTTTTGAATAAGGACATATGGATCTATTTTTTTCATATTACATACAGATTCTTTATGGAGCATTTTCTTAACAGAAGGTTTTTCTTTAATATCTGAATCTTGATGACAGCCATAAACTCGAATACTTCCACCATGTGTGTCTATAGCTTCTACATCATATACTCTCAACTCTGCCATCTTAAAAATGCTTGTTACAGTGTGCAAAGATAAATATGAAAAATGTTCGTGATAAATAGTGTCAAATTGATTAAATTCTAGTAGCTTCATTAAATGGGGAAACTCTAGAGTTATTGTTCCATCAGGCTTTAATACAGAAGCTAGGCCTTTGGAGAAATCATTAATATCTGGTACATGTGCAAAAACATTGTTGCCAATAATAAGATCAGCTTTTTGTTTGAGTTTTGCGATATTAATTGCAACTTTTTCACCAAAAAACTCCCTCATCACTGGGATACCAATTTTTTCTGCCACATCTGCCGTGCTGTGTGTTGGCTCAATACCCAAGCAAGGTATGTTTTGTGAAAAAAAATTTTTCAATAAATAACCATCATTAGAAGCGACTTCAATCACAAAACTATTTTCATTGAGTGCAAGTTTTTTTGTTATATTCCTACAATATTTTTCAGCATGATTTAAAAAGCTTGAAGATGTGCTTGAAAAATAAGCATAATCCTCGCTAAAAAGGTCCTCTGCATTAGCATAATCGAGTGTCTGAACCAACCAGCATTGATCACAAACCATAACTTTTAAAGGAAAGTATTTTTCAGAAATCAGAAGATCCTTCGCCTCTAAATAAGCATTGGAGGGAGGAGCAAAACCTAAATCCAAAAAAGTATTAGTAAGACTCGCATTACAATGGCGACATTTCATTTAAATTCCCCTAAAACTTTCATCTATAAATTTGTGTTGTAAATCTCTATCAGATACCTCAGTAATCTCAATGGGCCATTCAATAGCAATAAGAGGATCTTTAAAATTCAGAGCAGCCTCATTTGAAGAATTATAGAGCTCAGAATGAAAGTAAATTAATTCA
>Ga0255758_10000867_pt1 | contig 32927 bp, 36 predicted proteins | sample 011ome_24_FD_179958 | JGI IMG/M metagenome (GOLD analysis project Ga0255758, IMG submission 179958) | Coastal salt marsh microbial communities from the Groves Creek Marsh, Skidaway Island, Georgia - 011513CT metaG (version 2) | ecosystem: Environmental > Aquatic > Marine > Intertidal zone >... | reverse complement strand
GGTGCATCTGTTACTATGATGACTGCTCTTGCTTTACCAACAATGTTAAGAAATAAATATAGCCATGCACTTTCAACTGGTGTGATTGCAGCTTCAGGTACTTTGGGGATATTGATTCCTCCAAGTATCATGTTAATCATTATGGCTGATATTATGCAGGTATCAGTTGGAAATTTATTTATGGGTGCTGTTATACCTGGTTTGACACTGGCACTTATGTATTTAATTTTCATTTTTGTTTGGTGTTCTATTGATCCTAATGTAGCTCCAGCACTTAAAGAAGGTGATTTAGTTTATGAAAAAGGAAGATTACCTCAAATGGTTCTAAAGGCCTTCCTTCCACCAGTCGCTTTGATTACTCTTATAAAAGGTTCTATTTTATTAGGATGGGCAACGCCAAGTGAAGCTGGAGCTGTTGGTGCCTTTGGTGCAACGTTGTTAGCTATAATTGGAAATAAATTTACATTTCCAATGCTCAGGAGCGTTTTGCACTCTTCAGGTCTTACCATTTCTATGGTGTTCATGATTATTTTAAGCGCCACTTGTTTTGCGTATGTTTTTAGATCTCTTGGCGGGGACTACATTGTTGAAGAATTGATTGAAAAAGCAGGCTTGGGATCATGGGGATTACTATTCTTACTCATGGGCATGACTTTTTTGCTTGGTTTTTTCTTAGACTGGGTTGAGATTACGTTGATTATTCTTCCAATATTCGCGCCGCTTGTGGTTTTACTAGATTTTGGTGATCATGTATCTCAGTTAACAGGACTTGATGGACGTAAAGAAACTCTTGTGTGGTTCTTAGTTTTGATGGCAATCAACCTTCAAACTTCCTTCTTAACGCCTCCTTTCGGTTTTGCCCTTTTCTATCTAAAAGGTGTTGCGCCGCCAGAAGTGGCTACCTTAAGTATTTACAGAGGTGTTATACCTTTCGTTATTATTCAGCTTATTGGACTTGCTATAGTGATCTACGAACCAGAAATGGCTCTATGGCTTCCGCGGCTGATCTAGATAATCGTTTTAAAAACCGCATCTTTAGATGCGGTTTTTTTTCTAAAAGGGTTTAAAATGAGAAAAGTTGGTATCTGTGGTGCTGGTCTTATTGGAGCTAGTTGGGCAATTGGTTTTGCAAATGCAGGTTATAGGTCTCTTGTTTATGATAATGATCCAAATAGTTCTGAAAATTTTAAAAAGATTTTTGATAAACTAATCCAAGACATAAAACTCATAGATCCTGATATTGATGCAGAAAAAATTAAGAATAATATTCAACTTAATTGTTCAATGGAACAGATTTGTGAAGAAAGTATTTTAATTCAGGAAAGTGTTGTTGAAGACCTAAAAGTAAAACAGGATATTTACAAGCAATTGGACGAACTTACTTCTAAAGATACAATCTTGGCTTCATCATCTTCGTATCTTGTAATATCCAAAATCTCTGAGTTTGTAGAGCATAAACATAGGTGTATCAATGCTCATCCTGCGCTACCCCCTCATGTGGTTCCGTTTGTTGAGATTGCAGGAAGTGAGGATACTTCTGAAGAAATAATAAATGAGGCACTTAATATATATAAAAACGCTAATTACGCTGCAATTTTAGTAAAAAAAGAAACAGAGGGGTTTGTGTTAAATAGACTTCAAGGAGCTCTTTTAAATGAAGCTGTTAGACTTCATGAAGGAGGTTTTGCTTCTATGGAAGATATTGATATTGCTCTAAAACATGCACTAGGAATAAGATGGGCTTTCATGGGCCCCTTTGAGATAATGGATTTAAATGCTCCAGAAGGAATCAAGGACTCTTTTAGTAGATATAGAACTGGGATACAAAATCTTGCTAGACAACAAAATACCGTTCCATCTTATTCAGATGAGTATTTAAATAAATTAGATAAAGAACAAAGACAAAGATTAGATTATCATGATAGATCTGATAGAATAGAAAAACGTAATAAGATGATAGCGTTAATAAGAAAATTAAAAATTGAGCTAGGGGAGGATGTCTAAGATGGCCAAAAATAAAAAAGTAATAATAAGTTGTGCAGTTACTGGTGCTATACATACACCGTCAATGTCAGAGTATTTACCAGTTACAGCAGATGAAGTTATAGAGCATTCTTTGGCAGCTCATGAAGCTGGTGCAGCTGTTTTACACCTTCATGCGAGAGATGAGGTAGATGGACATCCGACACAAGATCCAGAAGAATTCCAAAAGTTTCTTCCTACAATTCAAAATTCTTGTGATGCGGTTATTAATATAACAACGGGTGGTGGTCCTCAAATGTCTGTTGAAGAAAGAATGAAGCCTGCAATGCACTTCAAACCAGAGCTTGCATCTTTAAACATGGGGTCTATGAATTTTGGTCTTTTCCCAATGTTAAAAAAACATAATCAATTAAAATATCCATGGGAAAAAGAAATGCTAGAAAGAAGCAAGCATTCTCTTTTTAAAAATACTTTTGAGGATATAGAAAATATCATGACCTTAGGTTATGAAAATGGAACAAGGTTTGAATTTGAATGTTATGATGTAGGTCACTTATATAATCTTCATTATTTTCATCGAGAAGGAATGTTAAAGGGTCCATATTTTATCCAATTTGTAATGGGAATTATGGGTGGTATCGGAGCTGATGCTGATAACTTGCTTCATATGAAAAAAACAGCAGATAAGCTGTTTGGTGAAGGAGGTTATGAATGGTCAGTTGTTGGAGCGGGTGCCACTCAAATGAAAATTAATGCAACTGGAGCTGCTTTGGGTTCTCATGTGAGAGTTGGCCTAGAAGATTCTTTGTGGGATGGTCCAGGTAATTTGGCAAAAACCAATGCTGATCAGGTTAAAAGAGTTGTAGAAATTCTTAATGGATTGTCATTAGAAGTCGCTACCCCAGATGAGGCAAGGCAAATGTTAGGCTTAAAAGGCAAAGATAAAACTAACATTAAGTAGAAGGCTTACAAATGAATTATGAAAAACTTCTTGAAGGTAAAAAAGCTCTAATTACTGCAGGAGCCGACGGCATTGGTTATGCAATAGCTAAAAGGTTTGAAAGAGCAGGTGCTCATGTCTTTGTTTGTGACATAAACGAAGAAGCTGTAAATAAAGCAAATGGTGTTGATGATAATATCAAAGCTACCGTGTGTGATTTGAGGCAAACTCAGCTTATTTCATCTATGGTTGAAGAAGGTTTGGATCATTTAAAAGAGATTGATATTATTGTGAATAATGCAGGGATCGCTGGAGAAACGGCTGCAGTAGGTGACCAAACTCTTGGCGGATGGCAAGAATGTCTTCAGGTCAATATGACTAGTCATTTTGAAACAATGAGACTTCTGGTTCCACGTATGAATGATGAAGGCTCTATTCTTTCTGTATCGTCAGTTGCAGGTAGAGTAGGTTTTGCTTACAGGCTTCCATATGCCGCAACGAAATGGGCTGTCATAGGCATGGTTAAAAGTTTAGCTATTGAACTTGGGCCTAGAGGTATTAGGGCTAATGCTTTATTACCAGGAATTGTAGAAGGTGAGAGGCAAAATAGAGTAATAGAAGCTAAAGCCAAGGTAAAAAATATTTCATTTGAGGCTATGAAACAAGAAATATTATCAGGAGCATCACTTAACAGATTTGTTACACATGATGATTTAGCAGAACAGGCACATTTCTTATGTAGTCCACTTGGAAAAAATATATCAGGTCAAGCTATAAGCGTCTGTGGAAACATTGAAAAAGCTGGTTAAACCTTTTCTAAAATTTCATTGAGAATAGGGTGTATATAAGATTTAAATAGTTCAGGATTTTCTGACATTGGAAAGTGTCCTACTCCTTTTATAATTTTTGCCTTTGATCCTTTTATCCTGCTAGCAGTTTCCATTGTTTTTTCTGGGGTACATGAGCAATCATACTCTCCGGATAATAGATATACAGGGCATATTGATGTATCTATTAAACTTGACCTATCGTCAAAATCTCCATCATGCCAGTAAAAATATAGATCTCCTTTAAATACACCTGGCCCTCCTTGCATATAATGCCATAAAGTTTCGTGTCTAAATTCGTCTGGGCTTTGTGGAGCAATTTGTGATGATACAAATGCAGCCTGGACCATTCCTCCATGAACGTCAGGTCTGTACAGCCAATCTAAATCATAATAGGGCTCAAGTTTATCTGAGCCTTCAAGCGCTATAACAGCTCTAAAATATTCATTTTGTTCTAAAGCTAGATGTAAAACCACACGCCCTCCCATAGAGCAACCCATTATCACAGGCTTCTCTAGTGAGTATTTGTGACAAAATGACATGATGATTTGTTTATAAAAACTAGTAGTAAGTTTATAATCTAAATTTTGAAAACCTAAGGGAGGATTTGATTTTCCATGCCAAGGAAGGTCGAAAACAATGACTCTATATTTTTCTGTTATTTTTTTATCATTTAATATATGTCTGAATTGTCTTCCATCAGAACCAGCAGTGTGAAGGCATATAAGTGGTATTCCTGACCCTGCCTCTTCAACATATATTCTATAATTTTGATCATTAATATTTAGGGTAAAATATCTTCCAATGATGTCTTCAAATTCTATTGTATCTTTTTTCATTTTAAGCCTAATTGGGTTTTCGTATTTCTATTGGAAGCAATTATATCTTTGAAATATTGTAAATTTTGTATAAGAGGAATTAAATTTCCATCAATGGTGACTATCTTTTTGGCCAACATAGCAAAAATATCATGATAATCTCGGGGAGGTGTTTCCAGCCAATGTTTTTTCCAACAATTTTTCTCTGCATGAATTCTAAAAACACCACTTTCAGTTAGAATAATTCTCTTATATATAGTTATTAATTGACCATCTTTTATTTTAAACAAATAATCTTCGTCACCATATCCAAATGTGAAATTTAGATTTAACCACCTACCACTTGCAACTAACCTTTGATTAGAATTAACTTTGTTTATCCATTGTTCTATTGGTATCATTAAAATTTTTTCCATCTTAAAATTATAAATTTTTCTAATTATTTTACAAAAAAAAACTTTAATATATTCTAATAATATTAGGGAGAATATTATGTTTGATGTTAATAATTTTTTGCATTCAGATGCATTGGGAGCAGCCATTGAATGGAATGGCTATCCAAGATTTAACTTTATTGGTGGCCATAATGATAGTGAAAATATACCAGTTGTTTCCCTTAGGGAATCTATAGATAATGTTATTTTAAAAGAAGGTAAAACATTAGCAAAATATGGTTTAGAGAGTGGCCCTCAAGGTTATATCCCCCTAAGAAGTTTTATATCTAGCCAACTTAAAAATAGTGCTTCTATAAACTGTTCTGAAAAAGAGATACTTGTTGTTTCTGGATCATTACAGGCTTTGGATTTAGTAAACACTACTTTTCTTAAGAGGGGTGATACGGTAATAATAGAAGAAGAAAATTACGGAGGAACAATTTCCAGGTTAAAGAGACTTGGTGTTAATATGGTAGGTATTCCTTTAGAAAAAGATGGAATGGATTTGGTATTTTTACAAAAAGTTTTAGATAGACTTGAGGGTGAAAATAAAAAACCAAGATATATTTATACGATCCCAACAATTCAAAATCCAACTGGTACGATTATGTCAGTTGAAAAAAGAAAAGGACTAATTGATCTGTCTAAAAAGTATATGATCCCTATTTTTGAAGATGATTGTTATGCGGACTTAATATATGAAAAGAAGAGACCCCCTGCGATAAAGTCTTTTGATGATGAAGGCTACGTAATCTATTGTGGCTCCTTTTCAAAGTCTATTGCTCCGGCTTTAAGGGTGGGGTATTTAGTGGCAGACTGGAATGTTTTATCAAGAATTTTGCCATATAAAACTGATGCTGGTAGCGGCTCTTTAGAACAAATGGCCTTAGCAGAGTTTTGTAAAAATAATTTTAGTTCTCATGTAAATAAACTTAGAAGCGAACTAAAAAAGAAATCTGACGCTATATGTGATGCATTAGATAAATACTTTGGTTCAACAGCTGATTATCAAAAACCAGATGGAGGAATATTTATTTGGATAGAGATGCCTGAAGAAGTTGATACCTCTAGGTTGTATGAAATTGCCATAAAACAAGGTGTTGCTATAAATCCTGGTCAAGAATGGTCAATTAATCCTAACGGTAAACGTAAAATGAGACTTTGTTATGGTAACCCAACTATTGATGAAATTGATGAAGGGATAAAACTTTTAGCAGAAATATGTCAAAAAGAATTCGGGATACCTAACCAAATTGCTAATTTATAGATATTCTTATTATATTGCTAACTCCAAAATAGCTTTGGCAAATTCATTAGGGTTTTCTTGAGGTATATTGTGACCTACATTTGGTAAAATTTGATGTTTTATGTGGTTTAAAAATTTTTCTTTGAGTTTTTTAGGGTTTGATAATCCTGTTACACCGTCATTTGCTCCGTCAATTGTAATACTTGGCACCTTAATTACTGGTTGTTTAGATAACATTTTCTCTACTGAGTCAAACTTAGCATCTCCATGGGCAAGCCCAAATCGGTGTTTATAGCTATGTATTACAACATCTACAAAGTCTTTGTTTTCAAAAGATGCTGAACTTAAGTTATATGTTATCTCATTATAGTCCCATGATGGTGACCAAGTTGACCACAAAAACTTTATAAATTCATGCCTATTAGTTTTTAAACTATTTCGTCCTCTTTCACTGTGAAAGAAATATTGATACCATAATTTGTGTTCAATATAGGGTGTTGAAGATTTTGTTGCATTTTTTATGTCTTGAATATTGTACCCATTGCATGACACCAGACCTAAACATCTTTCTGGGAAAAGTGCCGAAACAATGCAAGCAGCCCTGCCACCCCAATCATAACCTGCTAAAATAGCTTTTTCAATTTGAATAGAATCCATTAAATTTACAAGGTCCATGGCTAAAGCTGCTTGTTGACCTGATCTCAAGGTTTCTTTTTCAAGAAATACTGTTTTTCCATATCCTCTTAGGTAAGGGATAATGACCCGATAGCCGTGGGAGAGTAATATAGCTGATACATTTTCATAGGCGTAGATGTCGTATGGAAATCCATGAAGAAGAATAACGGGAATACCATTTAATGGTCCTTCTTCAAAGTAGCTAATGTTGAGATCGCCTGCATTAATTTGTTTTAAATCTATCACCATATTGTTTCATATTATAGAAGTTAAGAGATTAAAGGTAGATTGTTTTTTGTTTTTACTCTTCCTAATGCAAAATTTGTTTCGATAGAAGCTATACCTTTTACTTTAGTTAGTTCTTCACGCATAAATATTTCATAATTCTTTAAATCAGCAGCTACAACCCTTAAAAGATAATCTCGGTTTCCTGTAACAAGCCAGCAATCCATAACAGCATCTAAGGAGGTAATATCTTTTTCAAAAGATTTTAGAATATGATCAGTCTGATTTTCCAATCTGACAGAAACAAATGCAGTTACAGGAAAGCCGTAAGAAACCTCATCTATTATGGCAGTGTAACCTGAAATTAATCCCTTTTTTTCAAGGTTTTTTACCCTTCGTAAACATGGCGAAGCAGACAAACCAACTTTCTCAGCTAATTCAAAATTTGTAAGTCGACCATCCTGTTGTAAAAAAAAAATTATTTTTTGATCTATTCTATCAATATTGCTCAATTTAATGCCTTTTAAGAATATAATATCTATATTATTAAAATATTAGCATATTATGCTAAATTATAAAATAAAATTATAATTTTTAGTCATTCATTTCATTACAAGTATGTTAAATTTCTAAAATGATTGATAAAAATAAATTCTTAAAATTAATAGAGCAAAAAATCCTATGGCTTTCATGTTGGATGATTCACAATGCAAACCATATTAGGTCGAATGATGATGGTTTAAAGGTTGGTGGTCACCAGGCAAGTTCCGCTTCGATAGTTTCAATAATGACCGCTTTATATTTTGATATTTTAAGACCTGAAGATAGAGTTGCGGTTAAACCCCATGCTAGTCCCGTATTCCATGCCATACAATATTTATCTGGACTACAAACTAAAGAAAATATTCAAAACTTTAGGGGTTTTGGAGGGGCGCAATCTTATCCATCTAGAACAAAAGATGTTGATGATGTTGATATATCTACTGGTTCTGTAGGACTAGGTGTTGCAATGACAAGTTTTATATCCCTTACACAAGATTATATTGAAAATAAAGCGTTTGGTAAAAACTTAACAAAAGGCAGGATGATTGCGCTAGTTGGAGATGCAGAACTAGATGAGGGAAACATCTATGAATGTCTCCAAGAGGGTTGGAAACATGATTTAAGAAATGTTTGGTGGATAATTGATTACAATAGACAATCTTTAGATGGGGTTGTGCACGAAGGTTTATCAGAACGTTTGAGTTCAGTTTTTGAGGCTTTTGGGTGGAACCTTGTTGTATTAAAATATGGAAAACTTCAAAAAGAAGCTTTTAGTGAGCCGGGAGGCGAGCAATTAAAAAAATGGATTGATGATTGTCCAAATCAACTTTACTCAGCTCTTATATATGAGGGTGGTGCCACTTTTAAGCAAAGAGTATTGGACGATATTGGTGATCAAAATATTGTATCTCAACTAATTAATAAAAGAACGGACGAAGAGTTTCTAGACCTGATGGCTAATCTGGGTGGACATTGTGTTTATACTTTATGTGATGCTTTTAAAAATATTAAAGATGATAAACCCACTGCTTTTATTGCCTATACTATCAAAGGATGGGGTACTCCTTTAGCTGGGCATAAAGACAATCATGCCGGGCTAATGACTAAAGTACAGATGGAGACTTTTAAATCTAAACTTGGAGTAATAGATGGCAATGAATGGAATACATTTTTAGATGATAAATCTAATCAAGAGTTAGATAAATATATAAAAAGTTTACCCTTTCAAAGGGCTGGTCATAGAAAATACAAAAGTAAAAAAATTGAAGTTGATAGCAATATTTCAATTAAAGACACTTCAATTTCTACTCAGAATGCTTTTGGTAAAATTTTAGATCAATATGCAAAAAACAATACTGAATTTAGTAACAGGATTATCACTACATCTCCTGATGTATCTGTTTCAACTAATTTAGGACCGTGGATAAATAGAAAGGGTCTTTTTAGTAGAGTAGAAAGTTCAGATACTTTTAGAGACAGAAAAATTCCATCTGCACAAAAATGGATTTTTTCAAAGGAAGGACAACATTTGGAACTTGGCATTGCCGAAATGAATTTGTTTTTAATGTTAGGTGCAGCTGGTTTATCTCATGAGTTATTTGGAGAAAGATTGTTTCCAGTAGGTACTGTTTACGATCCATTTATAGCAAGAGGATTAGATGCCATGAACTATGCCTGTTATCAGGATGCAAGGTTTATGCTTGCTGGCACACCTTCGGGTATTTCTCTTGCACCTGAAGGAGGAGCGCATCAATCGATAGGTACACCTTTAATAGGAATAAGTCAGCCTGGACTTCTAAGCTTTGAACCAGCTTTCGCTGATGAACTGTCAATTATTATGAGCTACGGTTTTGATTATCTTCAAATGGAAAATGGTGGCTCAGTATATTTAAGATTAAGCACTAGGTCAATTGAACAACCACATAGACACATAGATGAGTTATTAAAAACTAATATTTTAAAAGGTGGATATTGGTTAAAAAAACCCGGGCCTAATCCGCAATTAGTCATAGTTTATCAAGGTGTCATAGCTAACGAAGTCATTGAAGCTGCTTCTATTTTAGGTGAAAGGTTTAAAGATATTGGGGTATTAAGTATTACAAGCTCAGATAATTTGTTTCATGATTGGAAAAATAAATCATCTAATTTACACACTCATAAAGAACAAAGCCATATTGAAGTTCTCTTAGATTACATCTCTAAAGATACAAAATTAATTACAGTTATTGATGGTCATCCTATGACTCTTTCATGGTTAGGTTCAGTTTTTGGCCACAAAACGATACCATTAGGTGTTGATCGTTTTGGTCAAACAGGAAATATTAAGGACTTATTTACTGAATTTGCAATTGACTCAAATAGCATCTCTAACATAGGCTTTAATATCAATTAAAAGAATTTTATTAAATTTAAAATTAAGAAAGTAGGGGGGGTATAATGTTTAATTTATCAAAAATATTATTATTTGTTTTAGCATTCTTCGCGATAACAACAAAAAGTTTTGCGGCTGACGTAACTATGAGAATTTCAATACAGTTGCCTTTGAAAAGTCATTTGGGTCAAAATTTATTATTATTTAAAAATGATGTTGAAAAAAAATCAAATGGTGAAATTGAAGTTCAAATTTATGATTCAGCACAGCTTTATAAAGACAAAGAAGTTCCTGCAGCTGTTGGATCTGGATCAATTGAGGCTGGTGTAGCATCTTTAACTCGCTATGTGGGAGACATTCCTGCAGTAGATCTTTTCTATCAACCATTTTTGTTGAACAGCGAAGAAAAAGTTAGAAAAGCAGTTGCAAAAGGTTCTCCAATTAGAGGGCCAATAGATAAAGCAATTGAAGGGACTGGATCTACTGTTTTGTGGTGGCAAGCTTATGGTGGAGCAATAATGTTATCAAAAGGAAAAGCAATTAAAAACCCTTCTGATATGAAAGGGAAAAAAGTAAGAGTTTTTGGAAAAACATTAGGTGCATTTGTTCAAGCTTCTGGAGGAGCTCCAACTTTGATCTCTGGCTCTGAACAATACTTGGCATATCAGCGTGGTACAGTTGATGTTGGAATGACTGGCGTTTCTGGAGTAAAATCAAGAAAATTGTATGAAGTTATGGATACAATAACAAAGACTGATCATGGTGATATTGAATTTTTAGTAGTAGCCAATTCAAAATGGTTTAATTCTCTGTCTAAAAAGCACAAAGATATTATTATGAGTTCTGCCTTAATGGCTGAAAAAGATGTAAGGGATAAAATGTCACAGATTGAAGCAGATGCATATGCGCTAGCCAAATCAAAAGGGATGAAGATTGTTGTTCCTACTCAAGCTGATATTGATGCTTTCAAAGAAGCCTCAAAGCCAGTCTATGACGCTTATATTAAAAATGCAGGCAAATTAGGTGAGCAGTTATTAGAAGCAGCTTCTAAATTATAATCAAATTAGAGAGATATTTATTAAAAATATCTCTCTTTTAGGTGCTTGTAATGAAAATATATGAAAAGTTTATTTTAAAATCAGCTTGGTTGGCCGCCATTTTATTTGGCTTGTCTGGAGTAATGTTGACTTACGAAGTAGGGGCTCGGTATTTATTTGTTGCCCCTACAATTTGGGCTGCAGAATTAAGCCAATTATCTCTTATTTATGGAACTTTGTTAGCTATGCCATGGGCATTGCAACACAGAAGACATATTCAAATTAATGCTATCATTCATAAGTTAAGTGAAAAGAGTCAAAGGATTATAGGTATAATTACCATGATAATTTTAATTATCTTTTCAGTTTATGTCGTTATTTATGGTTTTGAAATTTTTTTAGATTCATTTAACAGAGGTAGAACAACTGGCAGTTTACTTGACCTTCCTTCGTGGATGGCTGAGTTACCAGTGCCCTTCTGTTTTTTAATGCTAATATTTCAAGCTATTTTAGAAATAAAAAAAATGTTTAAAGGAATTACTCCTCCATCAGGTGATCACTAATTTCTTTCTAATAAGGGTTAAATTATGACAGTAGTAATGGTTTTAGGAGTAATGTTTGCCCTTTTATTAGCGGGGTTGCCAGTTGCTTTTTCTTTAGGAGTGTTGGGTCTTGGTATGCTTGTAATTGGCGGCTTTTCTCCATTGATGGCACCTCAAGCAATTTTGTCAACTTTAGATGGTTTTATATTATTGGCCGTTCCTTTGTTTCTCTTAATGAGTAATATTTTGTTAAGAGGTGGTTGTGGAAAAGATTTGTTTGCTGCAGTCCAGGCATGGGTTGGACATTGGCCGGGAGGACTAGCAGTTGCAACTATTGTTTCTTGTGGAATATTTGCTGCAATTTCTGGTGTCTCGGTTGCAACTGCAGCAACCATAGGTGTCGTTGCAATTCCAGAAATGATTAAAAGAGGATACAATAAAAATTTTGTTTATGGCCTTTTGGCTGCAGGTGGTACTTTAGGAATTTTGATACCACCTAGTTTACCTATGATTGTATATGGTTTTGTTACAGAAGAATCTGTAATTTCCTTGTTCCTTGCTGGTATTGGTCCTGGTATTTTTTTAATAACTTTGTTTATAATTTTTTCTATTATCTATTCAAAATTTTTTGGAGGTTATAAAAAAGTTCCACCAGCAAGTTGGGAAGAGAGAAAAAAATACTCCATTAAAGTTCTTCCAACTATAATTTTAGCAATTTTAATTCTTGGAGGGATTTATACAGGAGCTTTCACTCCAACAGAAGCTGCGGCTGTAGGGTTTTCTTTGGCTCTTTTTTTAACCACAATATTGTTGAGATCTTTAACCTTAACTGATTTTAAAAAAGCTCTTTTTGAGTCAATGGTCACGACAGCTGCCATATTAGTTATTATAGCCGGAGCCAAAATTTTTGGAAAAGCAATAACTCTCTATAGAATTCCCCAAGACATTTCTATGTTTATTGAAGCAACCATTCAAAGCAAGGCTTTTTTTATGATTAGTGTTTGTCTAATTTTAGTTGCAATGGGATTGGTTTTTGAGACGTTGTCAATGGTTTTGATTATGGTCCCTGTTTTATTGCCTGCCGCTATGAGTATGGGAGTTGATCCCATTTGGTTTGGTATATTTATGGTTATAATGGTTGAATGTGCTCTGATAACTCCTCCTGTTGGCCTTAATCTTTATGTAATTCAGTCTGTTGCAAAGACACAGCTTGGTGAAGTTGCAAAAGGTGTTGTTCCTTTTCTAGTCATGATGATCTTTACTGTTTATATAATGTATATTTGGCCTGATTTAGCCTTATACATACCTTTTAAATTATAAATTTTTATGAAATTATCGTTAAAAAAAGGAAATTTTGTCTGATGCAAACAAAAAAAACCCAAACTGAAAAATTAAGAAAACTTTTGATAGAAAAAAAGTTTATTCCTATTCCATCTTGTTTTGATACTTTATCTGCTAAGTTAATCGAACAAGCAAATTTTGATGTTACTTTTATGTCTGGATTTGCTGCTTCTGCCTCTAGAATTGGGTCACCAGATTTAGGGCTAATGACCTTTTCAGAGGTTTTTGATCAAGCTAACAATATATGTAATGCTATTGATATACCTATGATTGTTGATGGTGATACTGGTTATGGCAATGCCATGAATGTTAGAAGAACAGTGAAGGAGTGTTCAAAAGCTGGATGTGCTGGAATCTTAATTGAAGATCAGTTGGCACCTAAGCGATGTGGTCATACTCCAGGTAAAGATGTGGTAGGAAGAGAAGAGGCTTTTGACAGAATTCGTGCTGCCAATGATATGAGAAATGAAGGCTTCGATATTTTAATTATGGCAAGAACTGACGCTAATCATACACATGGGTTGAGTGAGGCCATAGAAAGAGCACAAAAGTTTTACGATTTGGGAGCGGATATTTTATTTGTAGAAGCTCCTAAAAATGAAAAAGAGATGATCACTATTTGTAATGAAGTGCCGGGAAATAAAATAGCAAACATTGTGGAGGGTGGAATAACACCCAATTTATCTATGAATGAGCTTTCTGATATAGGTTACAAGATGGCTGTTTACCCTTTAACTGTTATGAGTTCAGCTATGAAAGCTATGATAAGATCATTAGATCTTCTTATGAAAGATGATGATAGATCTGATCTCCTATTAGATTTTAAGGATTTAAGAAAAAGAGTTGGTTTTGAAGATTATTATGAGATATCAAGTAAGTATCAAACATCCAAGAGAAACTAATTAAAGTCAATGTGGAGAATTAAAAATGAAAAGTTATCAGGTTGTTGATTTTGGAAAACCTTTAGAACTAAGAGAATATGATAACCCAAAGCCTCAAGGAAAAGAGATTCTTGTTAAGATTTCTGCATGTGGCGTTTGTCATAGCGACCTTCATTTGGCTGATGGATATTTTGATCTAGGGGAAGGGAAAAGAATTACATTAGCTGACAGAGGTACTAAGCTCCCATTTACTCCAGGTCATGAAATTACTGGCTCTGTTGTAGATATAGGTGAGGAGGCTGAAGGTGTCCAGATAGGTGATACTGGGATAGTTTTTCCTTGGATTGGTTGCGGCAAATGTGAACAATGTCAAAAGGATAATGAAACATTATGTGAAGCCCCTAAATATCTTGGTGCACGTCTTAATGGAGGTTATTCTGATCACATAATAGTCCCAGATAGTAAATACTTAGTGCCCTATGGAGATATTGATCCTGCCATAGCTGCACCCTACGCCTGTTCAGGCTTAACAGCTTTTAGTGCATTAAAAAAAATACCAGAGACATCTCCGGATGATTGGATAATAATCATAGGTGCAGGCGGAGTTGGTATAAATGGTATTTTGTTATCTTCAGCAGTACACAAAGCTAAAATTTTAGTAATCGATAAAGATAAAGAAAAAAGAGAAAAGGCAGTTGAAGCAGGGGCTAATAAAGCTTTTTCTCCTGATGATCATGAAAAAATTAGAAATATAATAGGAATAGGGGCTGCGGCTGCAATTGATTTTGTAGGAATGCCAGAAACAACAGACCTTGGACTATCTCTTGTTAAAAAAGGTGGAATGGTTGTTGTTGTTGGACTTTATGGTGGTTCTTTAAAAATGTCACTTCCATTAATTCCAATGAGGTCAACAATTTTAAGAGGATCTTATGTAGGTGAACTTAGAGAATTAAAAGAGCTTGTTAATATTATCAAATCAGGAAAAGTTCAATTAATACCAGTTAAAAAACAAGACTTAGAAACTGCCAATCAAGCTATGTCAGACTTAAGAGCAGGGAAAGTTAATGGCAGAATTGTACTTATTCCTAAGTAAATATTTATATATACTAACCAAAAAAGAGTAATTAAAATGAATTCTAAAGAACATAACCACTCTCACGATGATCATGATCATGATCATGCTCATTCCCATTTGCCTTCAGATCCAGAATTAAGAGTGAAAGCAATTGAGACATTATTATTAAGTAAAGGCTTAATAGATTCAGCTACCTTAGATGAACTGATAGATACATATGAGAACAACATTGGCCCTCAAAATGGAGCTAAGGTAGTTGCAAAGGCATGGGTTGATAACGATTATAAAAAGAGGCTCTTAGAGGATGCAACATCAGCTATTAGAGAACTAAGTTATCAAGGTCGGCAAGGTGAAAATATGGTTGTTGTCGAAAATACTCCAGAAATTCATAATGTGGTTGTTTGTACCTTGTGCAGTTGTTATCCTTGGCCAGTTTTGGGTATTCCTCCAACATGGTATAAAAGTGATGAATATAGGTCGCGAACAGTTAGAGAGCCTAGAAAAGTTCTCTCAGAATTTGGTTTAAATTTAGATCCTAATGTTCAGATAAAGGTGTGGGATTCAACTGCTGAATTAAGGTATTTAGTCTTGCCCATGAGGCCAATAGGTTCTGAGGATATGAGCGAAGATGAATTAGCAAAGTTAGTAACTCGTAATTCTATGATTGGTACCGGAATACCAGAGATTGTTAAATGAGTAGGCTTCATGATATGGGTGGACGTTTTGGAAACGGTCCTATTCCACTACACAAAAATGAAAATAATAAAGTTGAAGATAATGAACCAACATTTAAATATGATTGGCATGCCAAAGCCTGGGCTGTGACTCTTGCCGCAGGTGCTCTTGGTCAGTGGAACCTTGATATAAGTCGACATTATAGAGAATGTCTTCCACCAAAGGATTATATGAATTACTCATATTACGAAAAATGGTTAGCTGCTTTAACTAATCTTTTAGTTGATAAAAAACTTGTTTCTCTGGATGAGATAAAAAAATTTGTTAGTTTAGTTGAAACTAATAAATTAGATCAAAAATCTATAGAAAATATTAATCTTGATCCAAGAACTTGGTTGGCAAAAGATGTTCAAAAAACTTTAGGTTGGGGAGGACCTTCTCTTCGTTCGACTAATCAAGAACCAATTTATAAAATTGGAGATGATGTAATAACCTTAAAATACAATCCTAACAAAGATGTTAAGGGAGGTCATACCCGTTTACCAGTTTATGCTATGGGAAAAATAGGTAAAGTTTATTCTTATAATGGATCACATGTTTTACCAGACACAAATGCTCATGGAAATGGAGAAAACCCAACACCTTTGTACACTGTTGAATTTAAAGCATCTGAGTTGTGGGGATCTTCAGCTGAAAATGAAAACGACCTGGTTTATCTCGATTTGTGGGAACCATACTTTACTCTAAATAAATAAAAATATTTGAGATTAGAATGAACCTTAAAACAAATTATAAATTACCTTTTACTTCTAAAAATAATAATCAAATTGTTTTTCAAAGCCCATGGCACAGTCAGCTTTTTGCTATAACAGTTCAATTATCAGAAAGAGGAAATTTTACCTGGAAAGAATTTGTTGAATATTTTGGAAAATCATTAAATAAAGCTAGGATAATTAAACAAAATCTAGATGGTAATGATGATTATTTTAATTCCTGGCTATTAGCCTTAGAAGAAATCATTATTTCAAAAGAAATAGGAAACTCTAAAATCTTGTCAATTATAAAAGATGATTGGATTAATGCTTATTTATCAACACCCCATGGTGACCCAGTCAAAATTAAACAAAGGAGCATTTAAATGTCGATAAGATGTAAAGCTGCTGTTATTAGAGATAACACATTAAGTGAACCCTACAAAACATCAAAGCCATTATCTATAGAGGAAATCAAAATTTCTCCTCCTTTAGAAAACGAAATACTTGTTAAAGTTATGGGTGCAGGACTTTGTCACTCCGACTTATCAATTATCAATGGTTCCAGAATCATGCCTTTACCTCTAGTTATTGGGCATGAGGGTTCTGGTGAAGTTGTAGAGTTAGGAAGTGCCGTTAAAGATATAAAAGTGGGTGATCATGTAGCATTTCAGTTTTCGCCATCATGTGGAAGGTGCAGAAGATGTCTTGAAGGAAGACCTCAGGTATGTGAACTTGCAGCTGCCACTAAGGGAAAAGGAGAGTTAATGTCTGGTGGCAGTAGACTTTCTGATTTAGATGGAAATATTTTAAATCATCATACTGGTATTTCGTGTATGTCTCAATACAACGTTGTTGATAGAGGTTCAGTGGTTGTTATTGATAAATCTATTAATATAGAGGATGCAGCTTTGTTTGGTTGTGCTGTAATGACAGGTGTGGGTGCAGTTATAAACACTGCTAGAATAAGACCTGGAGATACTGTCGCAATAATTGGTCTTGGTGGAGTGGGGCTTAACGGAATAATTGGCGCAAAATTGGCTGGTGCCGAGACAATAGTTGCTATAGATATTGATCCTTCAAAATTTGATAGGGCAAAAGAACTTGGTGCAACTCATTGTTTTGATAGTAGAAAAAATGATTGTATAGAGGCTATTAGAGATTTAACTAATGGAGGAGTTGATTATGCAATTGACTTGGCAGGAGCTATTTCTGCAATGAATACAGCCTATCAAATCATTAGGTATGGTGGATCTGTTGTAACTGCTGGTTTATCTCCTATTAATACCCAGTTCAGCTTCAATCATAGTGACTTGGTTGCCCAAGAGAAATCAATTTTAGGGAGTTATATGGGCTCTTGTGTTCCGGTAAGAGATGTTCCAAGGTTTCTAAATCTATATCTTCAAGGAAGGCTTCCAGTTGATAAATTGATAGATGGTAAGATAACCTTTGATAACCTTAATGAAGGATTTGATAAATTGTCTAAAGGTGAAGTTGTAAGACAAATTCTTACACCTAACTCTTGATGCGCTAAATCATTTTCCAATTTTTATAAAATATACTTCTAGTATTTTTTAATAAAAAGCCAATGCCACTTAGAATTAATTTCATTAAATGATCAAAATAGGATGGTCTTATAATATCAATAAAGGCACAATATCTTAAGTTATCTTCTTCATTAAAACTCTGATGAATTAAGGTATCATCAAAAATAAATAAAGGGTCATACTTCCATTTATTTATTCTTCCATCTGCTTCTATAAATGAGCCCTCTTTTTTAACTTTGTTAAAATTATATAATATACGATATGTCATTCGTAATGGACCAAAATGTCTTGATGTCGATGTTTTTTCTCTAAAAAGTGATACCCCAATTGTTTTTATATATTTATAATCTTTAGTAAATTCAGAAATAGATTCATCTAACTTATATCCATACCATTGATAAAATAACATGGTCCTAGTATCTTCTTTGCTCAACTCAAAACGTTCAGAGATCTTTTCTTTGTTTTTATCAAAAAGTTCTAAAATCTCATTGATTTCGTTTTGGTGATCTATGGGAAGATCCTGTATCTTGAATGTATGAAGATTTCTAAAAGACAATAAATCAGCAAAAAGGTTTAGAGGGGATAATAGAAAAGTTAGGAAACCTTTGCCGATAAAATATTCTTTAATTAACTTGAGGTTCATAGTTTTATGTCGGGAAACATCAATTAAACCGCATATAAACCAAGTTAGAATTATTGAAATGAAACCAAAATTAACATAAAGAAAATAAGAGCTTAAAATTAAAGGAAACAATAAAATTAATTTAAAAAAAGTATCCATAGAAAATTCAAAACTTTAGTTTTAAAAATTACAATCTATATTTTAACATCAAAACTATCAACTTTTATTTGGTTTGTTATAATGAGATTGTTTTAAAAAAGTTAAAAATTTAATTAGAAAAAGGAAAATAATTTATGCCTAGTTTTGATATTGTTAGCAAAATAGATATGCCCTCAGTTCAAAATGCTCTGGATGGCGTCAAGAAAGAGATTAGTACAAGGTACGATTTCAAAGGTAGTAAATGTGAAGTAGAGCAACAGGATGATAAAATAATTATTAAAGCGGACGATGAATTAAAAAGAAAGCAAGTTGAAGAATTAATAGTAACTCATTTAACTAGAAAGAAAGTTGATACAGGAGCGCTTGAATTTGAAAAGCCTGAAACTGCATCAGGAAATACAATTCGTCAATCTGTTTTGATTAAGCAAGGGATTGATAGAGAGACAGCCCAAAAAATTATTAAAACCATAAAATCATCAAAGATCAAATTACAATCATCTATACAAGGTGATGAAGTAAGAGTTTCTGGGAAAAAAAGAGATGATCTTCAAAGTGCGATTAAACTTATTAAAGATTTAAATCTAAAGCATCCATTGCAATATGAAAACTTTCGAGATTAAACTTTAATTATATGGGCTCTTTCATCACGTTTGTTCCAAGTAGATGCGTTTATGCGTGAATAAAATTCTAATAAATGATTATTAAATATTGAGGGCTCTTCCAAATTAATGGTATGTCCAGTTTTTGGAACAATTAACAAACCAGATGTATGGATTGTTCTTTTTAGAAATAAACCTACTTCTAAACACATATCATCTTCGTCCCCATTAATAATTAATGTTGGTGAGTTAATAGTACTAATATCTTTTTCAATTGCATATAAATTTGGTCTTTTGTTTTGAACACCAAGAAGTGTATTAGCTGAGCCAATAGGATTGTGTTCAACTAGCTGATCACGAAATAATTTCCACCCAATAGGGTCTTTATTTTGAAATTGTACTCTTGAAGGGCCTAAAGCATACTCAGATCCAATTTTTTCCATACCTTGATTTATAATATTTTGAGCTGTCTCTAAAGACACATTAGAAAAGTCTGCTTCTTTGTTAAAATTGATTTTATCAATCGGAATTGCTCCGTAGCCACATCCAGCAATAACTAGACTTAAAACCCTATTAGGTGCATTGATGCCTAAATGAAGAGTTGCAAAACCACCCATTGATAATCCAACAATATGAGCTTTTTCGATTTCTAAATTATCCATTACACTAATAATGTCTCGCCAAGCTCTTTCTTGGCTGTATTTATTTTCATTTTCAGGAACATCAGACGGATAATATCCTCTAGCACAGAAAGTAATACATTGGTTATATCTAGAAAAATAGTTTACTTGTGGTGCCCAACTTCTAAAATCACCTGCAAACTCATGAACAAAAATTATTGGCTCGCCTTTGCCAGTTGTTTCATAATATAACTTTACATTATCATCAGTTTTTATAAATGACATTTACTTCTCCTAGGTATAACTTGATAAACATATAATAGTTTAAAAATTTTACCAAACACAATTGGCTTAAATATGGAAATCTATAATCTCTTTAGTTCAGATATTTCTGCTATCTTTATATCACTTAAGTTAGCCCTTATTACTTGCTTTTTTTTGGGATTAATAGGCACCCCCTTAGCATATTATCTTGCCTTTAAATCAAAAGCATCAAAGTCTTTTTTAGAGGCAGTGGTTACATTGCCACTAGTTTTGCCACCAACCGTAATAGGATTTTATCTAATAATTATTTTTAGCCCTGACACATATTTAGGTAATTTTTTTATTATGTTAACAGGCGAACAACTTATTTTTTCATTTTATGGCTTGGTTTTAGCATCTGTAATATATTCATTGCCTTTTTGGGTTCAACCTCTTCAATCATCATTTGAAAGAATTGGTAAAGATACTATTAAAACAGCTAATACTCTAGGAGCAAACTCACTAGATACTTTTAAAAATGTTATCATTCCTTTATCCAAAAGAGGTTTTCTAACATCATTCATTATATCATTTGCTCATACAATGGGAGAATTTGGTATTGTTTTGATGGTAGGGGGAGGTATACATGGTAAAACTAAAGTAATAGCCATTTCAATTTATGACCACGTTGAACAATTATCATTTGGAAAAGCACATTTTCTAGCGGCTGGCATGTTAATTCTATCCTTCATTATTCTAATTTGTTTGTTCTATTCGAACAGAAAAAGTGTAGTAAGGATAAAATAGTGACTAATCTATACGTTAAACTAGAAGGAAAAATTGGAAATATTTTAATTGATTTTGAACATAATTTTCCTTTAAAAGGCATCACGGTTTTGTATGGTCCTAATGGTTCAGGAAAAAGCACTATTATTTCTGCTATTGCAGGATTTAGTCATAATTTGAAAAGTAAAATCATTTATAAAAAAATGGTTTTAGACAATGGAATAAAAGTTCCTTCTTATAAAAGACCATTTGGAATCATGTTCCAAGATCCTATTTTGTTTGAACATTTAAATATTAAACAAAATCTTGATTTTGCGGATAGAAGAAGTAAACCCAAGGTGGGAACTCAAAAGATTATTTCTAAAAATGAATTGATAAATCATCTAGATTTATTGCCTTTATTAGATAGACACCCCGAAAATTTATCTGGAGGAGAAAAATTAAGGGTGGCCCTAGCTAGAACCATTTTGACAAAATCTGAATACTTATTTTTAGATGAACCCATGTCAGATATTGATATTAAATATAAGGCAAAATTATTAATTTTCTTGAAGATGATTAATAAAAAATTTAATATTCCTATTCTTTATATTACTCATTCTATTGAAGAGATTTCGCAAATAGCAGATAATTTAATTCTCATTAATAATGGTAAAAAAATTGATTATGGGCCTGCACAAGATATATTAAATAATAATTCTTTCCAAAATTTGATAGGCAAGTTTGAATCGAGCTCTGTTCTTGAAGGACTTCTAAAAAGCTCTAATAAACCATTCAATATGACAACTTTAGATATAAATGGTCAAAGACTGATAGTTCCTGGAAAACCTAGATTAGAGAATAATAAAGTAAGGGTCAGAATAAGGTCTAGAGATGTAATTGTATCTCCGGTAAAATTAGATTTTTTTATTGTTGAAAATGAATTAGAAGGAGTAGTTTCTAAAATAGAAACAGAAACAAATACAGCCTTTACAGAACTGGTAATAACATTAATTAACAAAAAATCAGCAAAAAAATTTCAAACACTTAGAGCTCGAATAACAACATATAATTTGCAGAAAATGAAGCTAAGAATGAACTCTAAAGTTTTTGCCTACATTAGTTCTGTATCTATAGATCGTCAAGCCTACTAATCGTGTTAAACTAAAATTAGACTTTTTCTAATATAATGGCACTACCCTGACCAACGCCAACACACATTGTGCATAAAGCGTATTTTTTATTTTGTTCAATTAATTCATGGGCGGCAGTTAAAACCAATCTTGTGCCTGACATCCCTAATGGATGCCCAAGAGCAATGGCACCTCCATTTGGATTAACTCTTTCATCGTTATCATTTACGCCTAAGGAGCGTAAGCTAGCTAATCCTTGAGCAGCGAAAGCTTCATTTATTTCAATAACATCCATATCTTCTATTGTTAGACCGGCAATTTTGAGTGCCTTTAAAGATGCAGGTACAGGTCCTATACCCATATATGCGGGTTCTACACCGGAACTTGCAGCTGAAATTATTCTTGCCATAGGGTTTAAATGGTTTCTTTTTATACCTTCCTCACTAGCAACTACAACTGCTGCAGCCCCATCATTAACCCCACTAGCATTACCTGCTGTAACAGTGCCATCCTTCCTAAATGGAGTCGCAAGAGCAGCAAGTTTTTGGATAGAAGTAAGTCTCGGATGTTCATCTTTGTCAAAAATTATGCTCTCTCCCTTTTTCTGAGGAATCTCCACTGGTGTGATTTCTTTAAAAAATCTTCCATTTGATATTGCATTGGCAGCTTTTTCTTGACTGGCCAAAGCCATTCTATCTTGATCTTCTCGGCTAACTTGATACTTCTCTGCAACATTTTCAGCCGTTTCTGGCATGGAATCTATACCAAAACTTGATTTCATTTTAGGGTTAACAAATCTCCATCCAATTGTTGTGTCATAAATTTCTGCGTTTCTTGAAAATGGTGTACTTGCTTTTGGCATAACAAAAGGGGCTCTACTCATACTTTCAGCTCCCCCTGCAATAGTAAAATCAGCTTCTTTTGATTTAATCATTCTAGCAGCGCTTGAAATTGCTTCCATACCTGATGCACAAAGCCTATTTAGAGTTATACCAGGAACAGTATATGGAAGGTCAGCCAATAGAAGAGCCATTCTTGCAATATTTCTATTATCTTCTCCTGCCTGATTTGCATTTCCAAAAAAAACTTCTTCTAAATTATCCCAATCACTTTTTGGTAGTTTTTCTTTGATAGAAATAAGTGGAATTGAAGCTAGGTCGTCGGTTCGTATAGAAGATAAGCTTCCACCAAATTTTCCAATAGGTGTTCTGGTACCTTCACAAATAAAAGCTTCCGACATTTGATTTCTCCTAAGTTAATATGTATTAAAATTTGTATAAACAGGCTTTTCGCTAGAATTCCAGATTTTATATTTTTTCATCACAGATAAAAAATCATTGCTATTCATTAAATCATATAACCACTTTTTTAAGAAAGGAAAATTTAAGCTATCAAACCATTTTTCATCAACATTCCTATATTGTCTTATAAATGGAAAGATTAAATAATCAATGATGGTTAAATGGGAACAATTAATATATTGGCTTCCCTTTAGCAAATTTTCTAGCATTTGTAAAAATTCTAGATTTTTATCTCTATGTAAGTTTTTATTTATATTTAAATATCGATTAGGGTATTTGTATTTATCTAAATTGGGTTTAAATTCATCTTCTAATAATGATAGGATTCCATCAAATTCTTTATGAGTTAATTTACATTGTGATAGTAAATGATGTGGATCATTAATTTTTAATGCCCAGTAGGCGATATCTAAACTTTCTTCTAAAATATCACCAGAGCCGGTAATCAAAACAGGCACAGTACCTTTAGGAGAAATTTTTAAAAAATCATAAGGTTTATTTTTTAATTCTATTTCTCTTAATTCAACAAAAATTTGTGATGCTTTTATAGCAAGTCTTGTCCTTATTGCATAAGGACATCTTCTAAATGTGTATAAAATTGGGTATTTAGGAATACCTTTCATAATTTAATCTTAGATTTTTTTTATATAAGATTAAATCTTTTTTTATATTTAGAAATTGATAAGGGTTATTCTCTAGTGCTATTGTCTGTTTCGTTAAAAATATAATCATTGATATGACCATGTCTTGTAAGCTGATATACAGTATTCCATAATGACGGTGGATAATTCTGTCTAATATTTTTGATCATGTGAAGAATATGTTTTTCTTCAAAAATATTATCATTTTTTGATTTTCTTACTTTATCAAGTGGAAAGGGAACAATCTGCGCCATAAATAAATCTCCTAATACAAGTAGGAGTTTGCAAATTGCTTGCCGACTTTTAAAATTTAAAAAATAATTTTAATCTTTTTTTAATATTTAATGTATAAGCTAAATATATGATAAATAATTTATGTGAAAACGATATGAAGTTTTTTAGATCAACTAAAATAGTTGCAACTATCGGTACGGCAACTAATGATTATGAAAATATTAAATCACTTATTATGACAGGGGTTAATGTTTTCCGTCTAAATTTTAGTCATGGTAATCATGGAGATCATTTAAAAAGAATAACTTATATTCGTGGTGCTGAAAAAGAACTTAACGCAAATGTTGCAATACTAGCAGATCTTCAAGGGCCAAAGTTTAGAATTGGTAAGGTAAAAGAAGATATTAAAATTATTAAAGGAAATAATTATATTTTTGATAAAGATCCTAAAATTGGAGATTATAATAGAGTTTATTTAGGTCATGAAGAAATATTCGAGAGTTTATCTATAGGTTCAAAAATTTTAATGGATGACGGAAAACTTCAGTTTGAAGTAAAAACTATTTCTAAAGATAAAATACAAACAGAAGTTCTTGTTGGAGGTATAATTAAAAGTAATAAAGGAATAAATTTACCGGATGTTGTATTAAACACTAATCCATTAACCTCAAAAGATTTGGATGATCTTAAATTTATTCTTAATCAAGAAGTTGATTGGATTGCTTTATCTTTTGTCCAAAAACTAAGCGATATACAAGAAGTTAAAAAATATATTAAAAATAAAGCAGGAATTATTGCCAAAATAGAAAAACCGTCTGCATTAAAAGAATTGCCAAAAATAATCAAGGCGTGCGATGGCATTATGGTGGCAAGAGGTGATCTTGGAGTTGAGTTGCCACCTGAGGAAGTTCCTGGAATTCAGAAGGGAATAATCTTGCAATGTAGACAGGCAGGGAAACCTGTTATAGTTGCAACACAAATGTTAGAATCCATGATTGACTCACCATCTCCAACTAGAGCTGAAGCCTCTGATGTAGCAACTGCAGTTTTTGATGGTGCTGATGCTGTTATGCTTTCAGCAGAAACTGCTGTTGGTTCTTTTCCTCTAGAGACAGTCGCTATTATGGATAGAATTATTTGTTCTGCTGAAAATCATATAAAAAGTTATCCAGGTGATGGACCACAAAGTTTATCTACAGAAAATTTTGTTTATAATGCTGTTTCTCGTTCAGCGGTAAGCCTTGCTGAGTCAGTAAATGCAAGTGCAGTGGTTGCTTTTACAGCTTCTGGAAATACTGCTTACCGTATGGCAAGAGAACGACCAAATTTGCTGTTAGTTGTTATGACCCCTGAAATCTCCGTTAAAAGAAAATTATCACTCTTGTGGGGTGCCTATCCCTTTTTAAGTAAGGTACAAGGATATGAAGCCGCGATCCAAGAAGCTAAAGAAATAATTTCTGAACAAAGCCTTGCAAAGCAGGGTGATAGCATTGTGGTAGTGGCCGGGATGCCTTTTGGAGTTTCTGGTTCAACAAACTCAATAAGGGTTGTTGAATTATAATAAACTATTTTTTACCTAATCTCACAGATATCATTTTGTCAGGGTTGGCTGGTGGTTCGCCAATAGCAAGTTTTTCAACAACATCCATACCAGATGTAACTTGTCCCCATACAGTATATTGACCAGTAAGATGACTACAGCCATCAAAACATATAAAAAATTGGCTGTCGCCACTATCTGGATTCATAGATCTTGCCATGCCAACCGTGCCATATTTATATTCATAATCAGAAAATTCAGCCTTTAGATTTTTACCTGATCCCCCAGTGCCATTCCCGTCAGGGTCTCCGGTTTGCGCCATAAAACCTTCAATAACTCTATGAAAGATGATACCGTCATAAAAGCCATTTTTTACTAATTCTTTGATACGTTTAACGTGATTTGGAGCAATTTTCGGTAGTGTTTCTATAATGACTTTTCCTTGAGTGGTTTCAATAGTTATGAACTTACTATTGTTTGCTGAAGCTTTTTTGACTGGATTAACCATAGTTACACACATTACCCCTAAAATAATAATTATTAAATTCTTATACATGATATACTTTCTTATTTAATGTTACGTATAGAGTTTGATTTATTAAAATCAATATTTTTTTTAAATTAGTGCGTCAATTTGTTCATCTGACAAATTTCCTGGAACTATTGTAATTGGAACTCTACATAGGTTACTACCCTTGTTAATAATATAATTTATGAGAGGCCCTGGGTTTCCGTGTTCAGTTGATACTCCTAAAACTAGTACCCTGATAGATTCTTCTGTATCAATCAAATTAAATAATTCCTCGTGAATAACACCTTTCCTTACAAAGGTTTTTGGTTTTGGAGCTCCTAACTTTTCACAATACTCACTCAGTTCTTGGAGTAATTGTTTGCTAGCTTGTTCTGTTTCTGCTTCCATTATTTCAGTTACCCCACCCCATAATTGACCTTCTATAGGCTCAATACATCTAAATAAGGCGATTTCTCCGCCAGCAGTTGCAGCTCTTCTTGCCGCATAATAAATAGCTTGATGCAACTCTTTTGAATCATCGGCAACAACTAAAAATAATCGATTATTTTTTTTAGAGGTCTTTTTTTTAGTTTTAATATTCTGTTTTGTATTCATTTCTTTACTGTTAGACTTTCCTAAAAATTAAATTTGTACCCCAACCTATTAAAACTGCTAGCAAAACAGCAAAGATCCCATATAGCGTAGAATAATTCTGGGCTATATTATATATTTGAGCGCTAAATCCAGACTTTGAAACGTTTATAGTACTCTTTTCAGTTGATATAAGCTTACCACTTCTATAATGCAATATTTTTACTTCAAACTTTCCTACAGTTACATTTGATGGCAAATTTAAATATGACCTAAATAATGCATTCTTATTTAATATTACAGAGTTTTCATTAACACTCCATAACTTTGATATAATCATGTTTCTTGTAAGTGCTTCTCTCCAATTTTCATTATTTAAAATTTTAGAACCAGGTTGAGTTCTTATGTTTAAAAAATTCAAACCAATTTGAGATGACTTTTGTGTATTTTCATCTAAAATCTCTTTTAGTGGTCTGTTCGACGAGATGCTTAAGTACTTAGGAGTGTTAATATAATTTATTTTTTTTGTATTTACCCACATTCCAAATTTTTTTTCTTTTTTTTGAACAGTAACTAGGCCTTTTCTTCCTGTAACAATAACTATTATGTCATCTCCTGGTTTTCCATCGTAAGCGCCGAATAAAAGTATTTTAGCTCCTAAAAAATTTGTAGAAATTTTTACATTTTCTTGGGATAAATCTGCTACTATTTGATTTTCTGTTTTACCTTCAATTGAAAGGGAAATAGAGAAAATTATTACAAAAAGGTAATATCTAAAATGTTTCATTTTAATCATTTACCTATGAATAATAATTGAAAAATAATCTGAAGGGACTGTAATTAGGTCTGCTAGAAGTTTTAGGCTCACTAGAATAATAATTGCAGAGAGAATTAATCTTAAATACTCACCCTTGATAATGTTAGTAAATTTAGCTCCAATTTGAACACCAACAACAGATCCTAATAAAAGTATTGTTGCAAGAACAATATCTACTGTCTGGTTCTGAGAAGCTTGGAGAATAGTGGTGTTGGCAGCAACAAAAATAATTTGAAAAAGGGAAGTTCCTACAACTAATGATGTTGGCATTCCTAAAAGATATATCATTGCAGGCACAATGATAAATCCTCCTCCTACTCCCATTATTGCTGCTAGTATTCCAACGATTACTCCAATTAGAATGGGAAGTAAAATTGAAATATATAGTTTTGATTTCCTAAATCTTGTTTTAAATGGCAGTCCATGTAACCAATTATGTTGATGTAATTTACCTCTAGAAACTTTCCCTTTTCTTTTACGTAAAATTAGCCTCAATGACTCGTATAGCATTAGGGTTCCTATTAAACTTAAAAAAATTACATAAGAAGACTTAATGACGAAATCTAATTGACCGATCTTACCTAAAAAATTAAATAAAATAACCCCAATAGAAGAACCTATAACGCCTCCTACAAGAAGGACAGTTCCCATTTTGAAATCAACATTACTTCTTTTCCAATGTGACAACACTCCGGAAACTGATGGGGCGACAAGCTGGTTAGCGACAGATGCAACGGCAACTGGAGGTGGAATTCCTAAAAACATTAAAATAGGAGTTAATAAAAAACCTCCACCTACTCCAACCAAGCCCATTATCAGGCCTAAGAAAGTTCCAACTCCTAAAATTGCTAATGAGTGGATTGGTTGTTCAGCAATAGGTAAATATATATACATAGAGTTTTCTTTATTATTAGTATAATTATAATAGAACATTATTTGTAATTTAAGAAATCATTTATTTGAGTATGACATTGATCAATTTGGTAACAAAAAACGATCTTATAGAATGCATTAATAATGTTAGAAATGCTGGGGATAAAGCTCGTTCTTACAGCAACTACTCCGAAGCAAGTGTAATGGTGTTATTTACAAATAATTACTCAAATAAGGATAGTTCAATAATTATAATTAAAAGAAAAAGTAATCTTAGGAAACATGCTGGACAAATAGCCTTTCCTGGTGGAAGAAAAGAAAAATTTGATAAAAATCTTCAAGAAACAGCTGAAAGAGAGACTGAAGAAGAGGTAAACATTTCAAAAGATAAATACCAAGTTATTGGACATTTTCCAAAGTTTTATACTGGCACTGGTTATGTAGTAACTCCATATCTAGGTATAATTAACAAAGAAGCTGAATTTCAAAAAAAAATAAAACTAAATGATGACGAAGTAGAGAAAATTTTCTTTGCTAAAACTGATCTTTTACTATCTCCTCAATATCATATTAGAGACAAGCCTCCTATAAATTCAAGTATGCATATGACTTGGAAGATAAATTATGATAATGAAAACATTTGGGGATTAACAGCTAGAGTGCTGGTAACAATTTCTGCCGGATTTGGCCTAAGGGAGTTTCCACCGTGCGACGATATTTAGTTATATTTTTGGCAATTTTATTTTCTATAGCTCTTTTTTTTCTAACTAAATTTATTTTACAAAAGCTAACTAAGAACGATACAGTTTTTATTTCTTCATTAATTAGTCTTATTGGATTTTGTTTGTTTATCCTAATTGGTTTTTTATATCTTGAAGGAAATACATTTGATCCTAGTTATTCATATAGTCCCCCTTCGATAGTCGATGGTAAGGTCAAGGATGGTAATTTTTCAAAGTAAAAAATAAAGGTTTCTCCATTATAAATGAAGATTTAATAAATTTTTTTTTTCAAAACAAAAATGTTAGAGAGGTTTTTAACATTGCACAAAGTGTTGATGTAAAGATATGGATTGTTGGAGGAGCAATTCGAAATTACCTTTTAAATCAAACTGTAAACGATATAGACTTTGTCATTAATATTGATATTGAATTATTCCTCAAAAAAATTTCTAAAAAAAACATAAAAATAAATAAACGAAATATTAAGTATCATACTATTTCTATTATTTTAGATAAAAATGAGTATCAGATAACTAGTTTTAGAAAAGATTTAGTAACATTCGGAAGAGCTGCTCATGTTGATTTTGTTAACGGACTTTATGAAGATGCAAAAAGAAGAGATTTCACAATTAACACATTGTATTTAGATCATAATGGTAATTTAATAGATCCTTATAATGGATATCAGCACATTATTGAAAAAAAACTAAAGTTTGTTGGTGATCCAATTGAAAGGATCAGAGAAGACTACCTTAGAATCATAAGATATTGTCGTTTTTTTGGAGCTTTTTCTAGATTTGATCACCTAAAAAATTTAAAATCTAAAGTTTTAAAATTATTACCTAACATAAAAATTTTATCCAATGACAGGATTAAAAAAGAGTTTTTGAAAATTCTTTTGGAAGATAAAGTTGATATTTGTTTATTTAAAATGAAAAGCTTAGCATTAGATAAATTTATTTTAGTAGATCGTACAAATGATGGTAAAGGAAAAGAATTTAAAGGCTTCAAAATAAATAATTTTGAAATAATCAATCATATTAAACGTTATATTATTGATATAGCTCAAAATGAAAAATTGGATTTATTATGTGTAATTATTCCTCATTTGTATGAGCTAGATAGATTGGATGATATTGTAAGAAGGTTTGAATTTAATAAAAAAAAAATAAAATACTTAAATTTTATAAAAAAACTACAAAGCCTCAAATATTTTATTGAAGAAAATAACTTTAATGAAAATTTCTCCGGAGAAAAAAAAATTAAATTTTTACAATTAATTTGGAAATTTAGAATTAATATTAATTCATCTAATATAACAATTTTTGAAAATGACAGGATACCCTTTAATTGGTATAAACTTGGATTACTACATATGATCCCATTTCAAACTATAACCCTGGCAGATTTTTCTGATTTAGATTGGCCCTCCTTTCCATTACATAGAAACGAAATAAAGGGATTGCAACTTAACATGAGTTTTAATAACCAAAACAATTTGTTATACAAGGCAGAAGAATTCTGGGTTAAAAATAAATTTAAAAGTTCTAAAGAGGATATTTTGGACTTTGTTAATAACACATTGATAAGAAATGATAAGGTATGAACATTAAATCTGAAATGCTTGAGAATTTAAAAAAACAGAAGATTTTTGATGGCTCTGAAGAAATAGAATTAAAAAAAAAATTAGCAAGTGATTGGTTTATTTCTCTTAGAAATGAAATTTGTGAAACTTTCGAAACAATAGAAAATAGTTCTTCTAATGATAAAAAAATATCATTTCAAAGAAAGGAATGGGAAAGAGAAGGTGGTGGTGGTGGAACTATTTCAATTATGAAAGGCAATGTTTTTGAAAAAGTTGGTGTAAATATTTCCACAGTGCATGGAGTATTTTCAAAACAGTTTAGAGAACAAATACCAGGTGCTGAAAAAAATGGAAAGTTTTGGGCTTCTGGTATTTCTGTCGTTTCACACATGCTTAATCCTCATGTGCCAGCGGCTCATATGAATACAAGATTTCTTATTACCGGTGATGGTAAAAATAAAAAAATATGGTTTGGTGGAGGAGGAGATCTAACACCAATTTTTGATGATAAAGACGCAAAAGACTTATTTCATCAAAAATTCAAAGATTGTTGTGATAAATATGATCTTTCTTATTATCCAGACTTTAAAAAATGGTGTGATGAGTATTTTTACTTACCTCATAGAAATGAAGCAAGAGGAGTTGGGGGTATTTTTTTTGATTATTTTTATAATGATAATTGGGATAAAGATTTTTCATTTATCAAGGATGTAGGGAAGACTTTTTTGTCATCATATTCACAAATTATAAAAAACCGTTTTCTAACTAGGTTTAATGATGAAGACAGAAAAGCTCAGTTGATAAAAAGAGGTAGATACGTTGAGTTTAACCTTTTATATGATCGTGGTACGATCTTTGGTTTAAAAACTGGTGGAAACACGGAAGCGGTTTTAATGAGTTTGCCACCAAGCGTAAGTTGGAAATAAGTTGGAAATAATAATCAGTAGTTTTAATATTTTATAATCTAAATCCCATTTCGATAATTTTTAAAAAAATATATTTAGAGTAGAAAAAGACTAGAATTTTTTTCAAAGAATGTTTATATAAAATATAACATTCTACAGGAATATTCATGTCTACAAAATCAAATTCACAAAGTAGTAAAGATGAAGGTAAAAGAGATTTTCTGATTGTTTCGACCTACGCTATGGCAGGTATTGGAGCTGCATCAGTTGCTTGGCCCTTAATTGATCAAATGAATCCGGCGGCAGATACTCTAGCTTTAGCCTCAACTGAGGTTGATTTGTCCTCTCTTGAAGAAGGGCAAGCTATAACAGTAACCTGGAGAGGTAAACCTGTATTTGTACGTCATAGAACACCTGAGGAAATTAAGTTAGCTAAAGAAGTTTCTCTAGATGATATGAGGGATCCTGAAACAGATGAAGAAAGGGTGACTAACGAAAAATTTATTGTTTTAGTTGGGGTTTGTACACATCTTGGCTGTGTACCACTTGGTCAAAAATCTGGTGATGTAAAAGGACAATATGGTGGATGGTTCTGTCCATGTCATGGATCTCATTATGACCACTCTGGTAGAATTAGAAAAGGCCCGGCCCCAACAAACCTAGAAGTACCTTCATATGAGTTTTTGTCTGATAATATTATCAAAATCGGTTAAATTTTGTTTTAGGAGTTATAATTGTCAAAGTCTAAATTTAAAAACCCAGTAGTGAAATGGATAGATCACCGATTACCTGTTTTCACATTCATGGATCATGAATTAAACCATTATCCAACACCTAAAAATTTAAATTATTTTTGGAATTTTGGTTCATTAGCTGGTTTTGCTCTAGTAACGATGATTGTTACTGGAATTGTCTTGTCAATGAATTATACAGCCCATGTAGATTATGCATTTGATTCCGTAGAAAGAATTATGAGAGACGTAAACCACGGTTGGCTTATAAGATATATCCATATGAATGGAGCAAGCTTCTTCTTCATAGTTGTTTACATACATATTTTTAGAGGCTTATATTATGGATCATATAAGGCGCCAAGAGAATTATTATGGATATTAGGTGTTCTTATACTATTATTAATGATGGCAACTGCTTTT
>Ga0255758_10000840_pt1 | contig 33517 bp, 40 predicted proteins | sample 011ome_24_FD_179958 | JGI IMG/M metagenome (GOLD analysis project Ga0255758, IMG submission 179958) | Coastal salt marsh microbial communities from the Groves Creek Marsh, Skidaway Island, Georgia - 011513CT metaG (version 2) | ecosystem: Environmental > Aquatic > Marine > Intertidal zone >... | reverse complement strand
AGTGTGAGCAACGATGAGGATGGTAACGAACAAATACAAAAGTGTGACGAGTGTAACATCTTTGAGACAGATGAAGACGCACAACAACACTATAAAGATTTCCACTAAATATGAGAGAGTTAATAGAGTGCATAGACATGGCAGAGCAGTTAGACAACGCGTACTTTAAAAACAAACTGACACGCGTTCTAATGCGCTTAGGGTTAAGCAGTGTAGTACCTAGCCAAATGAACACAATAGAACTGAGAGAGGTTGTCTCTGAACTTAAGACGGCAATCAATCACGACCTTAAGTATAAGGTTGTATCACTATCATCAGGCTTGCAGTACAAGTTACCTACAGATAGATTAATAGACTATACTAACGAGTTAAATTCAAGACTATGAAAGCAATAGTATGGGAAGATAAAACCGTGACGTACGAGACAATCACGGGTCAACACACAACAAAACCATTTCCAACAATGGAGATGGCACAACAATTCGCAGAATCATTAAAATCATGAATGTAATAATTTTAGAACTGATGTCCGACTTAGCTACCGAGTTTGTAGAAAAAAAGTACGGAGAAAACACTTACGAGATTAACTTTAACGGAGACGTCTACTTTAGTGAAGACGCTCAGGATTATTTTAACGAAGTCTACGGACAAATAGAAACATTATGCGAGAATTTTTAGAAATAGCACAGACACTTAACATGAACCCAGTAGATCTAGATCACTTTATAAACGACTACTACGACAAAAACATATCTCTTGATGACAACATCAAGAACTTAATCTTATTCGACACGATATGATTGGTATGTTAATCGTGGTAGTTTGTTATCACTTAATCAAAAGCACATTCAAATGAAGTACAATAAATTAGAAAAGTTAGCCCACGAGAGAGGCTACAGAGTATCTGACGAAGGCGTAGTAAGCAGTACTAAAAAAGAAAACATTGGATACATGTTCAAAGGTTATCACTTCTTAACTATTAGAGTAGATGGTAAGTGTAGAAACCTACGTACCCATAGATTGTTAGCGTACCAAAAGTATGGGGAAAAAATTTACAACCCCGGTACAGTGGTTAGACACCTAGACGGTGACTCTACCAACAACCATATTGACAACATAGGTATAGGAACACATAGCGACAACATGATGGACATGCCTAAAGCAGTAAGGATTGCTAAGGCTAATCACGCTACATCTTTTGTCAAGAAATATGACCACGCTGAGGTGTTAAAATTTTACTATAAAACAAGGTCGTATAAAGCCACCATGGAAAAGTTTAACATAAGCAGTAAGGGTACACTTAATTTTATAATAAAACAATCTACAGATGGACGTAACGAAATCACTAATACTGTCACAACTCTTGCTTGAGGTCAACGACTCGCTCGTTGGCACTAGGTTTTATAAGCAAGAGTTTAAGAGAGACCTGAACAAGTGCATATCCTCACTAGAAGGATTCACTAAGCAGTACTACAAGACGATGTATGATAACGACCCTCAGATGGTCACCAACATACTAAACAAGATAGAAAGTCTCGTAGACACGCTTAAAAATGCCTCTATAGAGGATTTAATCATCATAGAGAGCATAGTAGACAAGTACAACAACAACAAAGACCAAATCAGAGATACTGAGGAGGTAATGTTTAATAAAGTAGACTTATGAAGACAATAGCACTATGGGTAAGCGTGGTAGCAACAATCTATCACGCAGTTCCTGGACAAACAGATAGCACCCCTAACATAACGGCTACGGGTTTCACTATCAACATGGAAGACCCTATGTCACACAGAATTATCGCAGTGTCTAGGGATCTAGAAAAAAAGGGCTTCATAATGGGTAAAAAAGTATGTGTCGAGAATGCCGGACACTTGTCAGGAGTTTGGACAATTCGTGACAGAATGAACAAAAGATGGGAAAATCGTATCGACTTTTTGGTAAACACCAACATGAAATACGGAAAGTGGGACAACGTTAAGATAAAAATCGACACAAAATAACAAAATCGACACAAAATCGACACACTCTGAGGCCTTATGTTTATTGAGTTTGTGTCGGAATGTCGATTCTTACTACTTATCTACAGTAAAAAAAAATAAAAAATACATATAAATATAAAAGAGTAAATAAGGGCATGAGAAAAACGACATCGAAGTACAAAGGAGTATCAAAACGCAATGGTAAATGGTGGGCAAGAGTTCACGTAGATGGTAGGATGAAGGGTGTTGGTATGTACGACACCGAGATAGAGGCCGCGAGAGCATATGATATTGAGGTATTAAGGCTTAATTTAAGTAGGCAAACCAATTTTTCTTACAAAAAACTTGCTAATACAACTTTAAACAACTAATTTTACTGGTATGATAAAAACCACATCAAAATATAGAGGAGTTCACGTTAAAAAAATTTGGGGTAAGAAGAAGTTTACTGCCCAAGCAACGGTAAAGGGTGTTACTCACTACCTAGGAACTTACGACGATGAGAGACAAGCGGCTAGAAGTTTTGACTTGTTTGTTATAAAGATGAACCTAAACAGAGAAACAAATTTTCTAAAAAAGAAAGTGTAATGGAGTTAAAAGAAATATTCTACCATCTTAGAGACAGATACAAGGCGGTAACAATCGACGAGGACGATTCACAGTCAGTTATATACAAGGGCTTAAAATTTGTTCTTGAGGATGGTAGGGCATTTGTTTTATCTACCGAGACAGATATATACCAAGAGGTTGATTCAGACGTGTACCACGCGCTTGAGTACGACATTGAGTACGGAGTTAACTACTTCAGGGTTGGAAGGTACGAGAGGGCTATTAAAAGCATCCCTAAAGGATCTAAGCCGTACAACAACCTAAAAGAAACTATTAAGGAACTAAAGGCTAAACTATGAAAACTAAAATCGAATCTAATGAAGCGTACCACGGCAACAAAAGGTACGTGAGCTCATCAGCTTTAAAGACTATACATAAGAAGTCTGTGATGCACTACCTGAATCAGAAGCCCTTCAACACCTCATCGCTTAGCTTAGGCACACTAATACACACTGCTATATTAGAGCCGGAGAATTTTGAGAAGGATTACTTTGTAATGCCAAAGGTTGACAAGAGAACTAAGGCTGGCAAGGAAGAGTACGCTAAGTACGTAGAACTCGCTAAAGGTAAGGAGTTGGTCGACATGGAAACTATAGCCATCAAAGATGCTATAATGGAGAACTTCAACAACAACAAAGAAGCGATGTACTTCAACGAGGGAATCAAGGAAGCGTCATTCTACTCAGAAATCAATGGAGTTCTTGTTAAGGTTAGACCTGACTGTTATAACGAAGAGGAAGGCTTTATAAGCGACCCTAAGACTTGCCAGGACAATTCACCTAAAGGATTTATGAGAGACGTTTACAAGTACGGATACCATCTCCAGGCGGCATTCTACAGCGACGTCCTAGGCGTTGACCCAAAGAACTTTGTGTTCACGGCAATCGAAACAAATAATCCTTACTCTGTGCAGTGTTACACATTAAGTGATGAGCACATAGAGAGAGGGCGAGACGCGTACACTAGCGCGCTTGCTAAATGGAAGAGATACTTAGACACCGGAGAGATAGTTGGGTACGAAGACTACCCTAAAAACGACAAGGGTGTAATTATTTTATAATTTTTCTTGTTTTTTATCAACATTAAATATATATTTGCAAAGTACGCCGAAGCGGGGGCGGCATTATCCCTCGTAATTTAAACACTTTTTATTATGGCACGAATTAATCATGCACAACAAACAACACCAATTAGCAACAACCCAACTTCCAAGTACTTGGAGTGGAAATCCAATGACAAGTCGTTCAAGTACTACGACAAGTCTATTGGCGAAAACGTTGAGGTAAAACTTCCTTTGAAGTTCTTATTCTTACAACACTACCACACTGTAAAAGGATTTAGTGATGCTAGTAACAGTGGAATTTTCTCTAACGAGGTTTTTTACATTGGAACAGAAGAGATGTCTGTAAAGTCATTCAAAGGCGGTCTAATCGCTGAAGGTCTTTACAAGGACATTAAGCCTAAGATTGTAAACGCTGGAGGTAAGTACCACAGATCTGTTTATGTTATGTTAGAGGATGGTTCAGTTGCAAACTTCTCCTTCAAGGGTGCGGTTGTAAAGGAATGGTCAGACTTTATGAATGACAATCAAAACTTAACAGACAATCAGTGGATTGAGATTAAAGAAGCTAAAGACGAGAAGAAAGGTAGTGTTAAGTATAGCGTACCAGTATTCTCTATTGGTGAAGTAATCAGCAAGGACGTATCTAAGCAAGCAGATACAATGGCTGATGAGTTGAAAGTCTACTTAGAAGAGAAGGCTTCTGCTAGAAAAATCGAAGTCGTTGAGGCTGAGACTATAGAAGATGACCTAGGATTCTAGGATTTTAATTCTAACCTAAAGATAGTAAAGGGAGCTTCGGCTCCCTTACTTATCCACTAAAACTAACTACTATGAAACTACAAGACATTAAGAACTTTGTCGACTCTGAGTTTGACATTGATATAAGCACAAACACAAGGAAGAGAGAGTACGTAGAGGCAAGAGCCCTATACTACAAACTAGCAAAAGAGTACACTAAGCTTAGTCTAGAAAGGATAGGTGGTAAACTTAAAAGAGACCACGCTACTGTTCTTCATGCTTTAAATAATGTTTGGGAACACGCATTATCTACTAACGAAGACGTGTATGATTCTTACTACAAGTTTAAAGATATGATGGCTGAATTAAATGCAGAAAACAAAAGCGAAGAAACATTAAGACAGCGTTTAATTAAGGCTAAACAAGAGATAGCGTCCATGAAGGCTATAGGCCTTGGAAACTACCAAGCTTTAAAAGATGAGCTAGAAGAAGTTAAGAATGAAAACAAAAGGTTCAACGAACTTATTTCGCAACTTGACGATGACAAAAAAAAGGAGCAGTTGTTCTTCCGTTTAGAGGCAGCTGTTAAGTTGCTTAAGAGTGCAGTGTACAGATAATAAAAAAACTAACTACCATGATAACTATTTTTAGAAACATTAAAGAGACATCTACTCCTTTCTTTAAGGACATAGAGTTCGTGTTAGAACGAATTAAGAATGGAAAGTATATCGACCTTATAAAACAAATAAGGGAAGAGAAGGACAAGACTCTTAGAAACGAGTTAAAGAAAAACCTTCCTGCGGTATGCTTCTCAGGAACATTTAACAGAAGGTCTGATGATGCTATTGTTGAGCACAGTGGATACATTTGTTTGGACTTTGATGGTTACGAGAACAAGTCTGATATGGTTAAGGAAAAAAGCAAGATGATGACAGACAAGTATATTATGTCTGTTTTTGTTAGTCCTAGTGGAAACGGTCTTAAGGCTATTGTTAAGATACCTAAAGAGCCTAACAACCATAAGAGATACTTTGATGCTCTTAAGGAGCACTTTGATTCTCCATACTTTGATGTTACATCTAAAAATATTAGTAGAGTTTGCTACGAGTCTTATGATCCTGAGATACACGTTAACCTTGACTCAGAGGTTTGGGACACACTATCTGATATAAACTCGAAGCCTATAGATAGGCAAGCTGCTCTAAACACTATCCCGGTTACAGATGACAAAAAGATAGTGGATAGGCTTATGAAGTGGTGGACCAAAAAGTACGGTCTTGTTGATGGAGAGAGAAACAACAATGTGTTTATATTAGCTTCTGCTTTTAACGAGTTCGGTGTAAGTAAGACTCTAGCTGAAATTATAATTGGACAGATGCAGTCATCTAGCTTTCCAATGTCTGAGATTCAAATCACTATCAACAGTGCGTATAAGAATACCTCAGCTCATGGGACAAAGTTCTACGAGGACGAAGAGGAGATACACAGAATGAGAGATCGAATCAACAAGGGCGCGTCCTCAAAAGAAATAAAGAAAGACCTTAGAGAGAGAAACATAAACGAAGATGCTGTAGATGAAATTGTAGAGAACCTAGAAAAAAGTTCAAGTGCTATAAAGTTTTGGACCAAGTCAGAGAAGGGTACAATAAACCTTGTTCACTACTTATTTAAAGAGTTCTTAGAATTAAACGGCTTCTATAAGTTTGCTCCTCACGACAGTAAAAAGTACATGTTTGTTAGAGTCTCAAATAACTTAATAAACAAGGCAAGTGAAGAAGAGCTTAAGGACTTTGTACTTGATCACTTGAAGACATTAGACGACCTATCTATATATAACTTCTTTGCAGATAAAACAAGGTACTTTAAAGAGGATTTCTTATCATTGCTTGACACTGTTAACATCTACTTCGTAGAGGACACTAAAGATTATTCTCATATATACTTCAGAAACTGTGCGGTTAGGGTTACTAAGGATGCAATAGAGCCTATAGAGTACGTTGACCTTGGTGGTTACGTGTGGAAGGATCAGGTTATCGAGAGAGACTTTGAGTTCTGCGACACTACAGATTGTGACTTCAAGCAGTTTATTTCTAATATATCAGGAGGTGATGAGAGTAGAATAAAATCCTTAGAGTCTACTATAGGATTTCTTCTTAGCGGTTATAAAGACCCTGGTTATTGTCCATCTGTAATACTTAATGATGAGGTGATCAGTGACAACCCTGAAGGAGGGACTGGTAAAGGTTTATTTGTTCAAGGACTTTCAGCTATGAAGAAGGTTTCTTATATAAACGGTAAGGCTTTCTCTTTTGATTCTCCTTTTGCTTATCAAACAATTAACACTGATACTCAGGTAGTATGTTTTGATGATGTATCTAGTAACTTTAACTTCGAGAGATTATTCTCAGTTATTACTGAGGGTATTACTATTGAGAAGAAAAATAAGGACGCTATAACTATTCCTTTTAGGTTTGCGCCAAAGATTGTTATCACAACAAATTACGCTATTAGTGGTAAGGGTAACTCATTTGAGAGACGTAAGTGGGAATTAGAATTCAGACAACACTACAAAAAAGACTTCACGCCTATAGATGAGTTTAAGAAAAGGTTGTTTGATGAGTGGTCTGATGATGAGTGGTGCATATTTGATAACTACATGCTCAACAACTTGAAGGGTTACTTAAATACCGGTTTTGTAAAGTCTGAGTTCAGAAACTTAGCTATCCGTCAGTTGTCTGCCGCTACTAAGCACCAGTTCATTGAGTGGCTAGGATTAATAGAAGGATCTAAACCAACGCCTCTTCTTAGGTATGATAAGAAAATATTTAAGGATGAGTTATACGGAGACTTTATTGCTGATAACCCTGACTTCGGTAAAGGAACAAAAAACACTATATCTAGGAACGCTTTTTATAAGTGGTTACTAGCCTTCGCTGAGTTTAAGAAAGGTGTCGAGGCAGTAGAAGGAAGAGACGGCGCTGGTAGATGGATAATTTTCAAAACAAAGGATGATGACAAAAAAGATGTCGACCCAGAATTCGAATTTTAAATGGTGTAAAGACAATGACTTTCAGGTTTACATAAAGCCTGATAAGTACTTTAAGGAAAGTAATACCGTCTCTAAACAATACAGAATATGTGTAAGGAGGGGCGGTATAACTACCTGTGGTCTAGATGAAATAGAAATAAATTCTATTTTATATACCAGTAAAGAGTCTGTAGGTAGTATATTATACAAAACTCAAAAAGAGGCTGAGGAGGCATTGCCTAGGGTCTATGAAGAACTAAGAAAACGATATGATTAAGCTAAGAGACTATCAAAAAGTAAACGTAAACAAGGCTTTAGATGTGCTAAAAGTAAACGATTTTGTTTACTTAGCAATGGAAGTTAGAACGGGTAAAACGCTCACATCCCTTAGTATAGCTGACCCCATAGCTAACAACGTTTTATTCGTAACTAAAAAGAAGGCTATATCTTCTATACAGAAAGACTATGAACTTCTTAAGCCAGGTTTTAGTTTATTGGTTATCAACTACGAGAGCTTGCATAAGCTACCAAAAGATTCTTGGGATGTTGTTATACTTGATGAGGCGCATAGTATGGGTGCATTTCCAAAGCCTAGCAAGAGAGCTAAACAAGTAAGGGATCTTATAAGAAAACAAAAGTGCAAGGTTATATTATTGTCAGGAACTCCTACTCCTGAGTCTTATAGTCAGATGTATCACCAGGTATATGCTATTCCAGGGAACCCATTTATCGAATACAAAAACTTTTACAGATTCTGTGACGACTACGTTAATGTTACTAGTAGAAAGATTAATGGATTCGATATTAAAGACTACTCAGGAGGCAAGAAAGAGATACTAGACCTAATGAAACCTTATACTATTGCTTACACTCAGGCGGAAGCTGGTTTTGAGTCTAAGATAGAGGAGGAGATTCTAACCGTTAGGATGAAGCCTATAACATACTCTCTCTGTTCTAGATTAAAGAAGGATCAAGTTATCGAGGGAGTTGATGAGGTTATACTTGCTGACACCGGCGTTAAGATGATGACTAAGCTACATCAAATGTATAGTGGCACAGTTAAGTTTGAGAGTGGTAACAGTAAGGTCATCGACACTACTAAGGCTGAGTTCATTAAGGATAAGTTCTCTAATAATAAGATAGGTGTTTTTTATAAGTTTAAGGAAGAACTTAACGCTCTTATGGAAGTCTTTGGTGATGATCTATGTACTCAGTTAGATCACTTTGATAATGGTAACTACAAAGTTATTGCTTTGCAGATTGTTAGTGGTCGTGAAGGTATATCTCTACGTAACGCAGACTTTATTGTGTTCTACAATATAGACTTCAGTGCCACAAGTTATTGGCAAGCTAGAGATAGAATGACTACTAAGGATAGGAAGTTTAACAAGGTTTACTGGATTTTCTCCGAGAAAGGAATAGAACACGACATATACAAGGCTGTTTCTCAGAAAAAGAACTATACGTTGTCTCATTTCAAGAGAGATTTGCTATCTTTGTGATATGACCGAACAGCAGATACAGAAGAAGCGCATAGACCAGCTTGAAAAAGAGGGGTACTATGTGTTAAAACTTATTAAGACAAACAAGAACGGTATTCCAGATGTTGTGGCGATGCACCCTGAGAAGGGTGTGTTATTCTCTGAGATAAAACGTCCTGAAGGTAGGCTTAGTAAGATTCAAGAGTATCGACTAAAAGAACTAGAGAAGCATGGTTTCAGAACAGAAGTATACAGAGGACATTAGATCTATCTATTTCGACTATGAGATGGAGAGAGAACTCACTAGAAATTATGAGGACCTAAAGTTTGATATTGTCACAACCCTTTCTAAAATATCTGTAATGAAGGATAACAATGCTTACACAGATGTAGCTTATGTTATTAAGCGTGAGGATGGAGATATATTCTTCAAGTCTTCTGTAATATACGAGACTCCTGAAGACGTTCTTGTCTTGGACTTAAAAAAAATAAAGATTGACGAATTTTTGGATTACATTAATAAAAACAAATACATTAAATATGGAATATAATTACGAAGACATCGAGAAAGTATTAGGATTTACATCTTGGGCAGACAAGAAAAAAATTGATGAGCTATTTAGAATTGATGCTGATCTTTACACGAACCTAGGAACTGATTCAACAGACAAGGAAAGAGCTTCAGTTGAGAGAAAGTCAAAGAGGATATACAAGGAAATATCAAAGATAGATCCAGTTATTGGATCTGAACTTCTAAGAAGCATCATGTAGTTAACAAATACTAATAACTTTTTATTAACTCACTATCAACAATATGTAACTTTGTGTAAAGTTCTCACAGTGAGGTATCAAGAAAGAAAATTAAACTACATCAATGCCACGATCAGACAAGTAAATGACATGTGGACTGGTGTTTACGAGTCCCTAGTAGACGGAGATTACGATCAAGTTAGGGAATTACTTACCGAAATCAAAACGGTCATAGACGACCTAACTAAATCAATATCAAATGAAATCTAAGAAACTACTAAGAGGGTTTGCGGCGGAGCTGTACAACTCAGGGACTACTAATCCCATTGACGTATCTAAGGAGCTTTTCAACACTTACGGCTACGAGGCTGGTGAGAACGCTCTTTACCAAGCTGTACGTAGATGGTTAAAGAAACTCGAAGACCAGGAACAACACCCAGCTCTTTTTAATGAGTGTGATGCAGTAGGCATACCATTTGAGTCTGTAAAGCACGGATGGTACAAAGGTAAGCACTGGTCACTTGCTTTCAAGAAAGAAGACGAGACTGTTGACTTCGAGAATATGCTTAAGGATCACATTAAGCAAGTAGAAGAACACTCGTTTAAATACCAACCAATACAAAGAGAGATTAACCCGACAGGTAATTTGCTCGTTATTGATCCAGCTGATATACACATAGGAAAGTTAGCGTCTTCCTTCGAAACCGGAGAAGAGTATAACAATCAAATCGCAGTGCAAAGAGTGCTCGAGGGCGTTGACGGTATCCTATCAAAAGCAGCTGGATTCAATATCGATCAGATTATTTTTGTTGCTGGTAATGACGTTCTACACGTTGACTCTCCTAAGAGACAAACGACATCAGGTACACCACAAGACACTGACGGAATGTGGTACGACAACTTCTTAATTGCTAAGAAACTTTACGTTGATGTTATTGATAGGCTTATGCAGATAGCTGACGTACACTTTATGTATAACCCATCAAACCACGACTACACTCACGGATTCTTTTTAGCTGACTCTATCAAGTCTTGGTACAGAAACTGTGAAAATATTACGTTTGATACTAGTATCAACCACAGAAAGTATTACACGTATGGTAACAGCTTAATTGGAACCACACACGGAGACGGAGCTAAGTGGCAAGACTTAGGTAAGTTAGCTGCTGTTGAGTCTCCAGACTGGAGCTCTACAAAGCATAGATACGTTTACACACACCACGTACACCACAAGATTGTTAAAGATGATATAGGAGTTACAATAGAAAGTTTACGTAGCCCTAGTGGTACAGATGGATGGCACCATAGAAATGGATACCAACACGCACCTAAAGCAGTGGAAGGATTCATCCATAGTAAGGAGCACGGACAAGTAGCTAGATTCACACACTTATTTTAGTGGCATGATAACTACTGACGACTTAATAAGATTAGGATTTGAAAGGATTGATGTCTCCGCTGAAGATGGCGGAGATATGCCTTTCTACTACTTCTCTAGAAGGTTCACTTACGGGTTGGATTTACTCTCTATATCTAACAACGAGAGATTGTCTGACGATTGGATTATAAACGTTATGGGAGATCACGACGTATGGATAGACGACGTGGATGATCTGTCTAACTTAATTAACATCTTACACAAGATACAAGCATGAGACTGATCAAGATGACAAACGAAAACACCTTCTACTTCCTACCGACTATTAGTTACTTTTGGGATGTAGGTTACAAGGCAATAGATTTTGTGTGGCTCAAGTGGACAATTGAGTTAGTTATTTTTGACAACGAGTAATGGACTTATTCACAGAACAAATACAGATTGGTGATAAGTTTGCAACCAAACCTTGTTGGTCACACTATAAAAAACCCGAAATTTACAGTGTAACTGAACTACATAAAGACAGTTACTTGTTTAGAGGTTTTGCACTACAAGAGGTAGTAGTTATGAAAGAACACTTGAACGATTTATTTAATAAACTATGACAGCAGAAGAAAGAAAACAACGCCCGGTATTTAGTGGAGTACTAATGTACTTCCCTGATGCAATACTAGAAGTTGCTAGAACAAGCTGGCAAGGAAACGAACAGCACCATCCAGGGACTCCGTTGCACTGGGATAGAAGTAAGTCTACGGACGAATTAGACGCCCTTACAAGGCACTTAATACAAGCCGGTACAATTGATACAGATGGAATAAGACACTCTGCCAAGGTAGCTTGGAGAGCTTTAGCTAATCTACAAAAAGAAATAGAAAATGAGAAAAGCAATAATTAAATTATGGTTCGGTGTTTACGACCTAAACATCAAAGGAGAGACATATAGACCTGAGAGATCTGCGGTAACTAATTTTATTTTAGCACTAGTAATGGTTTCAACATATCTTTTTGCTGATGAAGAAATATCTAAATACGTTGTTCCATTTTTGTTTTTTATTATCGTCTTTGGAACCTTCTTATACTTTAAAGTAAAACCAGTGAAATGGGGGGACTTAAATAGTGACATACAGAAATGGTACTACGGTTACTTTTATTTTGTAAAATATAAAGACAGAATCCCTGCTCCAAAAGAGATAAACAAAAAAGAGTGGGATGTACTAAATAAAAAATACTCAAAATGAAAGAGCAGAACTTAATAAGAATACAAAAGATAGCAGAGAACAATCAAGGACAGATTAGAGCAGTTGCCTCTGCGATTACACAATTAAACAGCTTAACAGCAGCGCTGTTTGAGTTAGTAAAAAAGATGCCAGGATATGACGAAGCTCTTGCCTCCATAAAGGAGGAAGAGACTCTCATCAAAGATAGTTAGTTAGTTAGTTAGTTTCTTTTAGATGGCCCCCTTAATCGGGGGCTTTTCTTGTTTTATCTCTTTATGTAATCTATTTTACCATAAATTACTTGGTCTATTATATACTTAGGTACTCCAGATCTCTTCATTGTTTCAACTATAGTATAGTGGTCAACGCCTGAGAATAAAGCTCCTTTATATAAATTCAATAGTGGCTTATAAAGTTTTATCTTATCCTGCTGATACTTGTTAAATACTTTGTCTAAGTCAGCTGGTGAAATCTCACCGCTTTCAAATTCTCTTTTAGCCCTTGCATATTTCTTTAACTCTCTTACGTCTTTTTGTATACTAGATATAGCATAACTAGCTTGCTGATTGTAGTCTGATTTGTATGTTCTAAACCCAGTGAACTGAGCTACAAGTTCATTTGCAAAATCTTTTTCATTACCATAATTTTCGTATAGCTTCTCAATTGTTCTAACTCCTCCTGGTTCAAAGGCTTTCCATAGAGCTTTGGTTGCTGATAATAAATCTTCGGATACTGATGTTTCAGGAGTTCTAAGTTTTCTACCAAATCTATCCTCATTAAGAAACACAGAAAGTACTTGAGAAAACAGAATATCTTCACTAAGTAAAGATCCACCTGCTTCGTTTAATACGTCTAATACTTTCCAACCTATTTCTTTGTCAGAAAACATTGCATTCATCATTTTATCTAACTGACCATGAGGGTTTGAACCACTCATGTCTGTGTATGTTATAAATCCTTTACCAATTTCTCCTACTAATAAATTTGAATTTCTATTCCAATCTGGAAGTATTGGCGCTAAATACTTTTGTACTTGACTGTCTTCTTCATCACCGAAAAATCCTCCAAACGATTGTCCAATCATTGAAACGGCAACATGCCAAGTAGTTTGAAATGATACAATAGCAGCTAACCTTTTAGCTCCGTGTACTCTTCTCCTTGGGTTATCAGACTTCAAGTCATTCATAGCTATGTTTACAGTATTGTAAGCGGTTCTATATGACTCTAACTGGAATGATGCAAAAGAACCTACAACTGGTAGAGCTCTCAAGTACTTAGTTATTTCACCGACTCTTCCGTAGTTAGGCAATAAGTTCTTAGTGTTTTCAGCAGACATCTTATCTATAGTAGATTTTTGTTGAACTGATAACTCAGAATACTCTTTACCAAACTCTATCTTAGACTGTCTTTTCTTTTCTGTTTCGAAAGCTATTATCTTAAACAAATCATCCTCCGCCTGATATATGTCTCTCGTAAACTTATCAGCAGTCTTAAATCCTTTTATAAAATCAGCCTTAGCTTTTCCTATTTTCCCAATGTCATTTGTCTTTTCGTATGCTTTATCAAGAGTGTCTTCAAAGTTTTTAGAGTCCTTGAAAACATCTTGAAGGTCTCTAAGTGTAGCATTCTGATTTATAATACCAGCTTCTATGTATGACTTCATCGTAGCTAACTGATCTTCAGAACTTTTGTTAAACAAGTCTGATGTAATCATCTTTACGGCTTTATAGTATTCTTGAGGGTTTAAGTAAAGATTCTGAGCCATAAAGAACATGTTACCAAATATGTTTTTACCGTGAGTTGCTGGAGACCAAATAGTCTTCGCGTACTTAACCTTAGAAACTTTGTCTAGGTACCATCTATAAGGCTTGCTGTCTAAAAGTTTACCTGCAATAACTGGTGCGTTCTCCATTGACTCCTTAATTTCTTTGGAAGTATAAAGACCAGATAATGGCCCATAGTTTTCAGTATCACTAGATATTAATTGATCATACCCTTTAGGTCTAGATAAGTCATTCTTCTCAAACAACCATACACCTAAACCGTTCTCTCTAACTTTAGCTAAATATTTTTGAGACTCTAATAGGTTAGATATTTTATATACAGTTCTTTGGTAATTTTGAACAGGGTCTGTATACTCTCCCATCAACATTCTTATTACTTCAGGAATGTCTTTCTTTTCCTTAAGAATACTAACGTCTTTTTTACCTGTTTTACTAGGGTTTATGAATTCTGACTTCTCAGACATTTTAAGTATAAAGTCCACCTTTCTTTCTGCTAAAATATCAAGCACAGTATCAAAGTCGTCTTGAGTTTCTTTCGAAAGTTTCTTAGCTTCTCGTATAGTTTTCTTGTCTTTTAAGAAAAAGTTTTTTGCTCTAGCTACTATTTGCTTTCCATCTTCTTTCTCTAGAAGTTCTTTTTCCCAGTTGTTAGAGTCAAATATCCTGTAAGATGTAGTAAGGTACTTCCCTTTGTTATTCTCTATGTTTTCTATAGACTCGTCATACTTTACTGCACCAGATTCGATCAATGCTTCAGAAAGTAAATCTATATGGTTACGAGCTACACTAGCTATACCAAATACTTTTTGCAATCCAGCATCTTCTGGTCTACTAATTGGTGTTTCCCCATTTATTATTTTACTAACTTCCTTAACTAGTTGATCTTTAGTTATAGATCCATCGTAAGACTTAATTGCAGACTTCAACCTTTGAGTGTAAAACAACGCTTGTTTAACTTGAGCTTCTATACTTCCCTCTCTTGTTTCATTAGCTATTTGAGAAGATTTCGCGTTAAGCTTTCTAGCTTTAAACAACTTCTTTAAGTATTTTCTGACTTTAGTAGACCATCTATCATCCATAGGGTCTATAATACCTTCTGATTTTCTTATAACATCAGCTCTTTCTTTCTTAACTTTTAGAAATTTTTCTGTAATTTCCTTCTTACTATACCCCTGCTCTACTAATACTTCTTTAATGGTTTTATCAGAAATCTTTTCGTCTAAACCTCTTCTTATTAGTCCTTCAACACCTTCTTTCTGGAACTTAACACCAATAGATTTTATCTCTTTTGCTGTTATTTCTTTTCCTTGTAGTATAGAATTAAGAGACCCGTCTATAAATTCTTCAAGACTCATATCGGTGAATTCTTCTGGACTCATGTCAGCAAACCCTTTAGTATTGTTTTTCACGTAAGTGAACACCGCGTTTAACCAGTTCTTGAATTTTGATTTAAAACCAGCTTCTACTATGGTCTCGCCTTTATTACCCATAAGCTCTGCTATAGCTTCTTCTCTAGCAAGCTCAACGTCTCCGTACTCAACTATTTTTCTTTTAAGTATATCTGTACCTTCTAAAAGATCATATCCTTTTTTAAGCAAGTCAGGGTTTGATTGTTTAAGGAAGTTTATCCATACGTGACCAAACTCATGTATAGCAGTGTTAGCTGTAGCTAGAGATGGGTTAAGGAATACCTTACCGTCCATTGTAAATCCGTAAACAACTTCTCCTTTTTTAACAAACTTAAATACGTTAGGCTGCTCAAGTGCTCTATCAAACTCTTGTTGTGTTTCGACTATAGTAACACTTGGGAACGCAAGCTTTAGTTTGCCTAACAACTTTTTCATGGTGTCCATCTTGGTAGACATCTTGGCTCCTCTAAATGCTTTTATTCCAGCTATTGCTCCTCCAGCTGCTACTGATTGTCTTACAGCTGTTTCTGGACTAGTAGGTTTACCTGCTTTGTTTTCTTTTTGCAAGTAAAAAGATTTACTATACATTTCTGGGAATACGTCAGCTGCGTGCACTGGCTTTTCTAGTACGCCTATCAATTGACCTTTAACTCCGTAAGGATAGTTTTGGTGATCAACCTTAGTTACTTGTGGGTTTAGTACATCAACACCTACTACTGATACAACGTGACTGTCTGGTATATTGCTAGTAGCTGGGTCAGATAATATATTGTTTATTGTTTGAAGGTGTACGTACTTATAAAGTTCTGCGTTGTCACCAACTAAAGCCTCTCCAGTATTACTTTTAGGTTTACCAGGTTTTGTTTGAGCCCCTAGTTTAATACCTCCAGTAAATACAAACCTAGTTATATCAGGTCTCTTAGATATATTTAATTCTTTAATATTATCAAGGACCTCATCTATTGTGTTTTGTTTTGCTACGTAGTCTATTACTTCTTGGCTAATACCTTTGGCGTTTCTAAGATCTTTAAGAAGTCCTTCTTTAGCAGCTACTCTTTTTGCTTTTGAGAACTTGTTTTTAAATGTATTAGAGGCGAACCTAAACACAGCTTCGTTGCTCTTTATAGATGTTTGACCCATCTTTACAACAGCCATTGGCACGTGTCCGTTAGGTATTTTACCTTCTCTCCACAGCCTTTCGAATAGAGGTTTGTTTTTGTTGTAAACTTCCTGAGCTCTGCCCAACATGTTGGTAGCTTCTGCTTCAGTAGTATTTGCCCAAGCGTTTGCCTCGTTACCTTCAGTCATGTTGAAGCCAATGCCACCTTTGACATTTATTGTTTCCCCTGTAAAAGGATTGTTTACGTCTCCTGAAGTTAGCTGGTCAGATATAGTAAATATAAAAGGTATACCATCTAGTGAAGCTATACTTTTAATTGTCTTAACCTTCTCTCCAAAACGCTCTACTAAGCTCTGTATATTTGTTTTTTCCTTTGTAGTCAAGTCAGATGGAACATCAAAAGAAGCTTTTTCTTCTGGAGTTTTGTTCATCTCTATAACTATATCGTTTACTTCTGCTTCTTCTACATCGGTGTCTAAGTCTTTTTGAAACTTAGGTTTTCCAGAAACTATGTCAGTATACTTTTCTTTTTCTGTTCTAGTGTCTTCTACAGGAGCTGCTTCCTCTACAGGAGTCTCCATAAAAGTTCTCTCTACTAGGTCAGATGTTTCTTTGTCATTCTCAACTCTTACTTCAGAAGTAAGAAATGTTTGCTGAGACATGTCAGATATTCTATTTAAGAATCCCTCTCTAGTTAATTCTCTAGCTCCAATGAAGTACCTGCTAGAAGTTTCTTCTGAAATAGATTCTATCTGTTTGTTAATCTCGCTTAACCTTTTGGTTTCTTTCTTTACGAGGTTACTGTCCTTTCCTTTTATCTTTTTCTCTAAAGCTCTTTTTTCTTTTATTAGGGCAGATATTTTTGACTGCTGATCTATACTTAACTCAAGCCCTTCAAACTGAGACCTAATACTAGAAGCTTCGTTGAATCTTTCTAAGTACTGATCAGCTTCTTCCTTTGTTATTTCTCCTTCTTTTAACTTCTCCTTTATTTGTTTTTTAAAAATAGACTCAGACTTGCTTAATCCAATAAAATCTAACTGGTCTTCATCAAGAGTTTTAGTATTTTTCTCAGAGAACGCGTCTAGAATATCTTTATACTTAGAAGACTCGATAATATCAGTAGACATCTTCTTTTGAGCTTCTGTTTCTATGGCTCCGTCAACTAACTCAACAGCCTTAGCTGCGTTTATTGGAGAAGACATCACACCACCCATTGCCATACCAACTATGAAAGCGTCTCCAGCTCCTTCAAATATAGGCTTTCCTTTAACTGCATTCTGAGTAGCTTGAGTAGCAACTTCTTCAAGACCTTCTGATAGTGCCCCAACAGGTGCTCCATACTTAGCCATTGCAGCTGTTAGCCTTTCTAATAAAGTCTTTCTGAATATTTGCGTACCAGCCTCTAGACCTTCTTTTTTTATTATGCTTTTGTATACAGAAGACATTGCCTTTGCATTTATAGAGGAGAACACACTTTCTGCTCCAGCCATCGTGATTGCTCCTAAAACATTCTGTGCATTGCTTGCTTCAGGTCTTTCTTTCCTTAGCTCATCCATAGATGGCTCAAAAAATGCTAATGTAGACGCTCCTACAAGTTGTGGTAGTGTAGCTACAGATCCTCCAGCCATCATAGCTAAACTAACAGGAGCTGACTCTAAACCAGCGAAAAATGTTTTATCTAGTGCGTCGCTGTAGTTTCCTTTTTTTATACTTTCTATGATACCAGCTTCGTGGTCTTGCATAAAGGTCTTAGTAGCTTCCTTTGCTTCTCCTCTGTACCTTTCTTTTTCTTCTTTGTAGTAGTCAGAAAGAGTTCTATCAACGCCTAAATAATCTTTAAGCCCTTCAGATGTAGCGGCTTCTTGACCCATAAGCATAGATATAGGTGTTGTAAAAAATCCTGATACGTCATAAATACCAGCCGGTATTCCAACTATTAATTCATTTAAGTAAGATATTCCACCAAGTACTGTATTCTTAGTAGATTCCTGTCTTGCTTCTTCAACTTCTACAATCCTATCTTTTATATCTCCTAAAGGTCTGTTATCAATACCTGGAGTTACTACATCGCTGGGTTGGTTAGTAGTTTGAGAATCCAATGAACCACCCTCTGAAGGTGAATCCAAATCTTCTTTTTTTTTTACGCCCCATGCCGTTGCAAATGTGTCGGCATCAACCTCAGTAAATAGTTCTTTAGTAGAACCTAAATCATATAGTTGTTTTATTTGATCTTCATTCGCATTAGAAAAAGTTTCAAAAGAAATTTCCTCTGTTATTAAGCCTTCAGATAAATAAAGTTCGTATAAAGATTGTAGTTTATCCATTTATAATTTTTGTTGAAATATTGAATTACCCTTACCCTTTTCCTCTGCTGGTGTAATCACCTCTTCAGGTGTCTTAACTCCTACCTGAGTCTTCAACCACTCTTCATCTGCTTGGTCGTATACAGTAATATCTTTAGTGACTTTTCTAGTTCCAATTATTTCTGGAGGAACACTCTCTGATACTCTTGGACCAAAAACTGGCTCGGAATAAGTTATACTAGCCAAAGCCGGTTTTCCAGAACCAGATGGAACGTATGAGTTTATTTTGAATTCACTGTAAGCTGTTTCAGATTGCATTTTTGGACCAAAAACAGTATCCGTAGGTTTATTCTTAAATGAATAGTTTAATGGTTTTTGTACAGTAGTGTCTAAAGGATATAAATCTCTTCCGTCTTTGTTCTTCACTGGAGCAACTACCTTTTCTTTATCATCAGTTTTATATGCTTTGTATAGCTGGGCTCGTAATAACTTCCCATTCTTTTCGTCTAAAGCTTTGTTACCGTACTTTGTTTGAGCTTGTTCTTCAAGCTTAGCAAGTATTGCATCTCTAACGCTTTGTTCGTTTTCTATCGTAAGATCTCCATCTAGTTTTGGATTTGGAACTTCTACTTCTGAGTTTATTGCTAAGTTGTATAAACTCTCTCCACTTAATCCTTTTAAATAACCCCTAAAACCCTCTACTTGATTTGTTGTTAGCTTATTGTCTTTACCAAGCTTAGACTTCCACACAACTCCTTCTTTGCCGTAGTACTCATTCATGGCACTATCTTTCATGACAGCATCTAAAACAGATTCTGGTTTTATGTTATCAGAAAATGTCATGTAAGAAGGAAACTTAGAGAATGGAGACGCTACCATCTTGCCATTTTCTTTAGATAAAAACATATAGTTTCCTCTAGAGTCTTTAGCAACAGAAACACCGTTGCCTATCATGTTGTCTATTCTGTCTAACTTTAACTGATCGGCAGGACTAATGTCTTCCTTACTTCTAATTTGATTAGCATACTCAGCTAATCCACGCATACTTTCTGACACTTTTTTAGATTGGTTTCTGGCCATCATCATTTCTCTGGTGGCTTCAGATTGAGTAATTTGTCCGTTAGTCAACCTTCTCTGTATATCCTCAGCTGTATCTATGATAAGGTTCTTAGTCTCTAAACCAAGTTGATCTGCGTTCTCAAGACCAGTCATTTCAAATGTGGAGTATATCTCGTCTCCATATTCTTTTATTAACTCTGCCTTTTGAGCTTCAAGTTCTCTAGCTTTAGCTTCGTCCTCTAATCTTTTCTTCTCTACGATTTCATTAACTCCCCTTGTGATTCTGCCGTAATCAAATACCGGAGCCTGAGAGCTGTACTGTAAACCTTCGTATTGAGCTGTATTTTGTGCCATACTAGTAGTTTCCTAAATTAAAAAAAGTTCTTTGTTGGTCTCCAAAACCAGCACTATAATCTTTTGGTGCATATGGATTTACAGCAGTAAAACTACTTGGCATCTGAAAAGAACTTGCTTTTGGTTGTGCTAAATTAGCACTTATAGGAGCTGACAACGAAGCAATTGCTGAGTTTCCAGCAGCCATCGCTGAGCTTCCAGCTGAAGTTATAGCGTCTGCTCCAGGTGCAGTAGCTCCTCCAAGCTGACCGTTTAATCCAGCAGTTAGAACAGACATCCCAGCCTCTGCTATACCGGCTATCCCTTGTTGTTGTTGAGCTTTACCAGCTGCAATCTCCTGACCTAAACCAGCTATAGCAGCAGACTCTCTTCCTTCTTGTATTTCTCTGATTCTTTGTTCGTCTTGAGCAGCCATTTGGTCTATTGCAACTTGTTGTTGGTCTAGTCCAGCGCCTATTTGAGCCTGCATAGCTTGGTCCTGTGCTGCCACATTACCTAAACCACCTACTAAACCTCTAACACCACCAGATCTAAGAGCGTCAACGCTTGACTCAAATCTAGCTTGAGCTTGCTTTGTCTGAAGTTCAGCGCCTAGTGTAGACACTCTCATTCCTTCAGTCACGTTCTTAAGTTCTTGTCTCTTGAAGTTGTTTAAAGCTTTCTGAGCATCCTTAGCCCTCTTAGCTCCTTTAATCATGTTGCCCGCACTACCAGCAGCTGTTAGTGCAGCTCCGGCTAATATTGCAGTTCCAGTTGCTATTGCCATACCTTTACCATTTCAGTTACGTTATCGTCAGATACAATGTACCCGGTTTCTTTATATTTCTCAACAAGACTCTTGTTCTTTAAGATCACGTGAGCGTACTTACACCCATTATCTTCAGCTAGAACAACTATGCAGTCCAATAAAAATTGTATTGCATCAGACCTGTCTTTTTCTTTGTAATCCTTGTTAGAGACTACAAACTCTGTTAGAGCTACTTTTGAGTTTGTTAAGTAAAGAAATCCACCGCATATGTCAACTCCATCCTTACTAACAATTAGACCAGTGCTAGGTAAAAAATCTTTTGGAGGTGGTGTCCATCCCCAATCTTTCCACCAGTTTACCAGTATGTTGTCGTAGTCACTATCAACTACTGCTCTAACATCAAAACTCATTACGCAAATATACGAAATTTAAGGAAAGCTTTTGCTTATATCGCTATTTACTGCAAATAATTCAACTGGTCTGGTCTCTGTATTACTCAGTTTTATTTTAGCGTAATAACCTTTTAAACCATAGCTTTCAGCTACAGTATTTTTAGCTACAAACATAAATGAATTCTCAGGAACAGATACTAAGTTATTATCAACTTCTACAAAGTCAACTCCCTTATCTATTATTTGACCAACCTTAACATATTCTCCAGCGTATTCGTGGTATAGAACATCGCCTATAGATATGTTGTGTGGTACTTCTTTAAAACTATATTTAGCCATTGCAACTGTAATTATATTCTAACCATTGTTCTACTGAGCAATTATACGTATTCTCTAGCCATATTATAGCTTCTTCACCACAGCTGTAGTTACATATATATTCTTCAGGCAACCAGTCTACGTTGTCTTGATCACAAGTAGCTATGTACTCTTGCCATTCTACTTCTCCTTCTTCTATGTTCTGAACAACACCTATACCTTGTACTGATAATAAGGTTGGATCTATTTCGTCAGACTCATTTCTTCTTATGTACTCGTAGAACATTCCTTCTTTGTTCTTGTACTTGTCTTTAGGTATGTTTCCTGACTCTAAATTAGTATCAACTGTTGTATCCCACTTCCCTGTACTACCCTCTATTTCTATAGTCTTGAATATCTTAACGTCAGAAGGACTGTCATTTAATACCAGCTCTATCTCTGTAGGGGCAGATGGTTGCTCGTAGTACTGGTTCCTAATATTTGTGTCTCTTTCGTGGATATATAGCTGACCATCCTTAAACGAAAAGAAATCATTGTTAAGGTTGACCATCATCTCTGGCTCGTAAGAATGGAAAGATGTCCATCCATTTATCTTCTCATCGAAAGTTAAAGTGTAGTTAGCCATTTATATGTATTGTTATTTGCAAAGATAGTTATTTTTGAGGTGAGCTATTTAGTAAAGTGTTTCCTTTATTAATTGGTAGTAATAATGACAAGCTCTAGTGTTTTTTATATCCAAGTTGTCTGGTGGAAACTCTGAAGTGTATTTTCCTTTGTAAAACATACCGTCTTTATCACTAGTAGCTCCAGCATTGTGGTATATAGCTCTCTTGCCCCAATAAGTAATTGGATCAGTTGCCCAGGTGAAATCCAACTTACTGCTTACGCAAGTCATTATGCCTTGTTTCCAAGCCACCCACAACATAGCCCACATCTCGGCAGTCCATATTTGTATCTCGTGATAAGAAGGATCAGCTTCTTTCTTTATTCTACTTATTTCCGATATTTTCATATATATCTCGTGAGACATATCAACTACTTCCTCCCAAAACTCAGCCTTTACTTTCTTATATAAGTACTGAGCTCCTCCAGATGCATTCTGATTTGACTTAACTATGTCTTCAGATATGCCTCCAATCTCTAGCATAGGCTCTAGTATGTCTCTTCCTTTTGATAGTATATAATCATAGCCTATATAGCTTACTGTATCACTTACATACCATATGTCGTCCTTTAATAGATTTGTAAAATCTAATGGTTTTGTTAAACATATATCAGAATCTACAAGGAATATATCTTCATTCTCCATATATGGGTTAGCGAGATAATGTTTATGTAGCATGTGTTGTTTTATAGATGGTATATAGTTCTTATATTTTCTATCGTCTTTATAGAAAAAAAACCCCACCCCTGGATACTTATTTATTAATCTATGAATAGGCTCAATAATATTCCCCTGTCTGGAGTACAAAACTTGTATGTCATTTGGTTTGACATTATTTTTTATAAGGCTATTAACTAAAACATCAACTTGCCATGCAAAATAAAGAGTTGCCGGTTGGGCGCATACATATTTCATAGTAAATAAAAAGCCCCGTAAGAGGCTTTTGAATTTTAATAGATAGACAAGTAGGGCGTTTCCACCCTACTCGACATATCTAAATGATTAATTATTAAATTCCACAAGGACCTACATCTATAACAGATCCACTAGAATTTGTTTCATACCATACTCCAGAGTCTGTGTTCCAGTAACCAGCCCCTAAAGTACCTCCTCCGGCACTGTTGTTTAAATAAACAGTGTCTCCAACAGCTGGAAGTGTATCGTTTCCATCATGCCATCTTTCCGTTCCAGTTAGCTGTTCACATGCACTGTTACCATCAACAGCTGCACTAGATGTCGTAAAGAAAGATGTTAAACTTGGAGCTGCTGTAGTTGTAGTAGTTGTAGTAGTTATTGTTCCACAAACACCTTCATTAGTTAAAGAAGCGTTAACAGCATTTGTGATAACTGGTTCTGATTGAGCACAGATAGGACCGAAAGCAGCGTCTGCACCTAATGTTTCGCTTTGCTCAACTCCAGTGTTACAGTCTATCCAAGTGAAAGTACCATAAGACTGACCTGATCCAGTAATTAAGTAATAGCCAGTACATTGGTCTGGAGCAACTGTAGTAGTAGTTGTACTAGTAGTTGTACTAGTAGTTGTACTAGTAGTGGTTGTACCTTCAGTAGTAGTTGTGCCTTCAGTAGTAGTTGTGCCTTCAGTAGTAGTTGTGCCTTCAGTAGTAGTTGTTGCAGAACATCCAACTTGAGTTGGTGATCCAACTTCTTTCTGATGACCCCAAACTGTCCACATATCACCATCTGCATTAGAGCTATCAGTAGTGTTCCATAACGCCTCTGTAGCTGGTCCATTATAATAGAAAGTAGAACCAAATTCAGATATAACATTCGCATTAGATCCAACTCCATTATCAGGCCAAGATCCATCGGTAGATCTAACTACAGCATCTCTATTCTCATAAGTTGACCCTGGACATCCGTGAATATAAAAATAGATATAAGGATCTGAAGTAGTAGTTGTACCTTCAGTAGTAGTTGTACCTTCAGTAGTAGTCGTACCTTCAGTAGTAGTCGTACCTTCAGTAGTAGTTGTACCTTCAGTAGTAGTACTAGTAGTTGTAGTACTAGTAGTTGTAGTACTAGTAGTTGTAGTACCTTCAACTGGGCAATCCACTAAATCCTCATAAGGAGCAATGTAGTCTGGATCTGCCGGATCATTGATTTTAACCTCGCTTGTCGCGACGCCGTCCACATATTTTCTTAATGTAAGGACTGTTTTAATTCCTGTGTTTGCCATTGTTGTTTGTTTGTTTTATGTTACAAAGATAGTTAATATTTAAAAACCTCCACCGCCTGTACAGACAACTGTGTTATACATATATCCGAAAGATGTTATTTGAGTAGCCCATCCTACACCATTTCCATCCATATCTATTCCGTACCATTGGTCACCACCATTAAATGGTGTTGATGCGCTAGGATCTGTATAAACTCTTGATCCATCTTCAGGTGTTGGTGTAGCAAACCAAACACCATCAAAAGCAAATGAAGCACAAGCATCACCTGATAATGAATTAGGTGTGGTTATTGCACCAGGGTAAACAGTAGCCGCTGTAGTAGTTGTCGTAGTAGTCGGAGCTGCTGTAGTAGTCGTCGTTGTCGGAGCTGCTGTAGTAGTAGTCGTTGTAGTCGGAGCTGCTGTAGTAGTAGTCGTCGTAGTCGGAGCTGCCGTAGTAGTAGTCGTCGTAGTCGGAGCTGCTGTAGTGGTAGTCGTCGTTGTCGGAGGTTCGTATCCGCATGCTGAACTATTAGACTCTATTAACTGAGTGAAGCTTCCACAAGAACCATCAGCATATTCTCCATAGTAATCAAAATTGAAGCAAAAAGTATTAATTAGTGTTCCGTAAGGATCGCAAGAAGGAGCTGCTGTTGTAGTAGTCGTCGTAGTCGGAGCTGCTGTTGTAGTAGTCGTCGTAGTCGGAGCTGCTGTTGTAGTAGTCGTCGTTGTCGGAGCTGCTGTAGTGGTAGTCGTCGTAGTCGGAGCTGCTGTTGTAGTAGTCGTCGTAGTCGGAGCTGCTGTAGTAGTAGTCGTCGTTGTCGGAGCTGCTGTAGTGGTAGTCGTCGTAGTCGGAGCTGCCGTAGTGGTAGTCGTCGTAGTCGGAGCTGCTGTAGTGGTAGTCGTCGTAGTCGGAGCTGCCGTTGTAGTAGTCGTCGTTGTCGGAGCTGCTGTAGTAGTAGTCGTCGTAGTCGGAGCTGCCGTTGTAGTAGTCGTCGTTGTCGTAGTTCCTTCTATATTACATTCGTAAGTGTCTTCAAGCCATGTCACTACTTCTATATTACATTCGTAAGTATCTTCTATCCATTCAATATCTTGACATACGTAAGTGTGAACTCTCCAGTCAACTAAGCAAGGATTTTCAGGTATCTCTACATCAACAAAACATTTTGTGTCATCAACTATTGGCGCTTCAGTTGTAGTTGTAGTTACTAGCTGTGCACATTCATAAGTATCTTCTACCCATTCTATATTCGGGTTAGATATACTTAATACAAATTGATCGTTATTAGGGTCAAAAGAAGAAACAACATTAGAACCAACATATAAGTGGTCGTTAAACCAGCTAATCATGCCGTATGTTGATATTGGAAATATACCGTTATCAGTTAGCCTAATTACAGATCCTCTTCTCTCGTCGGCAAAATATATATCTCCATTCCATTTAGTAGCAGAGTATATATTGTTTGTTATACCAAACTCTCCTTGGTAAGGAACCTCTTGTCCTAGAACGTTGTTGTTCTGACTCACGTTTCCTGAGCCATCTGCATTATATATAACACTCTTACTATAAAGAACTCTAGATACTCTGTTATTTTGTATAACAGTTAAGTCTCCATTCCTTGATATAATCTTTGCGATCTTACCAAAACTTGGATCTAAGTCTTTGTAGTTTGCTTTGGATAAATTGAACTCGTTTATACCATTATAAGACGTAGTAACCTCGTAAACATCACTATAAGTTAGCGATGCAACCCTGGTTATTTCTTTATAATCATCTAGAGGGACTAGTGGTTTGGAATCCACAAGCATTCTACTTTGATTAAATCCGTCGTAAATTTTTATAGACTCGTAACCATTATACCAACCAAAAGCATTAAAGTGATCTAAGTTAACTACTGCGTTAGTTGTGCCAAAGACTTGGTTAACATCACCTAAGTGGTTTCCATTAGATATACCATATGTCTTAGGTAACTCATAAAAAACATCAGAACTAGCAAACTTATAATCAGTCTCAAGTATTATAGAATTATCTAGCTCTATAATTTTAAAGTCTATGTCTATTCTTATTCTTGCACCCCCAGCGTAGTTACAAGGAGAAAGCATAGCCATGAAAAGATCTCCAGAAGGGTTGATTGTCATCTGCTCTCCACTTGGATCCGCTAAAGAACCCCTCCTAAACATTATATCAGCAATATCTTCAGGATAATCCATCTGAGATATTACATTGTCTTCCCAAAACCACTCTTCTAAGTTTGCGTAATCAGCACTAGCAACAAACCTGTTATAAGTATATCCAACAGTATTGTCTACATCGACATCAGATTTAGTGTCGTCATATTCTAGTGTTATTATAGCTCCTGATTTTATTGACTCATCAGAACTTGATTTACACTTGAAAAGCATAATGGCTCTTCTTCCGTCATCTCCAACATCTCCTCCATTATCCCACTCATTAGGTCTAGCAGAAGACTTTGCGCTAACTATCCATCTATCATCTATTGTGTGACCTGTAGTGGAAGAGAAAGAAATAGAAACACCATTACTTAATGGTATGCTACCGCTTATTGGTATACCAGCTCCTGAATTGTCGTTCCATGCTGTGGTAAGATTACTTTTACAATCTAAAGATCTCCACTTAATTCTATCAGGTGTTCCTTCACTAAATATTTTTATCTCATACCTTGTATCTGTAGGACTTGAGTAAGTACCAGAAGCAGACAAGTCATCGCTTCCTTGTCCGTAAAAAACAGGAGCATCTATATAAGCTACATTATTTAGAAGGTCATTTCCTGATCCATCAGATCTAAATGCATAACCTTCATATAAAAAAGTATCTATAGATGTTTCGTCTAAAGCAATTTCTTCTGTATCTACTTTTATGTAGTTTCCTGACTCTTGAATTGTATTCGCTTCGCTAGAACCCGTTAAAAAGTTTCTTTCTTTTTTCTCAGACTCAAGAACCTTTATCTTTATAGGTTTATTCCTTATACCAGAAGTGTCAGACTTTACAAATAAGAAGTCTCCTTCCTTTACTTTGTTTATATCTTCTCCTTCTACCTTAATGTATGCGTAAACTCCTTCTCTGTAAAATACAACAGGAGATATTACATCGTAATCATTCTTACTTTGTTTTATGAAAAACCTATAACCTTCCGCCCAGTCTGGTGCTTTTGAAGATATTTCTACGTTTAGAGTATTCTTCTTATCACTATTAGTAATAGGAATGTGAACACTACTTCCTTCACTTGTAAAAGGAGTAGTCATTCTACCTTTTCCATCAGTATATGAAATACCAACCTCATAATCCATATTTGTCTTCATGGTTCTATGAGGTATTCCTTTGCTTCCTGATACAGAGGTGTAAGATAAATCTAGCTTAGGAATTATGCTAACACCATTGTTAGACATATTATAGTTCTCAGTATAGTTACCAAAAACCACCCTGTTACCTATTATATCTAAAGTCTTAGCTTTTCTTGGTACGTTGTCGTAAACCCTTCTTAGCTGTGACTCTGGAAGTGCTTTGTATACTTTGCTGTTTGTGAAAGTATAGTTCTGAGTAGAATTATCAACCCATCCCTTGTCTTCTTTGTCTAACTTCTCAACAATATAAGTAATATCGTCACCAGACTGTTTAGCAAGGATTTCTATTTTCTTTACATTTTTAGATCCAGTATTAAAAGATACAACTGCTTTGTTGTAATCATTCTCCATTGACTTATTAGTACCTGAATTGTAGTCATACCTAAACTCGTTAGGCATAAATGCAAACTCAGAAAATGGAGACACTGCGCTTATCTCGTTGTTGTCGTATATGTACCTGTACGCAAAAGAGAAGAACTTAGTTTCCAAGTAATTCTCTTCTTTGCTATCTGTTTTTTGTAGCTCTATTAAAGGAGCTGTATATGGCGCTGGCTTAATTAGCGATACATCCTCAAAAGTAAATGTATTATTAGCTAGAGCTTTAGCCGTATCTATATCAAAGTACTTTGGCTCAGTCACGCCGTCTGTTAAGAACAAGAAGTTTTTATTGTTCTCAGCGTCATTAAGGATAGACATATCCACCATATTCCCAGGTGTAAAACCTAGAATGTTTGCGTCTCCAGATCTATTGTCTGATAATATAATTGCAGCTTGGTTAGAGTCTTTTGAGAACTCACAAACAAATGATCCGTTGTCAGAAACTACACACCAGTAAATCTTATTAGCGGCATCATCCTCTACAGTACCAATGGTTTTTGCATTGCTACCAAAGTTTATAGAAGACATTTTCTCGTTAGATAACGCGTTTTCAACGGCTCCGACATCTGAACCATTAGAGTTTGCAACCCTAACGTTTAGTGCATGTCTATACTCTCCCTTTTGAATAAGCCTCTCATCGGAGTCTTTATTCATTTTTCCAGATGTGAATACGTTTTTTAACTTCATTATCTAATCCACTTATTTTTACCTTTCATTGCCTGAAGTATATCCAAAGGATGTACATCCATCATTCTCAACTTGGTGTTCTTTAAAGATGCGAAATAATCTCTCTTTGCTCTGGTTACTATATACTCTTGTATACCAAACTTATTCCTTACAACTTCATAAAGAATATACTTGTATAAAAAGTCCTCTGCAAACTTGTGAAGCTTTAAGTCAGAATCAGAAACATCTGAAAGACCATCAGTAAGGTACTCCATAACTATCAGCTTCCCGTACACGTCAGAACTGAATCTAACAACACCTAAGCTTTTGTTTACATTGTAAGTACCATTTATGTTTGCAGTAGAAGTATCCATTCCAAACCTACCTCCTTGAATGAAATCGTTTAGTGGATCGTTACTCGTATCTTGACTTTCAGCAACCTGCATGTTACGTATATCCATGAGTGGAGTACCTTCAAGAGCTTCTCCATCAGCGCCTGCTGAAAATAATATATTACCCTGGTCGTCCTGGAGGAACGCCTTATCTACGCTTGTAGTGTGTTTTCCAGTAGTCATAGGATGAAGTCTTCCTCTGTCATCAACCCATGATAATCTAACTAAGCCAACGTAGTCTCTAGGAAGAGTTATCTGAAGTGTTTCAGGCATTTCCATCTCTATAGACCTAACCTCCTTTAAAGCGTCGTAATGAAGCTCCTGTAAGCCTCTTTTTGCGTGGAATATTACATCAAATCTTGATATGTCGTTTATCAGTTTTCCGTCACCAACATTTATAATCATAAAGTTGTTAATAACGTCAGATAGCTTTACATATTGACTTTCTCCCCAGTTTGAAGAGTCACTATAGTATTGTTGATCAGTTATAGCCATTTCTTAAATAGTTTCTTTTTGTGCTCCTTGAGTATCTAACCCCATAGCAGCATTTGTTACCTCAGCTTCTCTTATTGATACACCCGCTAACTTGCAGATTTCCATAACTAAAGCAACCTCTTCTTCCTCTCCTAACTCAAAATCCATATAGTCGTTCGCGCTGTTATTGAATATTGGTTCACCACCAATCATAACGTACGTCCACTTAGGGTCTTTAGGTTGTCTGCTATAAACTAGCTCTACACAAGTTATAGTATCAGGTTTAACTGTGTAAGAGTTATTCTTGTCTATATAAACAGGATACATTTCAGTTGGACCACAAAGGTTTGCGTTATCTAAGAATGTTTCCTTGTAAACTGGCACCTCATCTATCTCAACACCATTAGCTCGTAAAGAGTGTGGCATATACATATCACAAGGCTTTAAGTAAACTGAGTCTTTTTTAGGTAGGTTAACAACCGTAGTAAACTTATCTATTTTGTTCTTTAAATCTCTAACCCTATCACCATAGTCTTGACTAAGCCTCCTAGCATTCTTCATCGTACTCATTCTGCTGTACTCAGAAAAGTAAAGGTTAAATATATTCTGTTGCGCATGCTGAGCGTACAGATTGAACTGCTCAGGCGTCAAGTACCCTCTATTTTCCTTGTTAAGTATAGTCAGAACAGTGTTCCTAACGTGATTAATCATACCTTATTATTTGATACAAAAATACAAAAAAAAGGGAGATCATTTCTGACCTCCCCTTTTCCTAGAGTAATACTATCTTAAAGCTTATTGACTATGGCTTGCATTACATCAAGGCCTTCGTCAGTCTTAAAGAACTTCGCTAGTGCACTATATACATTCTCCCCGTAAGGAGCTACAATAACTTTTTCTTTTTTCTTGTCATTCCAGCAAACAGTCACGTTATCGTCTTGTACTCTTAGTACACCCATCTCAACTGATCTGATTGCAATATTTCTTAATTTGATATTCTCATCGTTAGCTATGTTAATGAACTCAGTAGGGTTCTTTCTAGCGTAGTTAAGCATATCTCTTCTAATTTCTTTTGAGCTCATATCGGTAACTCTACCTCTTAATACGACTCTAGCTACTGCTTCAAGGTCTTCAATCTCCATCTCACGACAAAGAACCATAGCATCCAACTCTAAGTCAATGTTCTTAACCTCGTCATCAGCAATTTTAGACGCATCAAACTCAACAAAAACCTTACCGTTGTCTGGGTGGTATTTTGATAAAAACTCTTGTAGTAACACATTTTCTTTTGATACAAACAATTTACCATTTTCAAATACAATAGGAGGTAATGTTGCATCACCCATTTGCTCATCTATAAATACAGATGACTGGTTTGTAGCGTAGCGCATAGCTCGCTGCATTCTACCGTCAAAAAATTGTAGTGGTTTATTGTTACTGTGTCTGGATCTTAGTATGAAGTTTACTGGTGTTGATCCATTTTTTAAGACATAGACTCTGTCTTTAACCTCCCACTCTTGGGTGGCTGGTGTTTTTTTTGTTGCCATTATAATTATGATTTAATTTGATTTAATAAATGGATAAGGGGATGAGCGAACCCATCCCCGTCCATTGTTTATTTTACTTCAATAATACGAAGTTGTTTGCTCCCATTACACATAGAGCTCTTTCAGATAAGAAGTGTACTTGCATTGCGTCAAGGTCACTAGTAGATGCACCACCAGCAGATCCTACAACCCATGATTTGTACTTTCTGTCTTCTGCTTCTGACTTTCTATATTTCACGTGTAAGAAAGGAACTGTAGCGTTCTTTCCTAATACTTGATCGTAGATAGTTTTAGAACCAACAGGAACAATCAATCCATCAACACCAGAAGAAAGACCTCCAGTTGTTGGATCGTTTAAGTATTTCCAGTCAGTTTTGTAGAAGTCATATCCTAAGTTGAATCCTTTGAATCCTAAAGATAAAGCCATAGACTCATCGTTGTCGAATAAACCAAAAGAAGCACCAGCAGATCCAAAGTTGTTTAATCCAGCAAGAACATTGTCAATCTCGAAAGATTTAGCTCTGTTGTTGAAGATTACGTTTTCTTGGATTGCTCCTTCTTTGTCTAACAATTTGATGATGTTTTCAATATCGCCTTTAGTATCGATAGATCCAGACGCGATGTTACCTCTGTCTTCTACTTCGTAGAATAAACCTTTAGTACCATTGTATCCAGCGTTAGCAGCAGCTGATCCAGCAGCAGCAGGTCTTCCTTCGATCATAGAAGTCTCTAAGTAATCTTCGAAACGTAATCTTGTTTCGTGCTCAGACTTCAAGTACCATAAGTATCCTGTTGCGCCATTCTCAGTTGTTACTTCAATCCATCCGATCTGAGCCATGTCAGAACCGTTTACTTCGTACTTATCTTTTAAGATAATAGGAGTAGTTGAACGAATATCTTTTGCAGCCTCTAAAGAACCTTCCATTCCAGCAGTTCCTTTTTTGAACTCAGAACCAAAAGCGTAAACACTTAATCCATCAGCAGCTAATGCAGCGTCTAAAGTAGCTCCAGAGTAAGAAGCAACCTCGAAAGAGTCAGCTCCAACAACTGTTACAAGAGCTTTGTCTTGAACACCAGTAGCGTCAGTGATGATAACTGTTTGGTTTAATCTGAATGGGTGACCAGCAGAAGTGATTTCATCACCTGATCTAGTAGCACCTGATACAGCTAAGTGTAGACGTCCTTGCTCTGCCCACTGAATAACATCAGAAGCAAAAGGCATTTCAGCGCCTACCATTCTTAAAAAAGAAGATACAGAACGGTTTCCGTATTTCTCGAATTCTTTTTCGTAAACTTCTGGTAAGTACTGAGAAGTGAACTCAATGCTTGATCCAATATAGTTTGTTGAAAGTGTTGATTTTGAAGGAGCTGGGGTTAATGCACCACCAACACCTGATAAAGTTACAGCCATTTGTTTTTTGTTTTAGCGTTTTTTAATTTTCATGGTGAAATCATCTCCAGAGTCAACTATTCTGAACTTAGGTGCTTTTGAATCTACGCTGGCGTTAGTTCTAACGTCCATATCTATATTCTTAGTTTCCTTAACAATATCTTTAGTTGCGTCGGCTAAGCCTTGCTCGTAAAAATGTCTTGCTATTGTGTCAGCGTTTGTAGCTGCGTACATCTCTTTGTGGTATGACTTTGGATCCTTTATAAAGCCATTATCATCAAGATGCCTACTAAAAAAATTAGATATATCAGACTGTGTCTGTTTTACCGTAGATGCGTCTTTTACTTCGAACACAGCTTTCTTATCTCCGAGGTTAAATTCAAAACCTTTGAACTCCTCATTGAATAAAGCATTTGTTTTCTCAGCAAAAACTTTAGACCTCTGCTCTAGAATTTGTTCTTCTGTCGCTGATTTCTGTTTATATTCATTATAAAAACTATAAGCCTCTTGGTAGTCTTCTGGAAGAGAAGCAGCGCTTGACTCAAGCGGAGCCTTGAACTTTTCCTTCATACTCTCAAAGTGGTTTCTAGCCTTGTATAATTCTTCTTTCATGGCTATCTGTTTTTTCTTGATGTCTTTCTCGTCATCAATGTCTTCATCAATTGAGAAATTATCTTCTAACAGATAGTTTATTTCACTATCATCAAGGTGCGGCTTTGATTCCTTATAG
>Ga0255758_10000838_pt1 | contig 33560 bp, 27 predicted proteins | sample 011ome_24_FD_179958 | JGI IMG/M metagenome (GOLD analysis project Ga0255758, IMG submission 179958) | Coastal salt marsh microbial communities from the Groves Creek Marsh, Skidaway Island, Georgia - 011513CT metaG (version 2) | ecosystem: Environmental > Aquatic > Marine > Intertidal zone >... | reverse complement strand
TATTGACAGCGCCTCCGCCTATGGTGGGTTTTTCGACGCGACGCTGCTCAGTGATGAGTTCCTCTGGAAAGGCGGACGCGCAGATCTCTCGCTTGGCTACATGACCTCAAAGGTGAAAGACCCGATATTGGGCAATACAAGGAAAATCAGTGGCGACTTTTATAAGTCCTATGAGCTGAGCCTACGGCAGGATTTTAACGACACGCCCTGGGCTATTGGTGCGGTTGTCGACTATGGGGAACAGGCTCCCAGCGTCAGAGTCGATGAAGTCAGTTTTTACAACAAAAGCCGCGGAACGCTTTACTTCTTCGTAGAGCACAAGGACGTGATGGGGCTGACCGTGAAGGCTTTCGCTTGGAATTTGCTCGGTGCGGAGAACCGCTTCCGGCGAACGGTTTACAGCGACCGACTGGCCGATGAAGTCCTATTTTTAGAGCGCCGTAGTCGTAGCTTTGGCTACTCTTACACCTTTGTCATTGAGGGCGCTTTTTAGCAAAAGCCCAGTGAACCCAAGCATCTTTTTAATGCAACCTACTGGGGCGGTGTACTGCGATATCACCCAAGCCTGCCCAGCACTTGGATACACCTGTCCCCAAAGAGCACCATAAGTGCTTGTGCCAACATCGCTCCCTTAAATTGCTGCACACTCACGTCCTCGAAGGCTTGGTTAACGAGACCATATACTGCGATCAAGGCTACTTAGCAGGATACGCGCGTTGCACAAAAGAAGCGGAAACCTGCTGTGGGTCTGACCTCTTTAGGCGGATCGCGCGCTGACCTCCTCGTTCTCTGATGTAAAATCATGGGTCGCTATCCTCGATAGGGTTTTTTGGTGAAATCTAGGAAAAACTCAGTACATTAAGGTCATCAAGAACACGGCTCAGTAGCTTAAGCGGAGGTATGTCATGGAGCTTACTTTTTTCCAACTTTTGCAGCTGGTGGATATCACGATCAACCGGTTGGAGTCAGTGTTCCAGTTTTGGCTCAGTGCAACGTTTGCCGCTATCGTCGCCAGTCACTTAGCAAGCGACAGACTGACGAAGGCCTATGCGAGCATGCTGACGGGCCTTTATTTGGTGTTCACCTTTTCCGTCGTGGTTCGCATGATGGCTTTCCGCGAGACGTTAGAGCAATATTTCTTACAGGTAGCGGAAATGAGAGGGGATTCTCTCGGCTCTTCGGTGGTGGGTTTGGTCAACGGCAGCATCTGGGCGACCGTCATTTTGGGCACCATTGCTACAGTAGTGTTTATCTGGCACTCCTACCTGACTGCGAGGGAGACAAGGTCGAGCATCGACCCTGTAGTAAATGGGCCAACACAGGATGCCCAGAGCTAACAGTATTGGGGATTATTTTCTAAAGAGTTGTATGACCTACGGGGTTTTGATGTCGCTAGGTGATGTTACTCCACAGAGCTCCGAACAATTTCGAGTTCCGGTGTGATAACGGATCCGATCGCTGCATGTGAAATTCGGGATCTTGGTAATTGTAAAGTTGATGCGATGGTTTCAGCCGCGGCAATGCCAGTGCAGTGACCACCCATCATGAGATTCAGCCCCGCTTTTTCAAGCCATCTTGCGGTTTCATCCAATGTTGACGAATCTGCTTTCCAAAGATGGAACCCCCCCATAATTGAATAGATTGGCGCATCCTTGATTTTCTTCAGTGTCTCACCAGTGTTCATGAGCCCTGAGTGACCGCATCCTGACGTCATCATCCAGCCCTTATCCGTCAGGTAGCCCAAGGATTGATCGTCATGAATGATATCTGGGATGGGACCATTTTTCGTTTCTAGAAACAGCCCGCTCGGGCCGTTATACGATTCGATCTCACGAGGCACTGGGCCCGTGATCCACAATGCAGGCGCGATTTGAGTGGGTGAGTCCACTACGATAAAAGTAATACCAGCGGCTTCCGCGGCCTCCTTGAACTCAGCGGTGGTGTCAAAATCTCCCGGCCCAACTAAACGTCCTTCTGCCGTTCGGCGTTGGTCAAAAAAGCCCTTAGCGACATAGACCTTACTCAGCGCGGCGGAATTCTCCTTTCTAAAGTGCTCCCTCAGCACCAGCAATCCCCCGGTGTGATCACCGTGGAAGTGGCTTAAAACGACTTTTTCAACAGATGCGAGGTCTACGCCAAGGTGCAGGACGTTATGTAGCACGGTGTCACTCTTAAAGCCCGTATCAAATAAAACCGAGTCGTCTTCGCCTTCGAAGAGGGCTGAAAAGCTCCACTCACCTAGACCTCCGTAGTCTGAAATGTTCGTCGATAGCACCGTGACTTTGTAGGCGTTCTCGGCGAAAGCTGTTGAAGACAAAATGAGTAACAGGGCTAGAAGTTTTTTCATGCTGTTCGCCTACTAAATAGTGGGTGCCCCAATGTTGGCTGACTGCAGTGCTTGCTAATCGAGATCGTCTCGGCTTGGCTCAGTCGTTTATTATTTGAATTGTCCGTTCGCTCCATCCTCTACTCTGCCGAAGGCGGATCGGGATCCAGCTTGTCCTGAGTGCGCAACTCGAAATCACTGGCGTCATGCCGCTCGAGTAGCTGCGACGATTTGGCGCCGTACGGTCGGTTAACCATACGACCCCGTTTTACGGCAGGCCGCTGAGATATCTCATCCGTATACCGCTTCAGATTGGTGTAGGTGTGTGCTTCCAGGAACTCAGCGGCGTTATAGGCTTTTCCTTCAATCACTGACCCATACCAAGGGTAGATGGCCATATCGGCAATGGTGTACTCATCACCGCAGACATATCGGTTGTCTGCTAAGCGCTTATCCAGCAGATCTAGCTGACGCTTCACTTCCATGGCGTAGCGATCAATCGCGTATTCGATCTTCACGGGTGCGTAGGCGTAGAAGTGACCAAACCCACCGCCTAACATCGGTGTTGCGCCCATTTGCCAGAACAGCCAGTTAAGACATTCAGTTCTACCTACATGGTCCTTTGGTATGAACTCGCCAAACTTGTCCGCGAGGTAAAGGAGAATCGACCCAGATTCAAACACCCGCAATGGCGTCTCCTCACTGTGATCCATGAGTGCTGGAATCTTCGAGTTGGGGTTGGCCGCAACGAAGCCGCTGCCGAACTGTGAACCGTCGCCAATGTTGATCAGCCAGGCATCGTACTCAGCACCGGCGTGCCCCTTCGCAAGTAACTCCTCCAGCATGATGGTGACTTTCACACCATTGGGTGTCCCCAATGAATAAAGCTGTAGCGGGTGCTTACCAATGGGCAGCTCTTTCTCTTGCTGAGCACCGGCGGTGGGGCGATTGATGTTCGCAAAGGCCTGGTTGCTGTTTTGTTTCCACTCCCAGACCTTGGGGGGCTCGTAGGTATCGCTCATGGGTTTTCCCTTATTGTCGATTGGCGCGTCTGGTCTCAGTGTAGCGACTCAGTATCAATTCAGCGAATGCAGTTTTCGAGTGTTGCTTTGTTGGAGCGAGCACGGGCTTTAGCGCCAAATCATGGCGATGAGTCGGTCAGTCACGCTTTTCCATTAGATTCTTAACGAGAAAGTCGATAAACACCTTCACTTTTGGCACCAGGTATTTGGGCTTTTGGTAAAGGAGATAAATGCCCATCCCGGGGTTCTGGTTCACGCTCAAGGCAGTGTCGGTCAGCAACTCTACTAACTCACCCGACATCAAATAGGCTTCGACCGACCACTGTGGCGCCATCATGATGCCCTTACCCTCTAACCCCTGCTTCATTAGCCAGTTAGCGTTGTTTGAAATCACGGCAGGTTCCCCTGAGACGTCATGCCACTGATCGTCAATTTCTAGTAGCCAGGGCGATGGTCCTCGCGGCGTTCGGAAAAACAGACCGTGATGGTTACGGAGTTCAAATCCATCCTCCGGTGTGCCCATAGTCGCTAGATAACCGGGTGAGGCAACGGGAATAAACTCATTGGGCATCAGCTTGATCGCGTGTATCCGCTCATCGGGTGCGTAGCCACCTCGGATGGCAACGTCGATGTCGTCATTGGCCAGTGATGAGAGTTCATCCGACAGACTGATATCGAGGGTGATGTCCGGGTACAAGGCGCTGAATTGATCGAGTAGCGGGAACAGTATTCGCTCACCAAAGCTCACCATGCTACTTATTTTTAGCTGCCCCATGGGCCGTGACTGATAGCTCCTCACCGATTCGTTACTCAACTCGAGCTGAACCAAAATCTCTTGGACTTGCTCTAGGTAGGCGATGCCAATTTCCGTCAGTTTTACAACGCGCGTGCTTCGAGTCAGCAGGTGGGTTCCTAAGCTGCTCTCAAGATCAGCAATGCGTCGAGAAATTGAAGACGGGGGAACAGAAAATGCAGTTGCGGCGCTTGTGAAGCTGCCTGTCTCTGCGACTTTGCAAAAATACTTAAGCGCCAGTAGTTGGTCCATTTGGGGTCCATTACTCCAAATTATTGTCTTTTAGACAAAAGAAATTGCAGTTTAACCCCGTATATAACCCTTTTGATAGCGGTAATAATCAATCGCTAAGGTGACACACATCCATCAATTAGGGGGCTTACAATGAGTTCATATACACAGATTAATCTTGCAGCACGGCCTACACCCGGTCCCATTACCCATGATCTTTTTGAGGTCGTTACTAAGGAAGTTCCGTCCGCGGGTACTGGTCAGTTGGTCGTGAAACAGACTCACATGTCGCTTGATCCTGCAATGATTGGCTGGATGAGCCCCGACACCGAAAGTTATGTGCCTCCGGTTGGGATAGGAGAAGTGATGCGCTCCTCCGGCATTGGTCAAGTTGTCGAGAGTCAGCATCCGGATTTTGCGGTCGGCGACCGGGTCCGAGGCATGATGGGCTGGACAGAATACTGTCTCAGTGACGGTGCAGGTCTCAGTAAGGTCCCCGACGGCGTCGATGAAGAGACCGTGCTGTCTATTTTTGCGCTTCCTGGTATTACTGCGATGAAGGGCTTATATGGATTTGGTGACCCCAAAGCGGGTGAAACATTGGTTGTGAGCGGCGCTGCTGGATCGGTTGGCTCTCTCGTTGGGCAGTTGGCAAAAGCTGATGGCCTGGGGGTCATCGGTGTAGCCGGTGATGATGAGAAGTGCTCTTGGATTGTTGATGACTTAGGGTTCGACGGTGCCATCAATTACAAGTCTGACGACCTTTCGTCAAAGCTGGCGGAGTTGGCTCCCAACGGTGTTGATATCTATTTTGAAAATACCGGCGGCCCCATTCAGCACGCGGTTTTTGATGCTATGAATGCCCACGGGCGAATGGTGGTTTGCGGCATGATTGCTGATTACATTGCCGAAGAGCCTTCGGCGGGCCCCAACTGGATACCGATTGTTAAGAAGCGCTTAACGATTCGCGGTTTCACCGTTCCCGATCACTACGAGGAGATACCGGCACTACTCGAACAGCTGGCACCCTACGTCATGTCCGGGAAAGTGAAATACCGAAGTCACGTACTCGAGGGGCTCGAGTCCTCCATTGAAGGCCTCAACCTGTTCTTTACGGGCGGTAATCGCGGCAAGTTGATTGTAAAGCTATAGAGAATCCGCACGAGGTGATGCTCGTGCGTCTGATACATCTGGGGGAGATGGTTTATGCGTGTGCTGGTTTCGATAACACTACTGGCCTGGTTTATTCAGCCGACGATAGGCATGGCTGATTCGATCAATCTAGCCGCAGGTGCATCGGGTGAAACGCAGCGGATTGAGGGTCACCTCGATAGCCTCGCGGCACTCGTAATACTCGTGAGTGCCATGATCGTGGCTGGGTTACTCAATGCGAAAGCAGCCAAGGCTCGCGCACTGGGTACGGCAACGGCCGCTATTTTGTGTGCTGCCGTTGCGGGCTGGTTTTTCCTGTTTGTCATGACCACCGGGATTCTGGAAAACCCAAAGCCCAACCAAACGCCGCTCGACTCGGCTAAGCCGGCGCTGTTGTTGGGACAAGCGCTGATTGCGGCTGTTGCTGCAGCTTGGCTCGCGTTAGTCGCCTATCGCCAGCAGCGTGACTCGAAGGTGCTTTTGCTTGGGCGTGAGAACGAAGCTGACCGTTACGGACAGGTGTCACGCTTTCTCCACTGGACGATTGCCATTCTGTTTATCGCCCTCATACCCATGGGTATTTTTGCCTCGATCATTCCCGAGGGAACCAGCTTTCGAAACGCCTATTACGTGGTACATAAAACGATAGGCGTGGTGGTCATTGGGTTAGTTTTTGTCCGTTTAGTGTGGAACCGACTATCGCCTCGGCCGGCTTTAGATGCGGCCTTGAAACCGACTGAGCGGAAGCTCGCAAAGTTTGCTCATGGCGCGTTGTATGTGGCAATGGTAGCGGTCCCGATCACCGGATTTGTGATGACAAGTTTCCATGGCTATCCCACCTTTTTCTTTGCGTGGGAGTTCGGACCATTCTGGGCATCAAGCGATTCGGCAACCATCGCATGGGGTTCGTTTCATAAGTACCTATTGCCCACCTTGGTCTACCTTATTTTGGGTGCGCATATTGCAGGTGCACTGAAACATCGCTTCATCGACGGTCATAAGCAGGCATTTCGTCGTATCGTCGGATAATCTTATTTTCAGACTGGATGTGTATGACAAACGCATCGTAGGCGTGATAGTAATGGACGCATGAATACCTTCATTCATGCGGCGATAGCGGGCTGCACACGGTGCTTTGATTTCAGCGGCCGGTCATCTCGACCTGAGTTCTGGTACTTCATGCTGCTGTTCATCCTCTTGTACCTAGTGGTCGCGATCGTTGATCAATTTCTCGTTACTGCAACAGTGGATATCCGGGAGCTACCCCTTGGGCACTACATACCCATGGGCATGGTCGACCCGAATGTGGGTGTATTAGTCCTTCTCTATCGCCCCGTTATGGCTATCCCCACCATTGCTGTCACGGTAAGGCGATTGCATGACGTGGGTAAATCGGGTTGGTGGTGTCTGTTGTGGGTGCTGCCCCTGCCGGTTGTGGGTTGGCTGTATCTCGTACCCCTACTGTGCAAGCCATCCCGTGACTAGCGTCGTTATCGGGCTAAAAAGTAGAGGAGGGTGTCAGTGCGTTTGAAGCCTGTCTATGTGACCGACCCGAATCTGGTTGATGCACCATTGACCGACATGCCCAATCAGTGGGCGCCTGCAAAAGGCATTCATCTCTATCACTTCCCCTTGTCCTTGGATTCACAAAAGGTGCGTCAGGGCCTCGAAGAGTTAGGGGTTCAATGGCAATCGCATCCTATCTTACTGCCGGCCCAACAGCAGTTTTCACCGGGCTATGTGCGTCTGAATTCGCGATGCGTGGTGCCGACCCTGGTCATCGATGGCAGGGTTACTACCGATACGATCAACATACTCAACCTGCTTGCAGCCCGTTTCGGCCCTGCCAATCAATGCTTTGAGGTCTCTGAAGAAGAAGCTGAGTCTGTTAACCACTGGGTTGATAGGGCCGCTGGCTTATTTATCGAGGCGTTAACCTACGGCGATGTCGAGGGAGTAAAGAAGCCCTTCCCAATAGGGAATGCGACCGGGAGCGGGCGCTATCATCAAGACAAAGTCGAGCTGCTGTCGGGTTTAATCGAGACCTATAAAAACGACCCCACACTCAGGTCGGCTTACGAAAAAAAGCGGGCGGTTATTGAGGCGACAAAGGGTGCAATGGTTACGCCGGGTCAGATGCCTGCCATTGTAAGTGCCACGAAAGCTGAGCTTGCAGCGCTGGAGACCCAATTAGACGCGGGGCCGTTTAACAACGGTGGCTGGCTGGCTAGCGATGCCTTTAGTCTCGCGGACGTTCAGTGGAGCGCTGTCTTGTATCGCCTGCAGTGGTTGGGGCTTCAACCGCTGTTGTGGGAGGACAACTCCATCATTTCGGCTTATGCCAAAAGACTCTTTGCTAAAGCGTCATTTCAAACGGGTGTCGTTCAGTGGTCGAAGGTGGGTCGCAAGGTCATCCTGCCGACCATTCGCTACAAGTTGTTGAAGGCCCTGGGACTTAAGCGAGACGTTTGAGTAACGCGGCCGTTTGTCGCAGCTGTCACTTCTTTCTTGATTTTTGACTGCGATCGCCATGTAACGTTCAATTCCCATCATAATGGTGATACGTTTACGTTACATTCCTTAGACAGGTTAATTGGGACCTCGCGCATGAATACCTTCAAATCTATCATTTCCTTATTCAGTCTATTTCTGCAAAAAGTAAGAACCGTCATACTGGATCTGGGCACCGCCCTTGTTTTGATCTTTCTGACCACTGCCATTGTCGGGGCGCTATTCTCCTCGGGGCCTGAGGTTAAAGACCCAAGTGGCAGAGTGTTGCACATCGGCCCGTCGGGAACGGTGGTTGATCAAGAGGCGTTTAACTCAGATTTTTTATTTAACGTTGGCGCCGATGCTTCAGCCGAGCAAATCCAAACAAGGGATCTGATAAAACTTATTCGGGCAGCCGCCGAGGATGATGATATTCCTGCGGTCGTTATCGATTTCTCATCGACCGGCTTTGCGGGACCCACGACGGCAATCAATATCGCGAAAGAACTAAAAGCACTTCGCGACTCTGGAAAACGAGTCATTGCCTTTAACGATCGACTGTCTACAACGTCTTATCTCATGGCTTCTCAAGCGTCTGAAATCTGGGTGCACCCTGTTGGGAGCATTAGCGTTAGGGGTCTCGGAGGAATGAGAAACTACAATAAAGACCTGTTCGAGAACCTCAAGATTAATGTCCATAATTACTCACAAGGAGACTTTAAGTCTGCTACTGAAACAAGCTGGCGGTCGAGCATGTCTGACAACGACCGGATGCAGAGAGAAGCCTTGCTGTTCCCTATTTGGGATGAAATGAAGTCGCTCATGGCACAGGGAAGGGGAATTCAAGCGGATGACATTCAATCGTTTGCAGATGACTACGTCGGATTCTTTGGAGAGGCTGCCATAGGAAATATCGCCTATGCGCAGGCAAACAATATCATCGACGGCACCAAATCATTTCCGGAATTTCGCCAATACATGATTGATGAGTTTGGTCTGGACGAGGAGTCCGAGACTGAGACGTATAAGACCATTTCCTACAGCGAATATTCTAAGCAAATTGATGACGACGTCGCTGACAGCGACAACGAAATAGCGATCATTACAGCTGAAGGCGCGATTATGGAGGGGGACATTGCGCAGGGTGTGGCTGGGGCTAATGGCGTCGTGAAACAAATTAGATCCGCTCATGAAGACGACAACACCAAAGCCATCGTGTTTCGAGTTAACAGCCCCGGTGGATCCATTATTGCCAGCGAGATGATGAGAGATGAGTTGCTTGTTGCGAAGAGTAAGGGCATCAAAGTAATCGTTTCTATGGGTGACTACGCTGCATCCGGTGGTGTCTATATCTCAACGCCAGCGGACTTTATTTTTGCCGAACCGACAACGATTACCGGCTCTATCGGTGTAGCCATTGCTCTGCCCACCCTGGAAAACGCGATGGATTACATCGGCGTCAACTTTGATGGTGTCGTTACCTCCAAGCACGGGGGCTGGGATCCGACCCAGCCCATTGATGACGATCTCGATAAGATCTTCGCCAGCTGGGGCGCTGACGCCTACGATCGATTCGTCAATTTCGTGGCCGAGTCGCGATCCAAATCATACGAAGACATCAAAGCCGTCGCGGGCGGTCGAGTCTGGCTTGCGACAGACGCTCTAGAAATTGGGTTGGTGGATGAGATTGGCGGCATTGACGCAGCAATCGCCTACGCGGCCCAGTCGGCAGAATTAGACGATTACCAAGTTGAATATTATGGGCAAGAACTGTCGCCTGAAGAGCTGATTCTCAAAGAATTACTGGAGAACTTCGATGTCTCTCTCGGAGAGCCTAGTGTGTTATCAGCTCTGGACGGCATTTCAAAACTCTATGAAACATTAATCGGGATTCGTGAGCCAAAGGCGTTCTTAACGTGCGAGAGTTGTTTGGTGGATCTTGATTAACCTGTCGCCATGATCTTTGAAGGTGTGACGTAACGTCGTTTACCGATCGATACTGCAGAGACGAGGTAGGTATTGCCGGGGGCTTGGTTTAGCGGCCAAGGACCCTCCGGATCATCTCTTCAGAGTCCGGAGAACGGTCGACAATAGCGCGTAGCTGCTCGTGTAATGAAGCCTTCAGGCAGGGTGCGGCAACATTGAGCAACTCTGAGCGAATGAGCCAGTCGTTGGGATACTGGCTAAGTAGGTTTGTAATCTCAGGGGTAAGCTCTGCGACGTCGACAGGTGTCGCCCGGGTGTTTAAGTCGGCAACGGCGCTATAGGCCTTCATAAGATTTTCGTCATGGCTGAGGTTTGTTGCAGTGCCGCTCGGAGTAGGCCGGAAGAGCTGGCGTTTCTCTCTATCAGCCACGCCGCCGAACACAGAGGTAATGGTGGAGCCTACCGCGAGATCGTAGACGCCCCAGTCGGGTGAAAACAGGACCCGTCCGTCTAGATCAGTCACCGAGCAGTCTTCGAAGGAGAGCAGGAGGTTGTGGTGATTGTGGCGAACGATTTCCCTGAGTATTCCGCGAACGGTAATACCGGAAAGGTACTCGAGCTCGACCATTTCACCGACGCGGATACCGTGGGTTTTGAGTTCATCCACCGAGTATTCCGATAGACACCGGTGGAAGTCCTTGAGATGACCCACCGGCGATCCGAAACCTTGGGCGTGAGTGTCGACACCGTGCTCGGAAAGCTCCTTATCCTTATAGGCTATCTGCGTGGGTCCCTCGGTTCTTATGTAGGTAGCGTTGCCGACGACGTCACAGAGTACCTCGCTAAAGCGGCCACTTACCTGTAAACCCGAGTCGTAAACCGCCGTACAGACACTCTCGGCATCGATAGCTTTTTGCACCGATTCCGCACCTCCTTTCACAAAGCACATGGAGGCCGCGAATTCCTCAAGAACCTGCGTTAGGTGTTTGCAGCTCTTGGTGACAAACAGTTGCGGTTGCTCAGTGGTGATATCGTACGGTGTGTTAACGGCATTAACGGTTAGGGGTATCTTTCGAACACGGAGGTCGTCCACGCAGCGCTGACTCTCGCCGAGTGACGACAGAAGGCCTGCACCGAAAATCTTGTAGTCTTCCATGGACCCGACCAGTCCGTACTCGACTGTCCACCAGTGAAGCCGGGTTAATAGTGCGGCTTCAGAGGGTGTGTCATCGCGCTCACGCAGCCCCTTCAGAGTCTCTTCCGCGTCAGCAATGTCCTCGTCTTTACTCTCAGGGCATGCCTTGAGAATGGACAGCTGGCGTATGACCTCGTATTGCTCCAAGTCCGCTTTGGTTGAAATGGCTTTCATACCCACTTCACCGAAACGCTGAAGAAACTCTGCGTAATCGATATCTACAATAAACGGCGCGTGCCCTGCAGACTCATGCACAATATCGGGGGCCGGTGTATACAAAAGATGATCAGCGCTACGCATGTCCAGAGCGATGACCAGAATCTTGAGTGCTTGAAACTCCATGAAAATGGCGGGGGGTATGAAGCCGTCTACGACCACAGCACGCCAATCCAAATCGCGAAGGCAGTCGTTCATTTCCTCAATCGAGGGTATGTGATCAAGGGATATGCCGGTCTTGGCCAGCCCTTCCAAATACACGGGGTGTGCACTTTCGGTTAACTGATGTGTGAGCTCCGACATGATGAAACGCCAGGCAGCCTGGTCTTGAGGCGTGTATTGCTGGTAGTTCTGGTGCTTCACGAACGGGCGGAGGTGTTCCGGCAGGCTGTCAATCAACGCTTCCTGTGTCACGTTACTGCCCGTCCCGATGGGGTTTCGACTGCGGATCGGTTGCGCGAGCAACGCCTTCCGGGGAATCGGGTTGCTGCTCCGGTGCCGCACTCTGGAAAGCCTGGAGTGCCAGGCAATATGTATTGATGGCGGCTAACGTGGGGTAGGGTGCGAGTTCGATGTCAAACCGGTTGGCATTGTAGAGCTGGGGGATCAGGCAGACATCGGCCAACGATACCGAGTCTCCCATGCAGAATGTGCCCTGCGTCGATGCGGCGAGTGTCTCGAGCGCCTCAAAGCCGCGAGACATCCATTGGCGGTACCAGCCCAAAATGGCGTCCTGATCTGCTCCAAATTCGGTTTTTAGATGATTGGTGACCGACAGATTGCAGATCGGGTGAATGTCGCAAGCAATGACGCTGACAAATGCACGCACTCGGGCGCGACCCAGCGCATCAGCCGGTAATAAAGCAGGGCTCGGGTATTGCTCCTCGAGCCACTCAAGAACGGCAACCGATTGACTCAGTACGTCGTGGGAGTCGAGCTGCAGTGCGGGAACGAGCCCAATGGGGTTTAGCGACCGGTAGCGAGCTTGTGTTTGTTCTGATTTAAGAAGGTTGACTGCGACATAGTCGTAGTCGAGCCCTTTGAGTGCCAACGCAATCCTGAGCCGATAAGCCGCCGATGATCTGAAGTAGGAGTAAAGCTGCATGTATCAGTCAGTCGGTGGCGAGTATTGCACGATGCGCTGGTCGATTTTTCCGAAAACCGACTGGCCTTCACGATCGAGCATCTCGATTTCGACGCGGTCACCAAATGACATGAACGGCGTTTTTGGCGCTCCCTCGGCAATCGTCTCAAGGCAGCGGACCTCAGCGAGGCAACAGGAGCCGTTCTCGCTACCCACGTTGGAGACCGTACCTGAACCGACAACGGTGCCTGTCATGAGGTCGCGCGATTTTGCGCAGTGAGCAATCAACGTACAAAAGTCGAAGGTCATGTCCACGCCGGCATTTGGCGCGCCCACTAAGGTGCCGTTCAGGGTGGCGCGGAGGGGTAAATGTACTTTTGCGCCATCCCAGGCCTCACCCAACTCATCGGGTGTGACGACGACTGGGCTGAAACTTGTCCAGGGCTTCGACTGGTAAAAACCGAACTGCTTGGCAAGCTCCCCGGGAATCAGGTTGCGCAATGAGACGTCATTGACGAGTCCGATCAGTTGAATGTGTCTGGATGCCTGCTCGGGTGAAATGCCAGCCGGCACATCGTCAGTAATGACAATGACTTCTGCTTCGAAGTCGATCCCCCATGCTTCTTGCTCCACCAGAACGTCATCGGTTGGACCCAGAAACGCATCCGAAGCACCCATGTACACGAGTGGATCGGACCAAAATGATTCGGGAAGCTCGGCGCCGCGCGCTTTTCTTACGAGCTCGACATGCGTGACATAGGCACTACCGTCGGCCCAATGATAGGCCCTCGGCAGTGCGGCATCACACTGTGTGACATCAAACGCAAAGCTGTCGGCAACGGCCCCTGCGTTGAGTTTATCGTAGAGTTTTACGAGTTCCGCCGATGCCGTGTTCCAGTCGTCCAGAGCCGCCTGCATTGTTGCCGCAATGGGTGTTGCGTCCACGGCACGAGTCAGGTCTTTTGACACAACGACTAAACGCCCGTCTCGTCCCGATTTTAAGCTCGCCAGTTTCATACAGTCTCCGGATTGAATTCTTTTTCGTGAAGCCAGGCAGCATGCCGCGGTGCTTGGCGGGTTTGATGCCACTCATCGAGCATGTCGGGGGCCACCCGGCGAAGCTCCGCCATTTCTTCGGGTGTTTGTGTGTTCACCGCAAGTTCAAGCCGGTGACCATTGGGGTCACGGAAGTAGATCGATTGAAAAATGCCGTGATTGGTTGGCCCCAAGACCTCGACGCCCTCGGCCTCGATATTGGCTTTTGCGCTCATGAGTTGATCAAAGGTCTCGACTTCGAAGGCAATATGCTGCACCCAGTCTGGGGTGTTGGGATCAACGCCCATTTGAGGCGAATTGGGCAACTCGAAAAACGCCAATACATTACCCATGCCAGCATCGAGAAACACATGCATGTACGGGTCGGGCGCCTTTGTCGAGGGCACTTCGTTCTCAGCAATGGCTAATTGAAAATCCATGCCGAGCACGCGTTGATAAAACTCGACCGTCTCTTTGGCGTCGTTGCAGCGATAGGCCACATGGTGGATTCGCTTAATATCCATAGTGGACCCCTTCTGTTGCGTCACTGCCCGGCGTTCAAGGCGCCGCGGCGCATTTGGTCGCGCTCCATCGACTCGAACAGGGCCTGGAAATTACCCTCGCCAAAGCCCTCGTCCTCTTTGCGCTGTATAAACTCAAAAAAGATGGGGCCAATCAGGGTCTCAGAGAAGATCTGCAGGAGTAGGCGCGGCTCATCATCGCTGGTCGTGCCATCTAATAAGATGCCGCGAGACTGCAGCGCATCTACCGGTTCGCCATGGCCGGGTAGCCGTTCCTCGAGCATTTCATAGTAGGTTTCCGGGGGTGCCGTCATAAATGGGACGCCCTGTGCTTTTAGCTTGTCCCAGCAGTCAAAGAGGTCGTCACACGAGAAGGCTATATGCTGGATACCTTCACCGTTGTACTTGATCAGATACTCCTCAATCTGGCCACCCGTGCCACCTTCTTCATTCAGTGGGATGCGGATTTTGCCATCGGGTGCGGTGAGCGCCTTTGATTTCAACCCTGTGTACTCGCCTTTAATGTCGAAGTAACGGATCTCCCGAAAGTTAAACAGGCGTTCATAGAAATTAGCCCAGTAATCCATCCGGCCCCGATATACGTTGTGAGTGAGGTGATCGATGACGTTGAAGCCACAGCCTCTGGGGTAGGGGTCGACGCCGGGCAAGTATTCAAAGTCGATGTCGTAAATTGAAGCGCCCGCTTCATAGCGATCAATGAGATATAGCAAGGCGCCGCCAATGCCCTTGATGGCCGGTAGTTTCAGCTCCATGGGACCTGTTTGAACATCAATGGGTTGAGCTCCTAGCTCCAACGCACGTTTATAGGCCGTCTTCGCATCCTGCACTCGAAACGCCATGCCGCAGGCTGACGGGCCATGCTCCATGGCATAGAAGTAGGCGGGCGAATCCTGCTCGTAATTGATGATGAAATTGATGTCACCCTGACGCCAGAGCGCGACATCTTTCGATCGATGATTCGCGACATGCGTGAACCCCATCATCGCGAACACGGGCTCGATCAGCCCTGGCTGTGTCGCTGAGTACTCGACGAATTCAAACCCGTCCAGCCCCATGGGGTTTTCAAATAGGTCAGCCACCTTTTCCACCTCTTGCTAATCGATAACGTAAGCACGAGGTTACAAAAAGGACCTAGAAGAAACTCACCTAATTGATTGGGAAAAGCGTTAAAAAAGGATAATCTCTTCTTTTATAAGGCCTATATGGGAGATTATTGCTCTATGGAGCTCGATAAACAGGAGAAAAGCATCATCAGGGTGCTACAAGCCCAAGGTCGCATTTCCAATGTCGATTTGGCGGAGCACATTGGGACCTCGGAGTCTCCATGTTATCGACGAGTGAAGGCGCTTGAAGAAGCTGGTGTCATTACGGGTTATGGCGCAAAGGTCGATCGACGTAAGTTAGGGCTGCAGGTGACAGCTTTTATTTTGATAACGATGGACAGTCAGGACGATCAGACGCTGCAAGAGTTTTTTGATGCTGTAGAGACGGAGGAGTTTATCGTTGAGTGCCATGCGATGGCAGGCGCCCATGATTATCTGTTGAAGGCAGTCGCGAAAAGCATGGATCACTTTTCCGATCTCGTCATGAAGCGAATTCTTAAGATTCCGGGTGTTAAGAACGTGGAGTCCAATTTCAGTTTACAGGTGCTTAAAGAGGAGGCACCGATTCCCGCTGAATAGGGGGCTTAAAACATCATTCGACGTCATTGAACTCTCTATTTATTTAAAGCAGTCCTGCGACTTGTTGAAATGCACGACGCCCCTCGTCAGCGGCCGGACCATAGTGTTGGAGTCCTGCGAGTTCTGAGTGTGCGAAAGATATGCGGCCGACACTTTTCCTTAAAATATCCCCCGGGCCTTGTCCATTTGCTCCGCCATAAAACCCTGGATAAGGTACTGAGTAGGCGTGTCCCCAACGGTTGAGGATGAGGCCATCCACATCTCTCTGGGGATCAAAACCAGCAGGGCCGAACAATCGAAGCATCTGTTTTAATATTCTGGCCTCGTAAGCTTTGTACGATGTGGACAGGAGTTCGGCACGACCCATTGCAACTTGTGTTTTTGGGTCAAGCCCGGGTCGGTGAAATGGCGTATAGAAGGACAATACGGTTGGCTGGTCTGGGTCCAGCGGGGGCATGTATTCCCCAACTTGCATGGGATTTCTTATGTTGCAGGTGAATCCGAAGCCATCTTCGTCGCGATTCCAAATCGCGGCGGTACATCCCAGTCTGTGCAGGAAGCGCCAATTCGTAAGTGCAACATTTGCGACCAAAAATGGCGCATGCAAAAAGGCCGAACATGCTGTCACATGAGTCTCGGGTAGATCACGAACGATTCGCTTGGTCATCCAACTACCTGTTGCCATGACCACAGATTTGGCTCGTAGGCCGAAGTATTTGCCGTCGCGCATGTAAATTAAGTTCACAGCCTCTGAATTTTCAGGGCATCGGTCGTGCGCTACTGACAGCACGGTGGAGCGAGTTCGCATTCGAACAGGCTGCCCCGGTCGATCCAGAACAACGGAATTGATCGGATTTGTAATGATTTCCTCGAACGATTCACCACCGCCTATAGATTCGGGTATTAGGTATTTGAGGAAATGCCTTATAAATCCAGAGTTGCCTCCGGGAAATGACACGCGTCTGGAGTCTAGTTGTGAGGCGTCGAATAACCCAGGCATTGGAAGTTGATAGGCCGCATATGCAGATACTGCATCGCTACCCAGTCCGCAGGCCGATGCCAAGAAAAGGTCGGCATGACGGGCGCCTTCGCTCCCAGCATCTAAAGCATGTCTTAGAAATTCTTCATAGGACATTGTGTCCAATTGGCGTCGAGCGTCATCAGTTGATTGAAAGTCTCTCAATTTGCCTGCCGTAAACCAGCTCTGAAGATTTGTCTTAATGTTTTGACTAAGAGGCGCGTGTGCATGTTGATTGCTAAAGGGATCGATGGCCCATGAATCTGCATGCTGATCATCACCGGGATAGAAATAGCCAGTGCTTGTTTTGTTCTGTAAGCCCGCAACTAGATAGCCGTAGTTGTCATTACAGAAACGCAGTGGTTTCTGGCCTTCTGGCCAGGTGCCAAAACTAAATTCTCTAGGTATTCCTAATTTTGCATAGTAGTAAGGGTCTCCGAAATTACCGGTTGGCGATGGTATGAAAAATCCGTTTGCGCCCTGCGGCGCAATGAGACGTTCGCCGTTGACACTGAATTCGTTTTCTTTCGCCTCTCCTCCAATCATGGGATGGTTGTCAAGAAGCACGCAGGTCTGATCGCCACGGCGTTTATCGAAGAACTCCATTGCCGCACCCAGCCCGGCCATTCCTCCGCCGACAATAACCAAGTCACACTCGTCTGTATGTTCGACATTAACGTCTATTGGTAAGCCGCGATCCCGCATCAAATGTGCGGTATTGACTACATCAGGTGTATTCCCGTGACTGTCGGAATAAGTGCCGACACCCCCGTAGCCGTACCAGGCTTCACCGACCCGCCGCGAACCGGTTGTTTGATCAACATCATTTGAGGCCACTGGCCGTGCTAATGCGGCTCCTGCGCTGACGGCGATACCATTTACGAAGTCTCGTCGCGTAATTTGGAGGCTAAATCCCCGTTGTTTTCTCATCGCAGGTTGGTCAATCCTCTGGAGTTATTTCGTGCCACCAGGGTCTCGGCGGGTCTTTTTTCTGCGGCCATTGCTGTGCAAGCGTGTGCGCGTCGTACAGACTGCCGTTAACCATCACCTCACTTATGGTATTGGTGTGGCTGATGTCATCAAGTGGGTTTTTGTCCATTACTAATAGATCGGCTAGTTTGCCGATTTCGATGCTACCGATGTCATCGTCTAGGCCAATAGCTTTGGCACTCTCGAGGGTGGCTACCCTTAATACATTTAGATTGCTCATACCGCCTGCGGACAGCGCCCACATCTCCCAATGAACTTGAAGCCCCTGCATTTCTCCGTGCCCGCCTAAACCAACGTTACCGCCTGAGTCTAGAATCTGTTTTGCTCCATTGGCTGCGTCTGCGAAGATATGATCCTCCGGTTCTACCTCGTTGGCCATTGCGACGCGCTGAGCGATCAGATGGGCAGGCATGAATCGTTGGAGCTTGTCGTCTTCAAGTCCGATCCTGTTTGCTATGAAATGATCGACAGCGAATGGCCCGCCAAAACTGACTAGGAGTGTCGGCGTGTAGCTAATTCCGGATTGGGCGAAGAGCTGAATAATGTCCTTGCGCAAAGGGACGATGGGGACGGCGTGTTCGTTGCCACTGAATCCATCAACTGCGAAAGTGATGTTCATCTTTGCATCGGAGCCACCTTCTGCAGTCACTATAAGGCCAAGCTCTCGACTGGCCTCGACGATCCATTGCCGAACTTGACGGTTCCCTGGTAGGTAGGACTTGAGGAGGTGAGTGCGGTACTTTTTCTTGTAGCGCTCGAGCACTGCATATACCTGCTCATAGGATTGAAAGTTGTTGAAGAAAAATACACCGCGGCCGGTTGAAAAAATCCGGGGTCCAATCATTTCGCCAGTTTTAACAGCGTCGCTGTAACTAAAAATATCGTCGGTGATTGATTGCGGATCGCGAATGGTGGTGACACCGTACGCTAGGTTGGCGTAGGCGTTGTGATCTTCAAGATCCAATACCGAACGTTTCACATTCCAATGGGCATGAATATCGACAATACCAGGCATGATTGTTTTTCCTGACGTATCGATGATGGTTGCGGTGTCAGGAATATCCAAGACCCCAGTTTTAGCGACGCCTGTTATTCGCTGGCCCTCAATCAGGATGTCGCCATCGCGAATTATCTCGTTGCCCTTCATGGTGATAATGTCAGCACCGCGAAGGACCAGGCTTGCATCAGAATGCTGACGAGCACGCTGAACACGCGCGTCAATCTGGGTGGTTTTGCCGGATATTATGTCCCTGAGATATAGGGTATTACCTGCTGACCACGCCAACGTTGTTGAATCAGCCCATGAAAAGTGATCGGCCCCTCGGTCGGTAATTTTTGTGTAGGCATTACCCGGCGCGTAGACATTGACTGTCGCTTGCTCTGTGTCCACGGCCGACATGTCAACCAAATACAGTTGATGAGCGACGGCGGCCAATGCGTTTTTACCGTCAGGACTTAAAAGGATGTCGCTGGCCATTGCAGGGAAGCTAGTTGGGTTCGCTTTACCCATGACTCGCAGATGGCTCGTTTGCTCGCTGCCATCTTGCTTCCAAGAGCTCAGACCTAGTCTTGGAGAATACGCATAGTAACGCTGTGGATCATTTGTAAAATGCACTCTAACGGCGCCGGCAGCTGGTCCAATTGTTCGGTAGCCACTCCCATCGACGGCAAGAGCGACGAGTTGCTCTGCCCGTGCTAGTGAGGAGTAAGCGTTCTCCAGGCGAACGTTTTTCGGCGCCGTTATTGCGTAAATCGATTTTCCATCATTAGACCACACAGGATCGCGGTAATAAGCGTTATCTGTAGTGATTCGCTCCGCGGCGAGGCTGTTGTCGGCCGGGATTTTCCACACAGCTCCACCCGTCGCCGCAGTCCAAGTAACAAAGGTAAGCCACTTACCATCGGGTGACCATGCTGGGTGAAATTCGCCAAACGCCGACTGCGACGTGAGCTTAGACAGTCTTTGGTCGGCCACTGTCATTTTGTGCAGGCGCCCAAAGGCGGAAAACGCAAATTGGGTACCGTCGGGAGAAATAGTAGCGCCCTTGGCGATTCGCGCCGTTACCGGCCCCTGTTCGATTTTCGCCATCGAGATAACTCGCGGTGCCACTTCAATATCAACAGCAGCGGAGAACGGAATATTGGTCACTTGACCGTCGCTCAAGCTAACCCGATTAATCTTGCCCTTGTAGGCGATAACCAATGAGGCCTTGTCAGGCGTGAAAGCGAATCCTGGCAACATGTCCCTGGATGCCCATGATTCCATCGCGTTAAAGCCTATATCGGTAAGCACCCAATGTTCTTCTCCAGACTCTAGACTCCGAGCACGCAGCCCCGTCGTGTTGCCGCGCACAGCACCATAGACTAGCCATTTGGCGTCTACCGATAGCTGAGGCCTAAATGTTGATGCATCGTGTGTACTGGCAATGTCTGTTTCACCTGTATCTAGGTTCACCCACATGATCTGCGCGTGGGGACCACTCGCATCCCCATGTTGCCGCGGTTTGGCGGCGGTAAAGAACAGTTTATTGGTGCCTGGTAAGAGAGCCGGTCCGTAGGCACCAGGTGGGAAAGTCGATACCAGCATGGATCCCATGCCCATGTCTGGGGTATCAATTTTTGTTGGCTCACGGCCGTCGACAGGATAAGCCCAGAGCTCTACATTTCCACGCATGCTGCGACGGCTCGCCAGTTGCGAAACATAGATAGTTTGACCGTCGCTCGACCACGAGGGAGATATAAACTCTCCGTCGCGGCGCGCACTGAGTTGCCTGACGTCACTTCCATCAGCGCGGGCCAGCCAGAGGTTGTCCTCACCGCTTCGATCGCTGACAAAGACCAGCGTTTTACCATCCGGGGAGAATCGCGGCTGCGACATAAATTCGCGCCCCTTAATCAAGGGTTTGGCAATGCCGCCTGTAATGGACAATGTATAGATATCTCCCAGTAGTTCAAACACTAAGTAGTCGCCGCTTGGAGCCACGTCTAGCGATATCCAACTACCTTCGTCGGTCTCGAAAGAGAGCGTTTTACTATGTCGAGAGGAAGAATCACTGCAGCTTGTGATGGCGAACATCAATATCAAGAACACACTTAGCTTTCTCAGTGTCATTCGCGGGCCCCGTAAATTTGTTCAATCGAATCAAATACTCGGTTCACATTGCCCTTAAACTTGTAATTACAAAGGCCCACCATGATCTCGTTCGTTGCCACAATGCGGAAGGGTGCCGCCACAAAGCCCACAAAGCCCCCCGAGTGACCAAAGAGTTTTCGACCGTCAAGTTCCAGATGCATATTTCCGAACGAATAATCGATAGGCCAGTCTCGGTACCTTGCCTGCGCGTTGGCATAGTTAGCCGGTGTTGATAAAAGGTCAATTAGCGCTTGACCTCCTGGCAGGCGGTTATTGTCAAAGTTGTTGTACCAGATGACTAGGTCTTCGACTGTAGAGAAGACTCCACCATCACCAACGACCTCAAGGTTGGTATTGTTCTTTTGCCATTGCCCGTCACGGTCTTCATATCCATCAGCCCGGTTTTCGATAAGCTCACGGTGATTATCGTGAAAGTGAGTGTTGTGCATGCCCAAAGGCTTGAAGATATTCTCGTTCGCAAACTCGCGCATGGTTTGACCGCTGACCATCTCGACTACTTGTGCAAGCAGTACATACGCGGAATTGCTGTAGGCGTAACGGGTACCGGGTTCGAACTCGAGTTGGTTCATTCGGTAGAGAAATTCTCGATTCTTCTCGCTGGGGTAAAAGTTACCCTCCATATCACCGTAGACTGCCGCCACAATCGGTAGGTAGTCCGGGATGCCACTGCTATGGTTCACCATTTGGCGAAGTGTTACCGGCGAACCATAGTCGGGTAAATCGGGCAGTATTGAGTGGATGTCTGAGTCTAGGTCGAGCTGCTCTCGCAGTGATAACAAGGCAATGCTTGCTGCGACAAACTGCTTACTCGTGGAGCCAATGCGAAAAACCGTGGTCGGGTTAATTGGAATATTGTGCTCGAGGTTAGCCATTCCGAACTGGCGTTCGTAGATTAACTTCCCGTCCCTTGCAAATCCGACCGCACAGCCGGGTCCCTCTGCACGGTCAAGGTCGCGATAGGTATCCTCGATCGCATCGGAAATAGCTCCCAATGTCGCTGGCTCAGCGGCCAAGGTATTTCCAATGAGGGTCAGAGGCACTAGCAAACCCATAATCGGGAGCGATAGTTTCACTAGCGAATCTCCAGCAGCTCGACTTCGGTGATGAGTGTTTCGTTGGGGCCGATCGGCCCAGCACCCTCTGATCCGTAGGCAAGACCGGGCGGGGAATAAAATATCCACTTGGCCCCTTCTCGCATCAATAGCAAGATTTCGCGGAGCCCGGGCTTCACTTTATCTACTGGAAAGTCGGCAGGTTTTCCCCGTTTAAATGAACTGTCAAACTCCTCGCCGTTTAATAGGGTGCCTCTGTAATTAATCCGGGCGATGTCATCGAGGCCGGGTCGCTGCCCTGTGCCTGGCCGCAACACCTTGTAGAGAAGTCCGCTCTCTGTGGCTATCACACCGGGTTCAAGAGCCGTTGATTGCATAAAAGCATCACCCGCTTCGAGATTCTTCCTCGACAGCTTTCTCCAATGGGCCTCAAACTCGTTGATCTTTTCACGTTTCAGCATAACTACGCGTAGGTATTCGGCAGTCGAAAAATTCGGTGTTGCACCCGACTGTTCATCTCGAATGGCCTGAGCCACCATATTGGGGTCCAGCACAAATCCTTGACGCGAGCGCTCTTCAAACATTTCGATGCCAAGTATGTAACTCAGCTTTTGCTCGTCGCTCGCACCACTTAAATCGACAGTAAGTGAATCGCTAGTCGGTGATTCGGCAAGAAGACATTGTGAGAACAGAGCAATGGTGGTGAAACAAGACAATCTGACCAGCACGACGTGAACCTCGGGTGGAGATGTATAGGATTTTATCCTTTCGCTGCCGCGTAAGCAAATGTCAAAAAGATTAGTCGTTTTGTGTTTATGCGGGTGGCGTGCACGCGCTTACTATTACACAGTCGATGTCCCCAACGTTCCTCATCTTGTGTGCTAAGTGGGATGGGAACAGGTAACCTTCATTCGCTTTGAGCACCCGGGTACGACCGTCAATTGTGAGTTCGATTTCACCTTCTATGACGAATCCGCCTTCTTCGCCCGAGCGGCAGCGGTAGGGTGTGCTCGCTGTTTCTGTTCCCGGAGGGTATCTCTCTAGTAATATTTGCAGTGGTAGACCATTGAGATTCTTGCCAATTTGCAGCAAAGAGACGCCCCCTGAACCAACTTCGAGCAAATCGTCCTTACTGTAGAAGAATACGGTTTGGCGTTCGCTTTGGTCTGCAAAGAAGTCCGACAAGGTCATGGGAATGGCATCTAAAATCTGCCGCAGCGTACCGATTGACGGGCTAATTTTGTCTCGCTCGATGTGCGACACGGTGCCGTGGGTCAAGCCGGCCCTGTCGGCAAGCTTTCTTTGCGACAAGCCATAGCGGTTACGCAAAGCCTTTAATCTTTCACCAACGTTTTGATTGATGTCCATGTCAATCCATCTCCAGCAGTATTTTTTTGCGCTTGCTTTTCCGTGTTTTTGTATAATATCTTATACAAAGATGAGTTATCTTACTTCTTAAGTTTACAAGATTTTTGAAAGGGGGAGCCCCATGGAAATGTCTGTACTTCATAAAAAGTTAATGGCTACTGCGGTCGGTGTATTGCCTTTGCTGATGAGTGGTCAGCTATCTGCTCAAAACTCCGGTGTGTTGGAGGAGGTGATTGTTACAGCCCAGAAGCGTGAGCAAAACATCCTAGAAATTCCATTCGCCGTGTCGGTTGTAGGTGAAGATGAAATCAAGGCCCGAGGCGCGTTAGACATTAAGGATTTGCAATATTCAATCCCAGGTTTGTCTATCAGCAGCAACTTCCCCGGACAGGATCGTGTGCAAATACGTGGCGCTTCATCGGATGTGGGTATTGGATCGCCAACGGTTGGGCGGTATCTGGATGAGGTCAGTGTAAATAGTGATGCAACGCAGAGAGCACTCGACATTCCATTACTGGATATCCAGCGCGTGGAGGTTTTGCGTGGCCCTCAAGGAACTCTCTACGGCGCCGGGTCTATTGGCGGAACAATGCGATTCATCACCAATTCTCCAGACCTATCAGAAACTAGCGGTGAGCTTGGTTTTGGCTTTAATAGTGTCGATGGAGGCGGAAATGGCTCGGAGATCAGCGGCGTTTTCAATGTACCAATCGTAGAAGATGAGCTCGCCATGCGCATTGTAGCGTCAACAGAGAATATCGCAGGTTGGATTGATAATACGGCCACTGGCGAATCTGATGTTAATGAGGCAGATCGAACGTTTGTTCGCACAAAATTCTTGTACCAACCGAGTGAAACCTTCAATGCCTCCTTTCTTTGGATGAACTACGATTTCGAGCAAGACAATAACAATCACGAGCTCAGTGAGAGTGGATTTGATCTCCTTAATGTTGATGACAGAGGCGCGACTAGTGCTCGCTCGTCGAGCACGCCCTTTGGGACACCTCTCACCGACGACTGGGACCTGGCGAACCTGGTGCTCAACTTTGAGACAGAAAATGCCAATATCATTAGTTCAACCGGATACCTCGATCGTGAAATAAACTTCTTATCCGAAACCGTGAATGCTTACTTCCCGCCCGGGCTTTATGGCTCTGTGGAAGTGGCAGATCGCAAAGCTGAAGTATTTACCCAAGAAATTCGCATGAACTCTACTTGGGACGGACCCTTGAATTACACCATCGGTGCCTTTTACCGAAGCACTGACACGTCGGAAACTCAAACAATAAGTTATCCAGCAGTTTTTCCATTTCCCCCTACAGTAACGCAGGGTACATCGCCAGTAGATTCGACCTCTCACGCATTATTTGGAGAGGTAAGCTATGACATATCTGAGCGTTTAACGGCAACCGTCGGCTTGCGATATTTTGAAGAGGATCAGGAGCCTTCAGTGTTTCTGCTAGGCGGAGACGCGCCTCTAGATATCAGCCCTCCTGACCAGTCGTTTGACGCATTGACACCGCGGATCAATCTCTTATGGAGACTCTCCGATAGCGCCTCGCTCTATGCAACTTTTGCAAAGGGGTTTAGAAGCGGCGGCATTAATGGCTTTGGATCCAGTATCCCTAGTTTTGACCCGGAGGAAGCCCTACTGTTTGAGGTAGGTGGTCGCGGGGAGTTTTATGATGGCCGCGTTTACCTAGATGGCGCCGTTTTCTATATGGATTATGACGACGTACAGGTTGCTATTGTGGAAGAAGGTCGCGCCCGAACAACGAACGTAGAGTCGGCATCGGGTCCCGGCGTGGAGTTGGTGGCAGGGATTAATTTAACTGACGATCTGTCGCTCAATCTTACGGCGGGGTATGTGGATCGAGAGTACGATAAAGTGGACCTCACGGTTCCATCGAATGTTATCAAGGGCGATAAGTCCCAATATACGCCAGACTTTACGGCGTCCGCATCGCTAGCTTATGACTTTAACTGGAGCGCCGATCTGAAGGGGATCGCTCGACTGGACCTCTCTCATGCCGACGGCTTCTCAGTCTATCTGCGGACCTTCCCGCCACAGCCTGTTTTGACGACTGATGCTCTGACATATTTGAACTTCCGTATTGGTGCGACTGCTGAAAACTGGCAGGTTTTTCTTAGTGCCGACAATTTGCTAGATGAAAAAGATCAAGTATTTCCGGGAGGGGCATTCGCACTAGATACGTATTCTCGTCCGCGAACACTAGCGATTAGAGTAGGCTATAACTTCTGAGCGATAAGTTAGCAGGATACGTTACATCCCATGCGAGAGACTTTTGGCGGTCGGGGTTTGTTATTACCAAAGTGGGCCGATGCGGCGCTTATCACAATTGCGTTGCTCGCGACTTGCGTTGACTCAAGAGTAGCGGCCTCTGGGCTGGGTTCTTCACCAGACCGAGACCCCGCCGGGCAATTGCTAGATATTAGCGAACGCTATTTGTCTCTCTCTCAAACGAACGATGACTTCCTTAGGAGTGCAGAAGGGGCCGTTGAGCGATTTTTGCCTGACCGTAGCCTAAAGGGCATCGAACGGCTTGGGAATCGAGCGCGACTGTTACTCGATGAATTGTGTGGGATAGCGCTCCTTGATCTCTCCCACCAGGACCAGCTAACTGCAGCGCTGCTGCAAAGAGATCTGGAATTGCTTATTGAGGCGCCCGAGCATTACTGGCTGTCTTTTGATGTAACGCCTTACAGCGGAGGATATGTGCTCAATGTCGAGCTGGCCCGGGCGCTGAATGCCATTGATCTGTCGGCTCCCGGAGGTGTTGATCACTACTTATCCTTGTTCACTGATAGTGGTCGCTTTATCGCGGATTTATCCAACAAACTGGAGAAGCAGCGGCGTAGAGACATATTGCTGCCCAAAGCGGTGATCCCTCGACTACGCCTAATTTACTCAGGGTTACGTGAAAATCTAGAGCAGTTGGCTCGCATTGAGCCTTCAAGGCTCGAGGGTCTCAGTCTCGATCAGGCGCAAAGACTCAACAGAGAGACGTCAAGAATACAGCACGAAATAATTTTTCCGGCATTAGATCACTTAATGTCAGTACTGGGAGACGATTACCTCGCCCAGGCTCCTGAATCTTTGGGGTTACACCAGTACCCAGGTGGCAATGCCTATTACGACTATTTGATTCGGCGCGAAACCTCTTTAACTCTCACGCCCGATCAAATCCATCAGATGGGGTTGGAAGCGCTGGCCACTATTCAGCAAGAAATGCAAAGCGTTCGCCAACAGCTCGGTTTTACGGGGACCGCGGAAGAGTTTCACCGCAAGCTTGAGGGTGAAGAGCGATTTTACGCCAGCACTCCTGATGAGGTTGAACGGCGGTACCTGGCCTACATAGAGCGAATTGAATCGCATTTACCTGACTACTTTTTGAGGGTGCCGCAAGCTCCTTACGGTGTGAAGCGTGCTAGCCCTCTGGTCGAGCAGGGCATGACGTACGGTTATTATCAGGGCGGAGCGGCAGGGGAAAAGGCTTTCTACTATTACAATGGATCGAACCTTGAAACCCGTTCGCTAATCTCGGCCGGATTTCTGATCTATCATGAACTAATCCCGGGCCACCATTTCCATCTCGCCCTTGTTAGAGAAAACCAGCAACTATCAGCATATCGTCGCGGGATTAGCATGACCGCCTTTAGTGAGGGCTGGGCAAATTACGCAGCTTTTCTGGCGAGGGAAATTGGGATGCTGAGTGATCCGTACGATCGGTACGGCTGGCTACTGTCCAATGCTTATATATCGGTCCGATTGGTCGTTGATACAGGACTGAATCATAAGGGTTGGAGTCTCCAAGAGGCTTCAAACTATATGCTTGAAAACACTAATGCCGATAAAAGTGAGGTGGCGGCAGAGGTATTGCGCTATTCGGTTGATATTCCCGCTCAAGCGCTTAGCTATAAGCTCGGTTACGACAAAATACGTGAGCTGCGGCAGACCGCAGAGATCGCCCTTGGTGAGGATTTTGATTTGCGAGAGTTTCATGCAGAGGTACTGTCCAGCGGTACGTTGGCGTTACCCGTGCTTGAGCGGCATATCCAGTGGTACATTCAACAAGAAATCAATGAGGGTGTGCGCCAGTGAATAGTCAGGTGAGCATCGCGGTGATTTCAAAAGCGTCTGCAATGACGGTGAATAATGGGTTAAGAGCTGTCGTTCAAGCGCTTGTTATCGTTGGAGTCTTATCAGGATGTCAGTCAGAACAAGGTGAGCGATGGAGCTCGATCGAGCCAGGAATTCTGATTCAAAACGCCACGATCATTGATGGCACTGGCTCTGGGGCGTATCAGGGAAGCATTAGAGTCGAAGGAGACCGTATCACCGATATTGGTGAGGCGCTTGACTCCCATCCTAGTGATGAACTTATTAACGCAAAGGGTCTTGTGGTCGCGCCCGGTTTTATAGACCTTCATGCTCATGTTTCCGATATTCACGAATATCCAGAGGCTGAAAACTTTCTGCGGCAGGGCGTTACTACCATCGCCAATAGCTTGCATAGTCACGATCTACCTTGGCCTCTTGAGGCATATACCGCCAACTTAAAAGTAGCACCTAATATTGCCTTTTTCGCAGGGCTTAACTGGACTCGAAAGACTGTTATGGGTCTGGATAATCGCCCGCCGACTGATGTCGAACTGGAGCATATGAAGTTGCTGGTTCGACAGGCAATGGAGCAAGGAGCTTTTGGGTTGTCATCGGGCATGGAATATGTGCCGGCCGCTTATGCGTCGACCAAGGAAGTCACTGAGTTAGCAAAGGTTGTTTCGCGGTGGGAAGGAATTTACTTCACACACTTGCGTGACGAGGGATCTAACTTACTCGCGGCGATCCGAGATACAGCAGAAGTCGGAAAAGACGCTTCCTTGCCAGTTCACATTAACCATATTAAAACCACGGGCGTTAGTAACCATGGCAACAGCACCGATGCACTGGAATTGATCAATCGTATTCGCGCGTCCGGTGTCGACATGACCGTGGATATCTACCCTTATTCCGCATTCATGACTTATTCGGATCTGTTATTTCCTGCATGGAGTTTGGCCGGAGGGCAAGAAGACTTCAGGGCCCGAGTCAATAACCCGATGCAACGGGAGAAAATTGCAGCGGAGATGAAATCGATCTTCCCTCAGCAGGCTGGCCATAACTTTGACAGCATTCAGTTTCAGGGTTTACCGCATATTAGGGGTTACGAAGGCCGTACCTTGGGTGATTACCTGCGTGATCGAGCCATACCAGAGACTCTGGATGCTGCAGTTGAAGTTCTAATAGATCTCCAGCTCCAAGGTCGTTTTATAGCCATTTATCACAGTATGAGCGAGGCTGATATCGAAGCGTTTTTGCTCTATCCATTTACCATGATCAACACCGACGGCGACCTAGCAGTCACTCGTGAAAAGCTCTATCACCCCCGCACTTATGGCTCTTTTCCAAGGGTGATATCTACCTATGTTCGCGAGCGACGCTTACTCAGCCTCGAACAAGCTATTTATAAGATGACGGGGCAATCAGCAGCACGGTTGGGATTGCACGAACGTGGGGTCATTCGGGTCGGTAACGTTGCGGATATCGTTATTTTCGATAGAGAGCATATTGCTGACCACGCTACATTCCTGGAGCCTCATCAATACAGCACGGGAGTGCAACATTTACTGATCAACGGCGAATGGGTTATTCGGCATGGGCGACTAACGTCGGCGTTGCCTGGAAAGGTGCTGAAGCATCAGCCGCACGAAAGCGGTAAAGAAAACACCTTGTCTGATGACTCATTCAAGCGAACTGACCAACCCGCACTAAGTTAGGTGACTCGTGATAATCGAAGCTAATAAGAAAGATCCGACGTATGCCGATGCCATTGGTGGTCCTGGTTTGGTGATTCGGTCCCCATACCTAATTTTTCTAGGCGACACTCAGGAGTTTGTTGACGCAAAGACTGGCTCCGGCCTGGTGCAGTGGTGTCCCGAAAAAGTGGCGGGCCAGCTGCGTTTGGACGGTTGTCCCATTCACTTGGGCGTTCCGGATTTATCAATTGAAGAGGCAAAAGCACAGGGCGTAAAAAGCCTCGTTATTGGCGTTGCCCCGACTGGTGGCACCCTCAGCCGAAGCTGGGTGGCATCACTCATACAGGCTGCGGCGGCTGGCCTTGACGTGGTGAGTGGGCTACACATGCGCCTCGAGGCTTTTCCGGAGCTCGTTGCCGCTGCTCAGTTGTCGGGATCGCGCTTGGTTAATGTCCGAGCACCTTCGAACACAGTATCAATTGGTACAGGCGCGAACCGATCGGGGCGGCGACTACTTACAGTGGGAACGGATTGCGCTGTAGGCAAAAAATATACGGCACTGTCGATTGCTCAGTACATGAAGAGTCGAGGTATTCGCGCAACGTTTCGTGCGACCGGGCAAACTGGAATTATCATTGCGGGGCAAGGTGTGCCGATTGATGCAGTAGTGTCAGACTTTGTTGCAGGTGCAGCGGAGCAATTGTCACCCGCTAATACGAAAGATCATTGGGACGTTATTGAAGGGCAGGGATCACTGTTTAATCCATCTTATGCTGGAGTGAGTTTGGGGCTGCTGCACGGCTCACAGCCCGATGCCATTGTTGTGTGTCACGATCCTAGCCGAGACAAGATTGACACCGCCCGTCATCTACCGTTGCCCAGCCTGGCTGAATGTATTGAGCTAAACCTGCAGTGTGCTCGGCTAACTAACCCAGGCGCAGCTTGCGTTGGTATTTCAGTCAATACATCGGGTTTTGATGCCAAGCTCCGTACGGCGTATCTTGCGGAGTTGTCTGAAGCCCATGGCTTGCCTTGCTTTGATCCGATCATCGATGGTTGCGATGCCTTGGTCGATAAAGTCATCACCACATTTTCCTCAGCACCCTAGATCGTGCGGCAGGTTGAGCTGACTATAGAGTCGTGGCCCTTGCTCGAGCCTTTTGTCATTACAGGACATAGCTGGACGCACTGCGATGTCTTGATTGTGAGCATCACTGAAAATGGGGTCACTGGTCGTGGTGAAGCAACCGGTGTTTATTACCTGAACGAGACTGCTGAAAGCATGTACCGGCAAGTTGCCAATATTCTAAAACCGCTGAGACAGGGGGTCAGTCGTGAGCAATTGCAGTCACTGCTACCCGCGGGGGGAGCACGAAATGCCATTGACTGCGCTCTCTGGGATCTTGAGGCGAAGCAAGCCGGCCAAAGCATATTTAAGTTAATCGGCCTACCATCATCCCCGGTGGTAACGGTGAATACAGTCACTATTGATACCCCTAGAAAGATGGCCAATAAAGCCAGGGCCATCACCTCGTCTCAGATAAAAGTTAAGTTGGATGATCAACAGCCAATGGAGCGGATTGCCGCCGTACGCAATGCGCGCCCGGACGCCGACATCGTGGTTGATGTAAATGAAGGTTGGCGTTTTTCTCAGTTGGTGGAATTAGCTCCTCAGTTCAAAGCGCTTGGAATTGAGATGATTGAACAGCCATTACCTCGAGGCGAAGATGAGGCGCTGGAAGCTTATCAATCGCCCATCATGCTCTGTGCCGATGAGTCCTGCTTAGATACAGCAGAGCTGGAACAGGTAGCAGGCCGCTACCAAATGGTGAATATCAAGCTGGATAAAACAGGCGGCCTTACCGAAGCAATGAAACTGGCGTGGCGTGCGAGAGAAAAGGGTTTGAAACTGATGGTTGGCAATATGACGGGTACCTCTTTAGCGATGGCGCCCGCTTATGTGATTGCCCAGTTATGTGATTTCGTTGACCTCGATGGTGCGTTGTTCCTTGGGAGAGACCGATCTTACCCAATGAGCTATGAGCAGGGCGTTGTCACTGGTTTATCGCCTCAATTATGGGGTTGAACAAGAGAATCTAAGCCGCCTAGGCGAGGTGGTGATCAGAGAGAGAAAAAATGCGGCATATCGAAGACAACCTCACCTACCAAAATATCGGCACTGATTCCGGCTGAGTAACATTCGGACGGGCAGAATGCTTCACGAGGCATGAGGCCTACATAAGCATTGGATTGGTCAGTCTTGAAGTGTCCCTAAGTCAAACCCTGTATTCGCGGGAGAAGCGAACTGCCAGTTGGTGCGCCATACCTCCCTAGAAACAGTTCCTACAGGTACCGGCTCTCGGCTAAACCCCTGTTGGCACGCTATGAGCGGTGCCACAACAACATCGTGCCGGGGCACCATAAAGAAAGGGAAACTGTAGCGCTCCTTCCCAGAGGCATTGACGACTTTGTGAGGCGTAGAAACAAAATATCCACCAGACCAAAGCTCCAGTAGGTCACCTATATTCACCACCATCGTATCGGGTGGGGCAACGATCTCCATCCAGTCTTTATGCCCGCGAGGTTGCAGCCACAAACCGCCCACTTGGTCTGGGAACAGCAGGGTCAAGGCATCGGTGTCTTTGTGTGGGTGAATCCCAACCTTGGGTTTGTCCGCCGGCTGCGATGGATAATGAAGCAAAGTCATGTTGGTGAGCGGGTCATCGAAGAGACTCAAAAATGTAGTTTCATTAATGCCCATAATTCGGCTGATGAGCTTTAGTAGGTGTCTTCCAGCAGCATCACAGGCCCGCCAAAATTCGGTAATGACCTTCGACATGTCCGTTGGCTTTGCCGGCCATTTATTGGGGCCGTATAGATCACAGTGCTGCCGAATAGGGTGTTCTTGAGAGGTTTCGTGATGGAGCTTGTACCCCTCGTATTGGTCAGGTGTGTTGCCATCTGTGTTTGGGGAGAAAAACCCCAAAGGAATGTAGCCCCTGTAGTTGTCGGGCGTAATGCAGTCCAGCATTTTTTCTTCTACCGGCAGGTTAAAGTAGCCTTCGACAACCCGGCGTACGTCTCGGACTAAAGCTGACGGAATACCATGTCCCTGAACCATCACGAAGCCCGTTTGTGTTAATGCCTGTTCCAGGGTGCCGACAATGCGCTCGTCAGGGTCCGTTAAATGAATGAGGCTTATGCTAGGCGTAGGCTTCATAATTCGAGATCTCGGCTCTGCGCATTGAGGAAATTTTAGCGCTCATACAGTTGTACCTTCAGATTTGCGCGCCCATCGGAGAATCACAAAAAACGACACCATAATGATGGGGAAGTCGAGGAACGTGGTGTATGTGAGCCAGAAATCTTCCGAGAAATTTTCCGCAACAAAATAATTTCCACCGGCAGACACAATGCCCATAAGACTCATGCCAATGGCCAGTCGATTGTGATGCAGTGAACCCGGCATGTAGCGCTCGAATCTTGCGCCGAAATAAGCACCTTGTCTCAACAGTCCATCGGCCATTAACAGGGTGGCTGTGAACAGCCCGAGCGCCGTGCCCTTCATTTGTACCCAATAGCTATCTTGTAAAACGAGAGAAAAAGCGGTGGAGATGCCCAACATGATGGTGCCGAACACAGCAAAGCCGCCCAAGAGGTCCACTTTGACGAATCGCTGCAACACGATGAGACCTAGGCCTGTAACCCCTCCAACAATAGCAGCGAGAACCAGATCCCCCGTGACTTTGCTCACGATGAAGAACAAAGCCCAGAGACCTAGGTCGGCATAAATGGAATATTTATTTTGCTCCCACTTGCTCTCCCCAGCTTCCGGGACTGCCTCTTTCATACCATTTAGGTCGTCCATGAGTGCTTCGCCGTAGCGCAGATCTTCCCCCGGGTGGCTTTCATGCACTACACGGCCGTTTTCGGTTACGGCAATGCCTATATTTCGCCAGTTGAAATAGCCCACTTCGACCTTGGCTTCAAAGCCGGAAGGGGTTCTCAACGGGTGCACGAATGTGGTGATCCCGTCGGTGTATTTGATGGACTGCTCATCAACGAGGAAGTTGTCGATGAATAACGACGAAATCGTTTCGCTCTGGGTCAACGTTACTTTTATTTCGCAACTGTGGCCGTGAAACGTAAATGGTCTCGAATAACTCCAAATTTTCATGCGGTACAGCGCTTAATCGATAAGAAGATACAGAACTATCTTTGCACGGTTTCACAGCTCGCGGGGAGGTTTTCGCTTGGGCTCAGGTTATGTGCGGCGAGCCTAGATCGCTTCGTGCATTCACTGCACGGTTGGGTTGTGCTGATTAGCGGTGCCTATCAAGCACGGTTGCCTGCGGGTTTTGTTCGCTGAAGCAGTACCACGGGCAATACACCCAAAATCACGATCAGTAGCGCGGCGCCAGATGCCTCGGCCAGCCGTTCATCGCTGGCTAGTCGATAAACCTGGGT
>Ga0255758_10000828_pt1 | contig 33875 bp, 32 predicted proteins | sample 011ome_24_FD_179958 | JGI IMG/M metagenome (GOLD analysis project Ga0255758, IMG submission 179958) | Coastal salt marsh microbial communities from the Groves Creek Marsh, Skidaway Island, Georgia - 011513CT metaG (version 2) | ecosystem: Environmental > Aquatic > Marine > Intertidal zone >... | reverse complement strand
AAAAAAGTCCTTTTTTCGCAAAAATCTCTCGCGTCATCTCCAGCATATTTAAACCATAGAACATGGTGTCCCATTGGCTGGTTTGATCAGGCCCTGCAGGGTAGGACGTCAAAAATACAGATGCTGGAATTTTTCCTGACCAATAAATGGTGAAAGGATTCATCGCCTGAAGAACGCCTGTGCGGACGGCATCGAATAGCGCACTATTGTCGGCCGCTACTGACCTCGCGGGAAATGGTTTGATTGCAAGTTCTCCACCTGATTTTTCTTTGAAGCTGCCAGCCCATTCTTCGAAGAGTTTATAACCGGTCGTTCCTGCGTCCCAACTAGTTTGAACTTTCCATGTTGTCGTCTTTGCTGCTTGGGCGTTCCGAATAAATGGAGCACCAATTAGTGCGGCACCAAGGCCAGTTTTAAGAAGTCCCCGACGGGTGTTGCTGGTTTTTTCCTCCATAGCCTCACTTTTTTTGTTGGGTTGAGTTTTTGCCATATCCAAATCCCTATAGATTGTTTTATTAAACTTAAGATGTGGGCGGTACGCCCTAGTGTAAATTTCAGTAACGCCCTATGATGATAGATAAATGCTTGGTATTCAAGGTTAAACGGTAATTTTTATGTTCAAACCGATCAAGATTTGCGGTTTTATTGTAGACTTTTCGCGGTTAGGCATTGGAGTTGGGGTTTTCGTAATTTTTTTGTTCCGCACTTTTTGCTTATCAATAATTTAGAAAAATATAACTTTATTGGGAAAATTAAATGCCAGGGATATCACACCGCTCAAGTCAATTGGGCACGGAAAATGCATTTGTTGTGTTGGCTGAAGTTAATGAACTACAAAGGCAAGGTAAAGATATCCTGTCCTTTTGCATCGGAATGCCCGATTTTCCTACACCTGAGAATATCCAGCAGGCTGGAATTACGGCCATTCAGTCCGGTAAGCATGGGTATACACCATCAGCGGGAATTCCTGAATTAAGACAAGCCGCAGCGAAGTATCTCAATCAAACGCGCGGATTAAATTATGCTGCCGATGATATCGTGGTAGCGGCAGGTGCTAAGCCTTTTATTATGTATTCTATTCTCGCTACCACGGATTATGGTGAGGGGCATGAGGTTATCTATCCTAATCCTGGATTTCCAATTTATGAGTCTCAAATTAAGGCAAGTGGCGCAGTGCCCGTCCCACTCCACCTGCGCGAATCTAGAGGTTTTAATTTTGATCCTGCGGACCTTGAGTCGAAACTTAATGATAAAACACGGCTTTTAATCCTCAACTCCCCGCAAAATCCAACCGGCGGTATTGTGTCGAAGACTGAGCTTGAGAGCATTGTTGAGATCCTTGATCAATACCCCAATGTTTGGGTTTTTTCCGACGAAATTTATTCGCAGCTTTGCTTTGAGGAGACCTTCAGTTCCATTGCGAGCTTCCCAAGTATGACTGAGCGCACGATTGTCGGGGATGGCTGTTCAAAAACTTGGGCGATGACGGGTTGGCGTTTAGGCTTCGCTGCAAGTAAAGTTCTATCGCCAATATTTACGAAATGGGTAACTAACACGGAATCATGCGCGTCGCACATTACGCAATGGGCAGGTGTTGAGGCGCTTACCGGAGATCAAGAGGGCGCAGATATGATGCGGTCGAAATTTTTGGAGCGTCGTGATTTGATCGTTGGCCTCTTAAATAAAGTGCCCGGAATAACATGTTTGAATCCCGGTGGCGCATTCTATGTTTGGCCTAACGTGACTGGGGCCTGCGATATGATCGGTGTGACAGATTCTGAAGAATTTAGACAGCGCTTATTGCTTGAGACAGGAGTGGCAGTGTTAGCTGATATTCATTTCGGCCGACGTGTTCCTGACGATGGTCAGCATGTTAGATTTAGTTATGCGGCTTCGAATGAAGATATTATCGAGGGCGTTGCCAGACTGGATGCGTTTATTAAAAAGAACTCGCGCTAAGATAAATTAGGTCATAAAGAGCTGTTTTATGCTGCGAATTTTTGTGCATGCTCGCGAATGCTATGAAATTCAATATCAGGCCAACGTTCCATCGTAAGGTCTAAATTTGGTTTCGACGTAGCCAAAAATGCCAGACTTCCAGAAGCATCATGCGCTAAATTGCCCGCGAGCTGCCTCTCAAATTCAGCGAGTTTTTTCTTATCCGAAGCGGTGATCCATCGAGCCCCAAAAAAGCTTAACGATCTTGTACTTGCCTCAACTCCATATTCTACTTTCAAGCGATGTGAGACAACCTCAAATTGCAGGAGACCAACAGCTCCGAGAATCATTTCGTTACCTAGTGTTGGCTTAAAAACTTGTATCGCGCCTTCCTCTCCAAGCTGCTGAAGTCCTTTTTGTAGTTGCTTACCTTTTAGAGGATCCTTCAGTGTTACACCTTGGAATAATTCGGGTGCGAAGTAAGGTATTCCAGTGAACGACAGGGACTCGCCGACCGAGAAGGTATCCCCAATATCGATGCTGCCGTGATTAAGAAGACCAATGATATCCCCGGGCCAAGCATCCTCAACCGTTTCTCGACGTTGAGACAGGAAGCTCACAACCTGACCCGCGCGTATTTCTTTGCCGCTGCGTACATGAAGTAATTTCATTCCACGAGAAAAGCGACCAGAACAAACGCGCAGAAAAGCAATTCGGTCACGGTGTTGTGGATCCATATTGGCTTGGATTTTAAATACAAAGGCTGAAAAATTATTTTCTTCGGGCTCGACTGAGCGCTCAATAGCAGGTCTTGGCCGTGGAGACGGTGCGTCTTCAACTAGAGCTTCTAAGGCTTTAACTACGCCGAAATTATTCATTGCTGAGCCAAAAAATACTGGTGTTAGTTCGCCTTCAAGAAAGTGTTCTTTATCAAAGTGTCGACCATCCTCTCGGATTAGGTTGACTTCATCTTGCGTGTCGCTGACTTCAGATGAAAACTGCTCATCCACTGTCTGCGCACTAAGGCCTTTGACAGCTGTACCGTTTTTTTGGTCTGGGCTATTGGCGTCGAAAAGGAGCGTTTCGTCTCTCGCGATATCATAAATACCCGCGAGTCTTTTACCCATACCAATGGGCCAGGTGATTGGGGCGCAGTGAATATTGAGTACTTCTTCGATTTCGTCAATTACCTCGAGTGGGTGTCTGCCCTCTCGATCCAGTTTGTTGACGAAGGTGATGATCGGCGTATTCCGCTGACGACATACCTCGAGTAGTTTTATTGTTTGTGATTCAACCCCTTTTGTGCAGTCTATGACCATTAAAGCTGCGTCTACTGCAGTTAGTACCCGATAAGTATCCTCTGAAAAGTCTCGGTGGCCTGGTGTGTCGAGAAGATTAATGACACAGTCCCGATATTCAAATTGCATGACGGAGCTCGCTACGGAAATGCCACGTTCCTTTTCGATAGCCATCCAGTCTGAAGTGGCGAATTTACTTGATTTTCTCGACTTTACGGTACCGGCAGCTTGGATTGCACCACCGAACAACAATAACTTCTCGGTTAACGTTGTTTTACCCGCATCGGGGTGAGAGATAATCGCAAAGGTTCGCCGCCTCTTTGCTTCCTTTGCAACTTCGTTTTTTGTCTGTTCCACAGGTTTGATGTGCTTACTGAACCAAATTGATTAACGTTCTTATCTAGGAAGCGCATTTTAACGCTCCACCGCTTTTCTTGCTATTGAATATATTAAAGTCAAATACTCAACGTTTAGAGGTGTCGATGGGTGGCCGCTCAAGCAGAATGTCTTGAAAGCGTGTTTCGATTGCGGGTTTGATTTTTGAATGCGTTAAGATATAAAAATGTTTTTCGCGAATCGATTGGAGCACCTGATCAGCGACTTGCGCCGCTGAAATCTTTCCAGACTCAACTGCTTTTTTGAGATTCTCCTCCATCCTAAGTTCATCTTCGGATTTAGTGCGTTCTTCTCGAAGGCTATCAGGCCGATTACGTTCTGAATTAGCGATACCTGTAGGCACATAGGCGGGACACAAAACGGAGCACCGAACATGCTCTGAGACATTCGTTAGATCATGGTGAAGGCACTCTGTCATAGTTACCACTGCATGCTTCGTGGTGCAATAGAGGCCCATCCCATTAAAAGACATTAGTCCGGCAACCGATGCTGTATTCACTATGTGCCCCTCTTCTTTTTGGCTCAGCAAAATTGGTGTGAATACACGTATCCCGTGGATAACACCCCATACGTTTGGCCCCATTGCCCATTCCCAATCTTTGGTTGAATGTTCCCAAATAAGCCCACTTGGAGCTACGCCCGCATTGTTGCAGACGATATTAATTGAGCCAAAATGCTCCATTGTTTGGCGCGCTAAATTTTCAACATCTTCGCCGACGGAGACATCACATTTAATGCCTAGGGTATCCACGCCAGCTTGTTCAAGTCTACCAACTGCGGTTTGTAATGGACCATCCTCTATATCCGCGAGAACTATCTTCACACCCTCTTGAGCGAACCGCTGCGCCATAGCGAATCCCAGACCGCTCGCTCCTCCGGTAATTACTGCGACCTTATCTTTGAGGTTTTTCATTTTTTATTCCAAAATTTAGGTTTCGATCGTCTAGTATGCCATGAGCATGAGATAATCTTATGCGAGGAGACGTAAATTATGCACGAACAATTTGTTGGAACCCGCGCGGTTGACCCTAAGAATCAGTTTGATGTGAAGCGCTTAGAGGTTTATCTAGAGAAGCATATTGAAGGATTTAAAGGACCCATATCGCTTGAGCAATTCAGTGGTGGACAGTCGAATCCCACGTTTTTATTGAAAGCCTCGAACGGTCAATACGTACTCCGTCGTAAGCCTCCCGGAAAGTTGCTACCGTCCGCGCACGCGGTTGACAGAGAATACCGAGTTATGACCGCGCTTTATTCAACGGACGTCCCTGTAGCAAAAACGTATTGCCTTTGCGAGGATGAGGCAATCATTGGGACGGCTTTTTATGTCATGGATTTTGTCCGGGGTCGAGTAATTTGGGATGGCGTGTTACCCGAGATGGATTCAGGTGAGCGTTCTCGGATCTACGATGAATTAAACCGTGTCATCGCCGCGCTTCATTCCGTAGATCATTGTGCGATTGGCCTGGAATCTTTTGGGCGCCCAGGAAATTTTGTGGAGCGACAAATCAGCAGGTGGATTAAGCAGTATAGAGCTTCGGAAACAGAGCATATTGAGGCTATGGAAAATCTAATTGCATGGTTACCTGACAACGTACCTCAAAGTGAAGAGGTCTCAATCACACACGGAGATTATCGGTTAGATAACGTCATTTTTCATCCCACTGAGCCGAAAATTTTATCTGTACTCGATTGGGAGTTATCGACACTTGGTCATCCGGTAGCCGATCTTGCATACCATTGTATGTACTGGCGACTAACCCCAGGTGAGTTTCGCGGTATCGCGGGCGTCGATCATGACGCAACCGGGATTCCCAACGAAGAGCGGTACGTTGAACGTTACTGTGAACGAAGCGGTAGGAGCGCAATAGAAAATTGGGATTTTTATATCGCCTACAATATGTTTAGACTAGCCGGCATTTTGCAGGGCATTATGGGGCGAGTTAAAGATGGTACCGCGTCAAGTGCACACGCGGTAGATCAGGGAAAGCGCGCCCGACCGATGGCGGAGGCTGGATGGCGGCAAGTTGAAAAAATTCTCATAAAACCAACTAGTTAAGCTTAGTTTCAAGCATATGAGCTTTATCGCTTGCATTTACTCTACATCTAAACGATAATCATTCTCATTGCTATTACGACTTAGGGAAGTGGATACATGTACTTGTGTGTATGTCGAGCGGTTCGAGAATCTGAGGTGGACAGCGCCATCGACCGAGGATGCAAAACCTTTAAAGACATTTCTGACCAAACCGGATGCTCCAAGGAGTGTGGTCAGTGTGCGCAAACCGTTAAGTGCTATATTGATCAGCGTTTTGAAGCACCCGTTACGGGGTCGCTGCAGTTGGTTGGTTAAGTAACACTTTAAGTTTTCTCTAAGAATCTCCGATTAGATAAAAAAAGGATAACTGCATGAGAGCTGTTCTATGCAAGGAATTAGGAATGCCTGAGAGCTTGGTCCTTGAAGAAGTCCCCGGTTTAATTCCAGGTCCCGGACAAGTTTTAATCTCTGTGCAGGCGTGTGGGGTGAATTTCCCAGACACACTCATCATTCAAGGCAAATATCAATTTAAACCCGATTTACCTTTTTCTCCCGGTGGAGAGATCTCTGGCGTTGTGAAGCAGGTGGGCTCCGATGTCGATAGTCTCAAGATCGGAGATCGAGTCATCGCATTTTCTACCTGGGGCGGGTTCGCGGAGGAACTCGTGGTGGATCAAACTCGCACCGTCATCATATCCGACAAAATGGATTATGAAAGGGCGTCCGCTTTTGTTTTGACATATGGCACGAGTTATCACGCGTTAAAGGATCGAGCACATTTACGTGAAGGGGAAACCTTGTTGGTCCTTGGTGCTTCCGGTGGTGTAGGCCTTGCCGCTATTCAGTTAGGCAAGGCAATGGGTGCCACTGTAATTGCGGCGGCTTCGAACCCTGAAAAGCTCTCTGCGTGTCAGGAGAATGGGGCGGATTATGTAATCAATTATGCGCAGGATGACTTACGTCAGTCGGTAAAGGAGATCACAAAAGGCCGTGGGGTCGATGTCATCTATGATCCGGTTGGCGGCTCTTTTTCGGAAAAAGCGCTTCGTGATATGAGCTGGGGTGGCCGGTTTCTGGTTGTTGGTTTTGCGGCAGGTGAGATCCCCAAAGTGCCACTTAATATCCCTTTGCTAAAAGGATGTTCGGTTGTTGGTGTTTTTTGGGGTGAGTTTACTAAACGAGAACCTGATCTGAACAAACAGAATAATCAAGAACTAATGGACTTGTTTGATCAAGGAAAAATCTCACCACACATTCATAGAGTTTATCCACTTGAAAAGGCGGGTGAGGCTCTCAATGAACTGTTACAAAAGCGAGTAATTGGTAAAGTCGTACTTTCAACGACTGTCTAACGTCATACGCACAGATGAATGACGATTGGTTTAAGTTAATTGGAGTCCCTCTTGCTTCCCTAGCTGTAGCTAGTCATGTTTGCGCTGCTGAATATTTAACGGTGGAACAGGCGCAAAAACTAATGTTCGGTAACGAGGCATCTTTTGAAAAAGCGGACGTAAAAATAAACAGAGCCGCAAAAAAAGCGATTAAGGCTGCGTCGGGCGCGAATGTAGATAGAAGAGTCCTTCCCACATGGAAAGTATTTGATGGTGGAAACCTATCAGGTTTTTTCATAATTGATGAAGTGATCGGAAAGCACGATTACATCACCTATGCAATCGCACTCAGTCCCATTGGCGAAATCAAGCAGCTCGAAATTTTAGTGTACCGAGAGAATTATGGGTATGAGGTGCGTAACCCGAGGTGGCGAGCCCAGTTTGTGGGGCATGACTCGAAGACAACGCTCGACCTTGGAGAAGAAATAAAAAATATCTCAGGCGCAACCATGTCCTGTCGGCACATTACCGAAGGAGTAAATCGGGTGCTGGCGACGTATGATCTCTTCCTTAAAGATCAGTAATAGGGCACGACCACTTCTCGGCACAATCGTTGAGATTGGTGTTCATGCTGAAGAGGACCGATGTTTCCACGAGGTTATTTCAAAGGCTTTTGAGAAAATTGAACGTATTGAGCGTTTGATGAGTCGCTTTGATGAGGACAGTGAAGTCTCCAAGATTAATCGGTTGAACGTCGGTGATGAATTAACTGTTTCTTCTGACCTGATGCGAGTGCTTAAACTTTCTTGTGAGGTATCCAACTTGAGTGGCGGTGTGTTTAACATTTCCCCTACGAGTATGGTGGATGGTGATGTGCTTGAATTGAATGCCAATGAGCGAATAAGACGTGTGCAGAACGGTCCTATCGATCTTGGAGGTGTCGCGAAAGGTTATGCTGTTGATCAAGCGGTTGAGTATTTAAAGGGGGCAAATGTTGGCTCTGCATATGTGAACGCAGGAGGTGATGTTAGATCGTTTGGCCAACCGCATAAGATTTTTGTTCGTCATCCTTCTGAGCCAAACAAATCAGTTGCGTCCGTGAGTTTACATAACAATGCCTTGGCTACAAGTGCCAATTATTATGAAGAAATTAATGCCGATCAATCGGGACTAATCGTCTATCCAAAAACTGGACAACGTGCGACCTCAGGTGCCTCGGTCTCTGTAATGGCGCCTACTTGTATGGTCGCGGATGCGTTAACTAAATGTATGTTGATGTTGAAAGAAAAGGCAGATCCTTTGCTTCATCAGTTTGACGCGCGTGGTTTTTTGGTTCATGGTAATCAGGTAACCAGCTTCCCGAAAAAAAATCAATAAGCCATCAAGTCATGCCAATTAAACTGGGTCGATATCATCAGTGGTTTCTCTATGTCGTAGGGGTCATACTGACGTTGTCTGGTGCGGTTTGGTTGTACCTGCATTATTTTGTGCGTGTTGAAGGTGAATTTGGACCAATCCACCATCCATCTGAGCATTTACTGTTAACGGTTCACGGAATAACTGCCGCACTAATGATGGTGGGACTAGGTAGCGTCTTGCCGGGCCATGTATCGAGAGCGTGGTCTATGCGCAAAAACGTAAAAACCGGGATCTTTATGCTGACCATGATGGTTATTTTAAGTTTGTCTGGTTATTTCCTATATTATTTGGGTGCGAAGGGATTGCGAGATATCACCGCGATCGTGCATTGGGCGATTGGCCTAGCTCTACCTCTTTTGGCCTGGCTGCATGTTCACAGGGGTATTAAAACCCGCATGAGGAAATAATTAGGCTGAGGGCAATTAAGTTATGTCGGACACAAAAAATGTGAGTCAGGGGATTACGCGTAACTTGACTAATTATGGCGACCCGGGATTTGCTGCCTATTTGCGGCGATCGTTTGCGCGGTCGATGGGATACTCTTTAGATAGCTTGAGTCGTCCAATCATTGGGATAGCCACTTCACCAAGTGGTTTCAATAATTGTCATCGTTCAATGCCCGATTTGGTAGAGGCGGTCAAACGTGGTGTCTTGAAGCGTGGAGGCCTACCCATTGAATTTCCTACAATTTCACTCGGCGAGGTCTTTTTATCACCGACGAGCATGATGTTTCGAAATCTCATGTCGATGGACGTTGAGGAAATGCTCAAGGCACAACCCATTGATGCGTGCGTCGTGATCGGCGGTTGTGATAAGACGGTCCCTGCTCAACTAATGGGTATCGCTTCAGCAAATATTCCATCGATAGAATTAGTGACGGGTCCCATGTTAGCCATGCCTTTTGAGGGTGAGCAGCTCGGTGCCTGCACAGATTGTCGTCGATTTTGGGGGAAATATCGGGCTGGTGAAATTTCGGACTCAAGCATCAATGAAATCGAAGGTAAATTAGCGACGACGGCGGGTAGCTGTGCCGTTATGGGTACTGCGAGTACGATGGCGTGCATCACCGAAGTTCTGGGTATGAGTTTACCAGGCAGCGCGGCGATACCTGCGGTTCACGCGGATAGATTACGCTTGGCTGAAGCTTGCGGTGAGCGCGCAATGGAGATGGCAGTATCGGGAGCGCCACTGCCCCAGGACATTATCACATCAAAGGCTATTGAAAATGCGCTGCGGGTATTACTTGCGATAAGTGGATCCACTAACGCAGTTGTCCATTTAGCCGCTATAGCCGGTCGAAGAGGGATAGAGTTGTCATTGGACGAAATTAATCGAATCTCAGACGAAACTCCTGTTTTAGTTAACTTGAAACCAACCGGTGAGCACTATATGCAAGATTTGTTCGCCGCTGGTGGCCTTACGGCGGTGCTACACGAGTTAAAACATCAGTTGCATCTCGATTGTTCGACCGTTACTGGAGAAACGCTGGGGGACTGGTTATCAGAGAAGCCAAAATGGGTTGATCGAGATGTGGTTCGTGAGTTTAATAACCCTTATCAAAAGGAAGGTGGTTTAATCGCGTTGTTTGGTACGCTTGCGCCAACTGGTGCAATTCTCAAAAGAGCCGCTGCTGATGCTGACCTTTTCGAGCGCACAGGAAGGGCAGTAGTTTTTGAGTCGCTGGAGGACCTGAGCGATCGAATTGATTCCGATGATTTAGATGTATCTCCTAATGATTTTTTATTATTAAAAAATGCCGGGCCAAAAAGTAAGTCATGTATGCCTGAGGCAGGATATTTGCCGATACCGAAAAAACTCGCAGCAAAAGGAGTTAAGGATATGGTTCGTATTTCAGACGCGCGTATGAGTGGTACCGCTTTTGGAACTGTAGTCCTACATGTGTCTCCGGATGCCGCTTCTGGCGGTAATCTCGCCTTTGTGCAAAATGGTGATGAAATTAGGTTGTCGGTCAAAGACAAAAAATTAGATCTGTTGATTTCCGAACAAGAGCTAAACTTAAGAAAGCAAGGATGGAAGATGCCGGAAACCCCTGATCGAGGCTATGCGCGCCTTTATTACGAAACCGTTACCCAGGCACCCTTAGGATGTGATTTTGACTTTTTGCGCTCAAAGTGAAAATTTTTATTCAATCAACTTTTTCGATACCGCACCATTGAGTGATGAAATGACATATGACCCTACTCACATCAACTGTGCTTTGAATCGATACTGATTCATCAATACCGTGAATGTTTAAGGCCTCCGGCCCATAGCAAGTTGCTGGAATATGACCGTATAGCTGAAATGTTCTCACGTCCGTTGTGGCAGCACTCGCAAATAACTCTGCTGGACGGCCTAGCTCTTTTTCATGGGTATCGCTCAAGAGATTGATAAATTTGCTACTTGTGTCAACAACGCAGCCCGGAGACTGAAATCCACTGTAGGCGATAGTGTAATTAATGTTTTCTAAACTTGGGTCGTTTTTAATCGTAATCTCTAAATGACGCTCTATTACCTGTTGTATTTCTTTGGGAGATTGGCCTGGGAAGAAGCCACATCGAATATCCATTTGACACCTTGTGGGGACCGATGAAGCCCATTCTCCGCCGGATATTTTGCCAAGGTTAAACTTGACTGGTGCCTCTGCCGCATGAAACGGAGGATGCAAGTGTTTGTTTTTATTCCATTCGGAGGCCAGTTTTTTTAAATGTGCCCATATTTTAAATGTTGCTTCAATTGCGTTGTTACCTTGGGTATCGTGAAGAACATGAGCTGGCTTTCCAGTTACTTCGATCTGTAGCCACATGACTCCCATCTGAGCAGACATTATTGTTTCATTAAAGGGCTCAGGAATAATTGCAGCATCTGCTTTATAACCGCGATGAAGGCAAGCTAGGGCACCATTTCCCGTACATTCTTCTTCGACTACTGATTGTAAAAAGACATCGCTCGCGGGGCGATAACCGAGTTTTTTAAGGGAATTAAATGCAAAAATGTAGGCTGCAATCCCGGCTTTCATATCACCGCCTCCCCGTCCATAAATACGCCCATCTTTAACCACTGGATCAAATGGCTTAGAAGACCAAAGATCCTCAGCCCCTACAGGCACGACATCAATGTGACCGTTAAGTATCAGTGAGTTTCCTTTACTAGATTTGGTTCGGTGGACTCCAACAATATTGTCATGGCCATCCCATTCTCCGACTGACGGTGAATAACCCTCGACTGTTTTAAGTGCCTCGTGGTTGATCGCGAAGCGATCAACCACGAGGTCCATGCTGATAAACGTTTCCTCTATAAAATTTTGCGCGCTTTCTTCATCACCCAGTAGGCTTGGATGTTTGATAAGAGCACAAAGAAAAGAGGTGATGTCGGCGTATTGTTCTTTATAAAGTGCGTTAATCTCTCGAGCTAGTCCTGGATCATAAAAGGAATTACTTGTAGACGACATATTAAATATTTTCGATGTTAATTATGAGTGATGTTGCCATTCGGCTTCCTGCAATACACGCCATTGAATTTTCCCGGACCCTGATCGAGGCAATTCGGTAACAAATTCAACTAACCTTGGGATCTTATAAGAAGCCATCTGCTTTCGTGACCAGGAAGTGATGTCTTCGGCAGAGGTATTATTTTGAAAAGATGTGTTGAGCACAATGACCGCTTTAACCGTTTCCCCTCTGCGGGGGTCAGGAGATGAAATTATCGCTAATTCCTTTACGGCCGGGTGTTTGTAAAGGGTTGCCTCTACTTCTGCAGGCCATACTTTAAATCCTGATGCATTAATCATTCGTTTGATTCGGTCAGAGATATAGAAAAACCCATCTTCATCGAATGATCCAAGATCTCCTGTCCGAAAAAATTTTATACCGTCCATATCAATAAAGCTTTCCTTGTTTGCATCCTCACGCTCCCAATAGCCCAGCATTATTTGTGGTCCGGCGACGATGATCTCTCCATTTTCATTTGGGCCTAATTCTTTCAAAGTTTCGGGATCGATAACTGTAGCCCTGGTATCAAAGGTTGGAATCCCTAGGCATTGTTTGCGTAAGTCATGAGGAGGATTCATGTGCGTTTGAGATATTGCCTCAGTCATGCCGTACGCTTCCATATATTGAATACCGCAACGGTCAAATAATTTTTGCGCAACAGCCTCGGGCATCGATGAGCCGCCGCCAAAAATATTTTTTAGTGAACTTAAATCCCGTTTTTCGACAGATGGTTCCGCAAGAAGATCCACTACCATTGTAGGAACATTTGCCCAGTGCGTGCATCCGTAGCGCTCAATGAGTGAGCCGGCAATCTTTGGGTCCCATCTCGGTAGAATGACCAACGTACCGGCGGCAGCAATGCCAGCATTCATGCTGTGCTGCATCCCAGTAACATGAAATAGCGGTGCTGTAGAGAGAAGAACTGATGTGGAGTCCATAGCTTCCCATATGACAGCACCCTCGATGGTTCTCATAACTGTTTCATGAGTATGCATGCACCCTTTAGGTCTTCCCGTCGTTCCCGATGTATACAAAATGGCAGCAAGATCGGTTATCAAGGTATCGGTCTCTTCGAAGGGGGATTTTTTGCTTTGAGTCTCTGACCAGTTAATTATTTGTGGTGAAGCCCAATATTTCTTTTCTTCTAACATGACGGTAGGCGCGTCGTTGGAAAAATCATCATCGATATAATCTGAATAGGTTGCGACGATCAGGTGGTCAATAAAACCTTGATCGATTACTGCTCTAAATTCTTCGACGACATCTTGGCTGGCGATAGCTGCTCTAGCTCCGGAGTCTGTACAGTAGTGATTGATTTCATCCGCAACATTCATAGGGCTAATCGGCACAACGAGCGCGCCGAGAGAAAGAACAGCGTAATAGCTGATAACGAACTGAGGAGATGATTGTAGGTCCACAATTACCCGATCTCCCTTTTGAACGCGGCACTCGTTCCTTAAGTAGTTTGCGAGTGCTTTAGTCTGCGCTTCAAGGTCCTTATAGGATATCGTTTTGCCATAAAATATCACAGCGGGTTTATCAGGAAATCGTTTAGCCGAATCAAGCAAATTTCGAAATATAGTTTTCCTTGGCGTTTCGAGGCTCTTGGGTAAATGCACTGGCCAGTGTTTGAGATGTCTGCTTTGAACCATAAAAGTCTTGAATTTGTTTTGACGGTGAATTGTAATAAACAAAAACTATACCGAAATGTCATAGGGACTGTTGGCTGTATACTCAGGTTTTTGGTGAAAGCGTAAAACGGGAGGATGTTATGTCAGATCAACCATTGAACGGCAAGGTCGCCGTTGTTACTGGAGCGAGCCGCGGGCTTGGCCGGGCTATGTCTTTGAGTCTTGCCGAGGCTGGTGCATCAATTGCATGCGTAGGAAGAGACGAAGGAAGGCTCCTTGAGACAAAGGCCCTGATCAACGATGCCGGAGCCGAAGCAGAGATTTTTGTTTGTGATGTGCGCTATGAGTCCCAAGTTGGCGACCTTGAAAAGCGCGTCAGCGAGCGATTTGGTCCTGTTCATATCTTGATCAATAATGCTGGAACTGCAATTCGTAAAAATCTCATTGATTTTTCCTTGGATGAATGGAACGTTGTGCTTGATACAAATCTGACAGGTGTATTTCTGTGCTCACGTGCTTTTGTTCCTCATATGAAAACGCACAAATGGGGTCGTGTAATCAATATGACCTCGATCATGGCAAATGTTGGTAGTGCTGGTAGATCAGCGTATTGCGCCTCTAAGCATGGTGTGCTTGCAATTACCAAGACAATGGCTCTTGAGCATGCTGCGGATGGTATTAATGTTGTAGCGATCAGCCCTGGTTTTTATAAGACAGATTTGACTACTCCTTTGAGTTCAGATCCTGTTAAAAATAGTGAATTATTATCGAACGTCCCGCTAAACCGTTGGGGTGATCCTAAGCAAATTGGAGATATCGCTAAATTTCTGTGCACTGATGCCGCGTCTTTTATAACGGGGACAGATATTTTATCTGATGGTGGTTGGGTCGCTCAATAATTCTGACGTGAGGGTATACACATAACATGAAGGTTTTGGTTATTGGTGCAGGTGTAGTGGGTATGACTACGGCCTGGTTTCTTGCTAAACGTGGTCATGAAGTGGAAGTCATCGATCAGGAATCGGGCTCCGGACTGGTGACCAGTTATGCAAACGGCGGGCAGATATCTGTGAGCCAATCAGAGCCTTGGTCTAATCCAGGTGCACCAATCAAAGTGCTGAAATGGTTGGGCCGTGAAGATGCGCCGCTACTTTTTCGTATGAAGGCCGACTTCAGGCAGTGGGCTTGGGGATTGCGTTTCCTACTGGAGTGTTTCCCTAGTAGAACTAAACAAAATATGCTCGATATATTGAGATTAGGCATATACAGCAGAAAATGTTTGCAAGAGCTTCGGAGCAGTGAAAGGCTTGAGTATCATCAGGTTACAAAAGGCATTTTGCAAATTCATACGGATGAGGCTGAATTTGAAACTGCGAATCTCCGCCTTGCGTCTTTGATGGAATATGGCTTAGATATGTCCGTGTGTTCAACTGAGGAGTTAATTCGTATTGAGCCTGCTTTAAAACAATCCTCGTTGCCTATCGTGGGTGCTACTTATGCCGCTGATGATGAATCGGGAGATGCTCATATATTTACGCGTGAGCTGGAGGATGCGTGTGTCCGACGATTCGGCGTAACTTTTACTTACGACACAAAATTGATTGGTTTTGTTGGATCAGACAACGTGATTAGTGGCGTCCAACTAATTGATGAAAATGGAGAACGAACGACTAGGCGTGCAGATGCTTATGTTATGGCTACCGGTAGCGTAACCGATGCTTTATTACGACCAATCGGTTTGGGTGTTCCGATATTCCCGGTTAAGGGTTATTCCTTGACGGCACCGGTCACTGATACAAGTTTGGCACCGAAGGTTTGTATCACGGATGAAAATGGAAAGGTTGCAATGTCACGTCTAGGTGACTTCTTAAGAATGGCAGGTACCGCTGAGTTGAATGGTTTTGATCGGTCTATTAACGATGAGCGTTGTGAGGGAATTCTCAAGCGGGTGAAAAAATTATTTCCTCAAGGAGTGGATTATGAGCGTGCTAAAAAGTGGGCTGGCTTGAGACCAATGACGCCATCTAGTGTGCCAATAGTAGGCCGCACGAAATTTGGTAATTTATATTTAAATTCTGGCCATGGAACATTGGGTTGGACCTTAGCCTGTGGCTCCGGATCGGCGATTGCGGATATGGTCAGCGGAGAAAGACCAGAGATCGACTTTTCTTTCATCTGAGACGGTAAATTGAGATCATTAATCAAATCGAATATAAAAAGGCCCACAGAAATGTGGGCCTTTTTTGAAGGATTTTAAGAGACTTCACCAAATTAAGGCGCCACCTCCATTTTGTTGCGCGACCATCATGTAGAGCATCGGTATCGAGAGCATGGTATTAAACCTTGACCCCATCATAGCTATTTTTGCAGAGGCAGCCTTTTGGTCTGCTTCAACAGTGACAATACCAAGCGCTCTCTTCTGATTTGGCCAAATGATGAACCAAACGTTAGCGGCCATGATCAATGCCATCCACATGCCGATACCAATTGCCAAATGACCTTCACCAAATGCTAGAGCGTTAGCTAGATAGCCATTTCCCCAAGCCAGTATTACTCCCGTTACTACTGTAGCAAGCGCCCCATATCGGAACCACCAAAGAGCTGCTGGCGCAATCACCTTACCGATCGCTGGCTTATGCTCGTCAGGAATTTTTGGCATTGACGGTATTTGTACAAAATTGAAGTACCAAAGTAGTCCGATCCACATTACGCCAGATAGAACATGCAACCACCTCATAATGAATATTCCCCACGCATGGGACATGCTGGCGGAGTCTCCCGTACTTGATGCAATGAGTAGAAGCGCTACCAAAATGACTATTCCAGCAATGACAGTCTTTCCTAGCGATTGAAATAATGCGGCCATAAATATCTCCCTGTATTTGGAATCCATTTTAAAACTGATGTTCGCTTTTATTGTTCCTAAAATAGAATCGATTGCGAACTGTCCGAAGTATACCTTAGAAACAATCAAAGGAACTATAGTGTTCGTCTGGAGTGTTCAGATGCGTTGAGCTCCTTAGAGATTATGTTTTCATAGGAATTTGTCATTCGCGCCCAAATTAGCAGTTTTGAGGGCTATAGCTATTTTTTCGATTTCGGATGTGGAGAGTTTACACAGAGGCGGACGCACGTAAGATTTTTCAGTGCGACGAAGTAGAACAAGCGCTTCTTTCATTCGATTATGCATATCGAGAAACGGAGCCGAATAAAATACTTGGATTAAAGGGAATATTCGATCGTTTATTGCTTGGGCTTGCTCTAAATCTTTATTTTTTATCGCCTGAAATAAGCTGACTTGAAGTTCAACAATGATACTCCCGGCTCCAGATAAAAGTCCATTTGCGCCCATGCTTAGTGAGGCCATTAGCCATGAACTGTGGGTTGTTAGGACATTGATGGGGTCTGAAAGAGATTGAAAGATTTTTATATGCCTCTCGTGGAGCATCGGATCGTTCGACCAATCTTTAATTGCTTTCACGGTTGGGACCGAATCGAATAGTTTCAGCAACGTATCAAAAGGGTAGCCCAGTCCGGTACTCATCGGATATTGAAAACAGATCAATGGTAGATCCGTTGCATTCGCGATCTCACTAAAATGGGCGATTGCCATTTCTGGGCGTAACTGGCCACCCATTGCCATCGTATTTGGCGGAAAGACTAATAAGCAGGAGGCGCCGCCTGACGCAGCCATTTTCGCTATTCTTGCAGCCTCCTGACTTCCATCAGCATAAACACCATTGATTACGGGAATTTGATCACCGATTTCCTCCATGGTTGAATCGAGAATCTGTTGTTGCTCTTCAAATGAACAGGCGTGCACCTCAGAGGCGTGACCATTGACAGTGACTGCAGAAACACCGGGTGTCTGTGCACAATCTTTTGTGTGCCTTCGGGTGGCAACGTCATCGATGGTGAGGTCTTCGTTGAGAAGCAACAAGGTGGCAGGAATAACTCCGCTAGGGATGAAGTTTTTAAATGTAGACATTATGAATACCTCTTGAGCGAGTGGGTCGAGATTCGGTCATGATGCAGCAATAATTTTTCATCAGCGATTGGATATTACTTCGGTAGAATCTCTGATCACTCCCATCGTATCGCAATATGAATAATTGCTGCGCAAAAGATTTCTGTGTGTCGTAAGATTAATGTGAAAGATTAAGATTTTGCTTTAATTTAGAGCAAGTAAAAAAACAAGAAATTTGGAGGAACAAGTGGAATTTGAGACTATGTTATTTGATGTTAAAGACAACATCGCGAGAATCACAATCAATCGTGAAAATTCATTTAACTCGATAAATGGCCAGGCGGCTGTAGACCTTCACGATATTGTTAATCTGATAGCAGGCGACAAAAATGTGAGAGCTGTTGTAATCGCAGGTAGTGGCGATAAAGCTTTTTGTGCCGGTGGAGATATCGGTGAATTTCATGCGAACAAGGATCGTTTAGAAGCTTTGGTCCGCGAAATGACAGGTTATTTACATATTGCTATTTCTCGATTAGCTTGGCTGGATGCACCTGTTATTGCTGCAGTGAATGGCGCTGCAGCCGGAGCCGGATTAAGCCTTGCGGCATGTTGCGACCTAGTCATAGCTTCTGATACGGCTAAGTTTACTAGTGCGTATACACGCATTGGACTTACACCGGATGGAAGTTCAACCTATTTTCTAACTCGGGTGATTGGACGTCGAAGAGCACTTGAGATGTACTTAACAAATCGAACGATCACAGCTCAAGAGGCCCTAGATTGGGGGCTTGTTAATCGTGTGGTTCCATCAGCTGATTTGAATAAAGAAGTTGATCAGCTAGCGAAAGACATTGCTGCAGGCCCTACACTTGCGCATGGTGGTGTTAAGAGATTGGTGCTTATGTCTCCTAATGACACCCTTGAGTCACAGATGGAGAGGGAGACTAGGGAAATTACTCGGATGGTAGGAACTAAAGATGCTCAGGATGGAATTGCTGCATTTGTAGCCAAACAAAAACCTACTTTTGAAGGACGTTAGACAGGAGATATGAAAATGCTGAGTGATTTACCCTTTGCGACTAAGAAGACGATCGATGTAAATGGAAAGAAAATGTCCTACATTGATGAGGGGCAAGGGGATTCGATAGTTTTTCAGCACGGCAACCCAACCTCATCGTATCTGTGGCGCAATATCATGCCTTATTGTGAGGGTATTGGTAGGCTTGTCGCATGCGATTTGATCGGGATGGGAGATTCTGAGAAGTTATCGGAATCAGATCACACTCGATATACATATTCAGAGCAAAGGGAGTATCTTTTTTCCGTTTGGGACAAATTAAACTTGGGCGACCGTATCATTTTAGTGGTGCATGATTGGGGGTCTGCTCTAGCGTTCGAGTGGGCGCGTAAACATGAAAATAGAGTGCAGGGGATTGTCTACATGGAGGCAATCGTCGACGCTATGAGTTGGAATGACTGGCCTGAAAATGCGCGTAAAGTTTTTCAAGGTTTTCGGTCTCCTGCGGGAGAGGAGATGATCCTAGATAAGAATGTATTTGTTGAGCGCGTGCTCCCAGGATCTATTTTGCGCCAATTAAAAGATACCGAGATGGATGAGTATCGTAGACCGTTTAAATCTTCAGGAGAGGACAGACGACCAACCTTGTCCTGGCCGAGGCAGATTCCTATCGATGGTAAGCCCGATGACGTCGTACGCGTTGTTCAAGACTACTCTCAATGGCTTGAAACCTCCCGAATACCTAAGCTCTTTATTAATGCGGAACCTGGGTCTATCCTTGTTGGAAGACAGCGTGAACTTTGTCGCCAGTGGCCAAACCAAACCGAAGTGACTGTCCCTGGATTACATTTTATTCAGGAAGATAGTCCTGATGAAATAGGCACTCATACGGCAGACTTTGTGAGGCGTCTTCGTTCGATTTAGGAACAATAATTTTGTTGAAAAAGAGACCGAATAATTTTATTTTCTAGTTCGAAATAGATGGATCAAAATTCCAGGGCTATTGGCAGCTAATTTCTTGACAGCGCTTAGAGTGAAGCCTCATTTTTAAAGTTAGGCAGTATGATGAGTTAATGCAGGGCGAGTAACTCATCAAAACAATATGGTGTTGGGTTTTAAGTTTTTTTAAAGGAGGTTAAAGGTATGTCGTTGAGGGTAAGACGTTTAGCGCTGATTTTTTTCTTTTTTATAATCGGCACGACGTCGTTAAGTGCGGCACAGATACAAAAACAATTCGTGTCCTTATCAGAAATTCGAGGCTGGGTGGCTCAATCGGACACCACAAGAAATAAGCAGTTTAGTGCATTTGTACTTGGTATCCATGATGCTTTTAATGAGTTGTTTTTTTGTACGCCGCAATCGGTTACCCGCTTAGATCTTGAGGAAACGGTACGATTATATTTAAACTCCGATGTTAATTTAGAGCGTTTATCTGGTGCCGATGCAGTCCGCCAGGCAATGTCTGAAGCGTACGCATGTCGAAAGCGCTGAATGAGCTTAAAGAGAATGAAACATCCCAAGGGAGAGATCGTAAGGCTTGAGCATGTTTCCGACGCTTTGAGAGGTAACCCCCTCAAAGACCCTTGGCGCCGGGATCTAATGGTCTGGTTACCTCCAGGATACGCATCAAAGCCTGATGAACGATATCCGGTGTTTTATGATTTAGCGGGATTTACATCCTCTGGTCCTGCTCGCCTCAACTGGAAGCCCTTTGGGGAAAGCATGCCACAGCGGTTAGACCGTTTAGTGTTTGAGAAAAAGATTGGCCCCGTGATTGCCGTATTTCCTGATTGTTTTACTTCTCTTGGAGGTAATCAATATATCAATTCCTCCGCCTTGGGTGCCTATGATGATTACCTCACTCGAGAGTTGGTACCTTTTGTCGATGATAATTTTCGGACTAAAGCGGCCGCCAAGTATAGGGCTTGTTTTGGTAAATCATCTGGTGGCTACGGAGCGATGCTCCAGGGAATGAAACATCCAGATGTCTGGGGTGCGATCGGGAATCTTTCTGGGGACGCTTACTTTGACTTTGTCTATCGTCGAGATTGGCCAAGTACTCTAGATGCATTAGCGAAGTATGCCGTTGGCGACTATTCTTCCAAGAAGTTTTCAAAAAAGGAGAAGGCTAGGCGTGAGCTTGTCTCGCAAGGGCTGGATGATGGTCGAATTAAACGATTTTTAAAATCTGTCTGGTCGAAAGAAAAAATATCATTTTCTGATGGTCATTGTTTGATGAGTCTTTGTATGGCCGCGACATACGATCCGGACCCAAGCGCATCGGTTGGTTTTAGAGTTCCTTTTGACATGGATACCGGAGAGTTAATTGAATTACGTTGGAAACGATGGTTGGCCCATGATCCGATTCATCTTGTAAAGCGTTTTAACGGTAACTTAAAGCAGCTGAGAGGCATTTGGATAGAGTGTGGAACCAGTGATCAGTATTTTATCCACTACGGAACGAGGATATTGTCTAAGCGGTTGAATGATTGCGGCGTGAAACATGTTTACGAGGAATTTGACGATAATCATTCAGATCTTGATTACCGGCTTGATAAAAGTTTGCCGTACCTCTTCAGGGCGATCAGTCAGTCGTAATGATTTCAGGGAAGTCACATATTGAACGTGCTAAGGCAATGATTCAAGAAGCATCTAACATCGTTATTTTGACAGGGGCGGGGGTATCGACTAATTCAGGAATTCCCGATTTTCGAGGTCCTCAGGGGGTGTGGACGAAAAATCCTCTTGCTGAGAAGATGTCTGATATCAGATTTTATATGTCTGATCCTGAAGTACGGCGTCTCGCTTGGCAGTCGCGCTTACAACATCCTGCGTTAACCGCGGTACCCAATGGTGCGCACGACGCGATTGCTGCTTTTGAGGGGACAGGTAAGCTCACGTGTTTAGTGACGCAAAATATTGATGGCCTTCATCAAGCTGCTGGAAATACTCCCGGTAAGGTTATTGAGATTCACGGCACGATTCATTACGTTGTATGTATGTCGTGCAAAAAGAGAACCAGAATGAAAGACGAGCTTACTCGTGTAAGTAGTGGAGAGTCAGATCCGAGTTGCTTGGAATGCAACGGTATTTTGAAAAGTGATACGATTTCTTTTGGGCAGTCACTCGATGAAACCAAGATCGCTATGGCATTTGATTATGTGAAAAATAGTGATTTATTGTTGTGCGTTGGCACTACGTTGCAGGTTTTTCCAATCGCAGGTGCTGTGGATGTTGCCAAAGCTGCTAGTGCTCAGTTAATTATCGTCAATAATCAAGCGACACAGTATGACGACGTAGCTGATGGAGTTTTAAGAGACTCGATCAATGAGGTGATACCACTTATTCTTGGTACTTAGGTACTCTTGGTATGTATTAGCTATGATGTATTTGGGGAAATTTTCATTTATCAAGGGGACTTGTCGTTATGACTTCATTCGATCCGTTTTCGTCGATTATTGCGCTTGGTATAAAACTTCGTTCCGGAGAGCTGAGTTCTGAGGATATAACTCGAGTTTATTTAGATAGGATCAGAAAGTACGATGGGACTCTTCGTGCGTTTATTGAAATTTTCGAGAACCGAGCGTTGGAGGAAGCAAGGGAAGCCGATGCAAACCTCAATGCAGGCATTGATTATGGTCCTTTGCATGGAATTCCTTATGCAATTAAAGATCTCTATGATGTGGCCGGGGTACCGACTCGCGCGGGTACAGACTTACTAAGTGAAAATGTGCCAAAAAGTGATGCTTTTATTGTTTCTCACTTAAAAGCTCTTGGCGCTGTACTTGTCGGGAAAACTCATACAGTTCAATTTGCTTATGGCGGGGTCGGAGTCAACAATAGCCTCGGGACGCCGGTCAATCCTTGGGCAGAAGAGCACCACGTGCCAGGCGGGTCCAGCAGTGGTTCAGGAGTTGCTGTTGGTGCAGGTCTTGTTCCGATGGCTCTAGGTAGTGATACTGGCGGTTCGGTGCGAATCCCGGCCTCTTTTAATAGCGTGACTGGTTTAAAAACTACGGTCGGACAAATTAGCCGTCGAGGAGTTTTCCCCTTGAGTTGGACGCTAGATTCAGTCGGACCGTTAACTCGAGATGCCGCAGATGCAGAAGCTGTTTATCGAGTGATGGCAGCGAAAGATCCCGAAGACCCATCGATGCAAGTTTTCCGTCCTCTGATAGAAGAGCAAAGCGATGAGTCCTCGGATTGTTTGGCTGGATGCCGGTTAGTATTTCCCGAAACTGTATTTTTTGAGAACTGTGACTCAGAGGTTGAAGCGTCGGTTTTAGAGGCGGGTAATGTATTCTCGGATTTAGGAGCCAGTATCAAACACGGGTCATTCGATGCAGCAAATGCTGCCCTGGCATTAAATCCGAAAGGGTTAGTGATTGCGGCTGAGGCTTATTACTCAAATCGAAAGTGGATCGATGAGTATTTTCATGAACTTGACCCTGTAGTTTCTCATCGAATAATCAAGGGGCGAGATGTAACCGCTATCGAATATCTGGATATTCAAAATGGTCTTACTTCACTTAGGAAGCAAGCAATTGATTTTTTTGACGCCACGGACGCCTTGCTTGTGCCTACTGTCATGATCCCTCCAGCTACCCTGGCTAACTGCCAATCCAGCGTTGAGGCTTACTCAAAAATTAATGTAAGCTGTTTACGTAATACAGCTATTGGAAATATACTTAATTTGAGCGCGGTGACAGTCCCCTGTGGCTTTAATGCGCAAGGGTTGCCGATCGGCCTTATGATTTATGGCCGACCATTTGATGAACTTAAGATTTTAAATATCGCTCGAGCATTTCAAACTAAAACTCGTTGGCATCTTAAGAGGCCAGATATTGCATTAAGAGAAGTTTAGGGGAATTTATGCATGGGTTAAACGGGGTTGTCGCTGTTATCACGGGAGCAGGACGGGGTATTGGGGAGCAAATCGCGAGGCGTTATGCGTCTGAGGGTGCTCAACTCGTCCTGGTTGATTCAAGCGAGCATTTAGTGGCATCCCTCGCTGACGAGCTTCATAGATTAGGTGTAAATGCCTTTCCCTTAGGTCTGGATATTACGCAACCTGACACCCCCTCCAGTATGATTAGTAAAGCAGTTAAGCGGTTCGGTCGGGTTGATGTCTTAGTCAATAATGCAGGAGTAATTCGGGTAAAACCTTTTCTTGAAACGACTCAAGAAGATTGGGATTACATGCAAAATGTAAACGCTAAAGGTTTATTTTTTTGCGTGCAGGCCGGCGCTAAACAAATGTTGAATCAAACACCGATATCGGACGGCCGGCCTTCAGGCAAGATCATCAATATGGCCTCCATTGCGGGGCGAGCAGGAAGGAAATTTATGTGTGCTTACTCGGCGAGTAAAGCAGCAGTCATTATGATTACTCAATCGGGAGCATCAGAATTGTCACCGAATGTTACGGTTAACAGTATATGTCCTGGACCGGTTGATACAGATATGTGGGTTCAAATTGACGCTGAGTGGACGGCTATTGAAAATACACCTCGCGGGTCTGCGTGGACTCAACGTGTACAGGGCGTACCTATGGCGAGGGCACAAACACCTGAAGATGTTGCCGCTTTGGCATATTTTTTGGCAACAAAAGATTCTGATTTCATAACAGGACAGTCTTATCATGTTGATGGGGGTGTAATGATGCTATGAGGAAAAATTCAAACAGCGTTTTACTTTAGAGAGGATTTACTGTGAGAGAAATATGTAGAGGATTATTGTTTCCTGAGGGTCCTGTTGCCATGCAAGATGGGTCTATTTTGCTCGTGGAAATCGAACGGGGTACGCTGACTCGCGTTGATGCTACTGGAGAGCGAACAATTGTGGCCCATTGCGGTGGAGGTCCTAATGGAGCCGCATTAGGACCCGACGGAAGAATGTATATATGTAATAACGGTGGTTTTATTTGGACGAAAAATGGACCATTTAATCGACCTGGTGAGACCTTACCGGATAATTATGTGGGCGGATCAATTCAATCTGTAAATCTTGAAGATGGGATGGTGCATTCGATTTATACGGAGTGTGATGGCGAGCCACTAAAAGGTCCGAACGATATTGTTTTTGATCGGCAAGGTGGGTTTTATTTTACTGATCTGGGTAAGCGTCGAGGCCGACAAATTGATCGAGGGTCAATTTTTTATGCCAAGATCGATGGGTCCATGATCATCGAACTGATTCATCCTTTTGATACGCCAAATGGTATTGGGTTATCGCCAGACGAGAAGACTCTATATGTTGCTGAAACAAATGCTGCCAGACTTTGGGCCTTTGATATTGAATCACCTGGGGTATTGAAAAAAAATGGCCCCAGTCTTTTTTGGCCGGGCCGGTTGTTACACAAATTTAATGGATATGAGCGGCTCGACTCTCTTGCCGTTGACGCCGAGGGGAATGTCGTTGTTGCAACTTTGGGTACTGGATGTGTTACGGCAATTGCACCGTCGGGAGAAGTTCGAGCGAGAGTCCCTGTCCCTGAATTTGACCTTATGGTGACTAATGTATGTTTCGGTGGGCCAGAACTAAGAACTGCTTACATCACTTCCTCTGGGTTGGGTCGACTGTACGCTTTTGAATGGCACTGTCCAGGCTTGCCGCTTAACTTTTTAAATACTTAACGAGATCTCATTCAGAGGCCTTTTTATTACTAGACCGAACTTTGATGTTAATTAATTCGACCGCTAGAGAAAACGCCATCGCAACGTAAATATACGATTTAGGTATGTGTATCTGAAAGCACTCAAAGACCAATACAAATCCGACTAATATTAAGAAGGCGAGCGCGAGTATTTTTATGGTCGGATGTTTATCGACAAAATTCCCAATACCCTCCGCAGCGAACATCATTACGCCGACAGCCGCGACAATTGCGATGACCATAATGGTGAGTTGATCGACCAGGCCGACAGCGGTGATCACCGAATCAAGTGAAAACACGATATCTAGAATGGCTATCTGAATAAGTATTGAGAATAAGCTAGCTCTGCCGCTTGATTTTCGTTCGGGTGAAACACCATTTAAGGCTTCATAAATCTCCTGTGCTGCCTTAATGATTAGGAATAGCCCACCAAAAAATAATATAAGGTCTCGGCCTGAAATTATAAAAGTATTCAGAGTGACTATCGGCTCCCGAAGAGACATGACCCATGATAGGGAAAAAAGGAGGCCCAGCCTCGCAAACATTGCCAGCGAAAGGCCCAGGCGTCTCGCAAAGTTACGTTGAGCTTCTGGTAATCGGTTAACTAGTATTGATAGGAAAATTATGTTGTCAATACCTAGAACAATTTCTAAGGCGGTCAAGGTCCCCAGTGCTACCCATGCCTCAGGAGAGGCGATCCAATCGAACATCTTATTTTCCCAGCACAGCAATCATCATGAACCCTATTGTAATTTAGAAATGGTATGTGGCCAAAGTAAAGAGTTCGATGTGTGACCGTGAGGTAGTCACTTGTGTGTTACTTAATTGCAGACAGTATATTTGATTTGCGCCGCAGCTGAAAGAAGAGCGTAAATATTATGAGCGCTGCTCCGATGATATCAGTCTCGAGACCTGGCTTGATAAGCACCAATGCAGCCGTTAATAAACTTAAGCGCTCCCAAATAGAGGTGGGGGTAAATAGGTAACCCGACAGTCCAGACGCAAGGCAGGCAACTCCAATAATTGCTGTGACGCTTGTTTGTAATATTTCCATACCGCTTCCAATTAAAAGAAGTGATGGGCCAAAGACAAACATGAAGGGAATGATGTATCCAGTAGCACCTAGTCTCAGTGCCGCAAGACTGGAGTCCCAAATAGAGGCTCTTGAAATACCATTAGCCGCATAAACAGCGAGTGCTACAGGTGGCGTAATGGCAGAGAGAATTGCGAAATAAAAGACAAACATGTGCGCTGCTTCCACTATAACGCCAAGCTTAACAAGTGCTGGTACAAGTAAGGCTGTTTGCATGATATAGGCAGGTGCGGTTGGCATGCCCATGCCGAGTAAGATACCGGCAAAGCTTGTTAGGACAAGCGCTAAAAATAGGTGATTATCTGCAGCAGAGAGTACGAGGTTTGTGAACTCTAAGCCTAATCCTGTAATAAAAATGACGCCAATAACAATGCCTGCACACGCGCAGGAAAGAGCAACCGTGACAGTATTTTTCGCGCCCTCTTCAAGAGCCTTAAGAATATTAGTGAGATTAATGTGTTTTCGTGTTGATTTTCTGAGAAGTGCCGTAGGAATAGTGCTGGCGATTCCGCATAGCGCAGCGAAGGGTGCACTGAACCCGAGTAGCAGAGCACCAATAATAATGATTAACGGCAGAAATAGGTGGCCGCGCTCTTTCAAAACAGTTGAAACCTTGGGTAGTTCAGATCTATCCAGGCCGTGCATATTATTTTTTTTAGCCTCAAAGTGAATACTTAAGAATAACGCTATGTAATAGAGTAATGCAGGTAACAGTGCATACATGGCGACCTTGAGGTAACTGATACCTAAAAACTCAGCCATGATAAACGCTGTGGCTCCCATGATTGGTGGCATAATTTGTCCACCTGTCGAGGCGACGGCCTCTACAGACCCCGCAAAGGCTCGTTTGTACCCAAGTCGTTTCATTAGGGGGATTGTGAATGCGCCAGTTGTCATTACATTTGCTACCGCACTCCCGGACACGGTACCAAACATACCGCTAGTTATGCATGAAACTTTTGCAGGACCTCCAGCTGAATGTCCAGCAAGTCCCATCGCAAAGTCCATAAATAAGGCTCCGGTACCAGTTCTTTCAACAAGGGCACCGAAGAGGATAAATAACATGACATATGTAGCCGAGACATATAACGGGATTCCAAGAATCCCCTCCGTTCCCATATACATTTGCTCGATAACCCGTTCGAGTTCTACGCCACCAATTGTTAACGCATAAATAAGAAAACCAACGGCGGTTACTGGTAGCGCCCATCCTACTGCACGGCGTGTTCCTTCAAGGACGAGAAATACCGTGATTATCCCCAGTATCCAATCAGCAGTTCTGAGGGCGTCCACGTAAACCATTCGGCTCACAATGTAGTCTTGATGTAGGACTAGGTAGCCGCAAGCGACAACGGTTAGGACGATGAGTAGTATGGAGTCCAGTCTGAAATTTGCCTTGCCATTTTCTTGGGAGGTGCTGGCGCTTGTTAAGAAGATGAGTGTTAATGCGAATGCTAAGTGTACCGCCCTTAGTGTTAATGCATCGGGAGGTCCTTGCCACGCAATGTATAAATGAAATCCAGACATTGATAGAGCAACTAGGGATATTACTGTTGCTATCGAGTTCATGGATTTAAGCATGAGCGTCGCTTTCATCTTTTAGAGAAGATACAAGATTTATTTTTGTTTTTCGTACCATTCAGTTGCCCCGGGGTGCATCGGAACACCAATGTCTCGAGTCATGGTTTCAATATCTAATCCGGCAATTGCTTTAGTAACGGAAACCAATTCCATGGAGCCAGATTGAATGACATCAAGTATGTGTGAAATAACATTGTTTTCCACGTCGCAACGGGCAGCAAGATGGGTATACCAAAAGATTGTTGGGACATCATTACTCTGCTCTGGATAAGTCCCTTTTGGAATAAACCCTCTTTCATATTTTGAGTTTATCTCTAACATTTTTTTATGCGACTCTTCACTCATTGGCATTAGCTTGATGGATCTGGAGCTCGCCAAATCCATAACCGCCCCAGAGGGGATTGTTGTTGTTAAGGTAAACACATCGGCATTCCCATCTTTCATGAGTGTCACCGAATCGGTATAGGAGCCAAAGCTTACATTTTCTAGACTTTCGTAGCTCATATTATGTGCTTGTAAAAGGTGGTTTGTTATCGCCTCCCCCGTAGCACCCCTTGGCTGGGTTGCTAAGACCTTATTTTTTAAATCGTATGGATTGTTTACGCTTGATTCCGCAAGCGTTACGACTTGAAAGTACTGTCGATAAAACGTAGCTATGTTACAAATATTCTCCAGTGGCTCTTGAAACGGTGGTTTACCACCAATGGCATCTAAACTCGTAACGCTTTGCGCCAAAGCAATTTGTGCTTGTCCTGTATGTAATGCGAGAGCGTTTGAGACGCCACCTCCCGGTAATACCTGGACTTTGATCTCTGACTGTCCATTTTCTATCAGCGCTTTGAGCGCCCCACCTAAGGGGTACCAGGCGCCTCCTTGAGGGCCGGTGACAAGCTTATATGTTTGAGTGGTCCCATTTTGGTCTGAGCAACCAAATAAACTCATCGAAGCCAGCGCTATTGCGACCGTTATCGGATTCAACCAATTAAATTTTTTATCAATTGACACGCTAATTTCTCCTTGATTGTTTTTTTCACAAGACACTCGGACGCTTGCCCTCAGATGCGCTCAACTACGTACCCTATTTTTGGAAAATGAATGCAAATAGTACCAACGCGATCATTCTCATGCAGCAAACCGATTCTGTTTGAGTCTAACGTGTGCACGCTCCCTTGGACGCCGCTTTCCCCGGTATTAGCTTTTGGAGTGATTGATACCTTATCTCCGATGGAGAGACTGTCTATATCGTTAGCATCGCTTTGAGCCTTAAAATTTGTCTCAGCTTCTTTTGCGATATCTAATGCTTTCTCCGAAGTCATGTCGGTTGGTGTGCCGTGCCCAATCCCCTTGACAGACTCTTCCCAACGACAAATGTTAGGAAATGCCCCGAGGAAGTCAGCACCGTTTTTCCAGCGTCTTCTAATAAACCATGTGAGAGCGAACAACGAGGCATCCGCTATGCTCGCTGAACTACCGATGATAAATCCCTTGTGTTCTATTAATGAGGTTTCTGCCCATGCTAGCTGGGCTCTTACCTGTGCGATGTAATATGGAATCCTCGCTTTAGCGGATTCAATGTCTGCATAGTCGTTTAGGAATAACTTGCGCCGATCCTCTAAAAATGCTTTAGGAAGTTCAGTTGAAGAGGCTGCGATAGCTACCTTGACAACCGGGTGAAACAAGTCGTCACACCAACGGTTAATTATTTGCACTAGACCCGTGTTATTGGTTTTGGACGGTTTGTGACATTCGAGTTCTGACAGGATAAGTTGGCTATCGCAAAAAACGTCGGCACCTACTTGCATGACTGGTGTTCTTCTATAGCCTCCGGTCAATGGTATTACATCAGGTTTTGGCGGAAGGTTTGGTATTTCTACTGAGTGCCACGACAACTTTTTTAAGCCGAGTATGACTCTTATTTTTTCGGAAAGAGGAGAGGTCGGGTAGTGATGCAGAATAAGTTCAGGCATATGATTAAATGTGTCGATCAATTAGGGTAAGGTAGATTTTTTGCGTTGTATTCTTAATATAGTCTAACCGGTAATCGTTATTCCTCCATCCGCGACAATGGTTTGCCCCGTAACATAAGCAGAGGCCTCGGACGCTAAAAATAGGGCAATACCGGCAATGTCATCGGGATCACCTAGTCTTTTAAGAGCTGTTTTTTGTTCGTAATGATCCCGTATTTTTGAGTCCTCCCATAAAGCTTTGGCAAAGTCGGTTTTAATTAATCCGGGCGCAATGCCATTAACTTTGATTTTCTTATCACCTAATTCGATCGCTAAGTTTCTTATCAATTGCATATCTGCTGCTTTTGATACTGCGTAAGCGCCAAGCCCAGGTGTTCCTTTTAACCCTGCAATTGATGAAACTATAAGGATCGAACCTCCACCGCTCTGGAACATATGCGGTGAAACAAGCGCAGATAACCAATGGTTACTGAGAATATTATTTTTTAAAATCTTCTCAAATACTTCATCTGGTATGTCTTTTAACTCACCGTAAAATGGATTAGAGGCTGCATTGCAGACCAAAATGTCGATTCCTCCATAGGTCGTTACAGAAAATCGAACCAGTTCTTCTAAGCTCGATTTGTCCGATATGTTAGCTACAGTCGCTGTTGCTTCTCCTCCGAGGGATCGGATCTCATCCACCACCTCTTCACAGGCATCAATTTTTCTACTTGATACGATGACTTTAGCCCCATATCGAGCGTAAGCAATCGCTATAGATCTTCCGATGCCTCGGCTGGCTCCTGTAATGATGGCAACTTTATTATCAAGGCGGAAAAAACTTTTACCGTTTGGCATGGATTCAGTACTCCTGGTGTTTAGACCTAGTATCTATGGCCCATGAGCTAAAAACTAATAATGGCAGGATTAACGCCACATGACCTCACAATTTCGAGACTTTGCTCGTTCGAGTAAATCAAAAAGAGGTTTTGCTCTTGTTTTTAAATTGATCTTGTTATCATTCTGTTGAGATTTATTTTCCCCCTTTGGACTATCCGCTAATAACGGATGCTCGCGGGCGCGAGTAAGCGCCAGAGAAATATCCTCTGGCAATATGGCGCTAGGCGTGTCTCCGGAAAGTCCCATTAATTTAAGTAGTTCGGTCGCGTGCTGCTTAAACATAATTAAGTTTCCTACGCGACTTTCAAAGTGAACAAGGGCTGACATATGTGTGTTGATATTAAGGAAAATAATTAATGGATATCACAATTTTAACGAGATATTTAAGTGATATTTGCCTTTTTATAGTGCTCCTGATTCGATCTTTTCCTTCATGGTTTGAAGTCCAACCGAATACACTTTATTCAAGATCTTCACTAGAGTCTCGTCATCTTTTCCAACTGGCGGAGTTTCCATCCAGTAGTGTAAGCGCTTAAAAGTGGCTTTCCATTCAACCTGTGACCGAGCATCACCCAAGTCAACAACTGTCATCGTTGAGTAGTAATCACTGGATAACGGCTGACCTTGAACATATGTGTAAGCCGCTATCATGTTATAAGGGTCATATTCAACGAGTCGCTCTTCCACTTTTGTTCCATTACGACGCGTTAATAATCGAATAGCACCTTGTTGTCTATTTGTACCCAGGGTTATCTTTGTGTCTTTGATAAAAATCAACCAGTGATGTAAGCCACCGAAGTCGCTGACGATATCCCAGACCTTTTCTGAAGAGGCATTGATAACGATCGTGTGTCGAACGCTTAACTCTGGCACTTCTATTGCGTGAGCTGGGGTTACGCATGCGAATAAAAAACCGCTCACAGCACTTAAAAAATATCGAAGGATCATTTTTTCTCCTCTGTAATACATAGTAGATTATTATTTTTCTTTGATTTCATAATGTAACACGACGAAACAGAGGCTAAACTTAAAAAAACTAGTTCCGAAAATGAATATTGCCAATATTTTGTTAAAAGCGTACCGGTTGTGCCCTGATCGACCGGCTGTCTCCATCGGCAGTAAGCCGCTATACACCTATAGATCGTTTTATGAGCGTGTTCGTGATCTCGCGGCGTGTATGAGGTTTGAGTTGTCTCTAAGTGTTGGGGACAGAGTTGCTGTTGTTATGCCTAATCACCCTGAATATTTAGTTGTTCGTTATGCGGCTTGGTATGCAGGCCTATCTGTTGTGCCTATTAATGCAAAACTTCATGTTCGGGAAATAAATTACATGCTGCAACACTCTGGCTCAAAAGTATGTTTTGTGTCGAGTAGGCTCCAAAATGAGATCTTTAAGAATTCGGATCTGGTTGAGGTCATTGACGTCGATTCTGCGTCTTATCATGATATGACGAACTGTGACACTCAGATCGAAATGGTAGAGGTGGAGCGCGATGCGCTTGCGTGGCTCTTCTACACGAGTGGGACTACTGGTAAACCCAAAGGCGTGATGATCACGCACGAGAATATGTTTGTTGGGGCTATGAGCTATCTTGTTGACGTTGACGATATTTCATCAGAGGACAGTATTGTGCATGCAGCGCCCCTGTCGCACGGATCTGGATTCTACGATCTGCCTCACGTAATAAGGTGTGCGAATCAGGTCATTCCCGCGAGTGGACAATTTAATCCCTCTGAGGTTTTAGGCCTCATACAAGATTGGACTGGTGTCACGATGTTTTTAGCGCCAACTATGGTTAAGCGCATCGTTCAATCTCAGGAAATAACGCAATCCTCGCTGCAAGGGCTGAAAACTGTTGTGTACGGCGGGGGACCCATGTATGTCCAAGATATTAAACGGGCGCTTGACGTGTTGGGTCCGCGATTTGTTCAAATATATGGGCAGGGTGAGTCACCGATGACGATAACTGTATTGCCAAAAAAAGTTATTAATGACGTTACCCACCAGCGATATGAACAGCGCCTCGCCTCAGTTGGAATGGCGCAGAATAGCGTATCGGTTGCTATTTGCAATAATGAGGGCTCGCTAGCACCTAATGGAACGATAGGTGAGGTTCTAGTGAAGGGTTCTGTGGTTGCGTCCGGTTACTGGCAGGATGAAGTTGCGACTAAAACTACTTGGAAAAACGGTTGGCTACATACGGGGGATATTGGTTTTTTTGATGATGATGGGTTTTTAACGTTAATCGATCGTTCAAAGGATTTAATTATAAGTGGGGGATCGAATATCTATCCCCGAGAAATCGAAGAAGTGTTGATGACGCATCCATCCGTACATGAAGCGGCCTGTGTGGGACAGTTTAGTGACGAGTGGGGTGAGAGTGTTGTAGCTTTTGTTGTTTTGGACAGTGAGTCGTCAACGGATGCGCGTGATTTAGATGCTTTCTGTCTTGATCGAATTGCGCGATTTAAACGACCTAAGTACTATCGGTTTGTTGATTCCTTACCAAAAAATAATTACGGTAAAGTCCTCAAAACGACCTTGCGGCAGCTACTTACATGAGGTCGTTTTTATTCAATTTTTTTCGCTGAACCTTTGTAAAGATAGCCCAAAAATTTAGGCACACCATCAGCATAGATCGCCTCATGGTCGAATAACTCAAATCCACCTCTAGTAATAAGTCCAAAAATATCTCTGCTCAGGTTACAGCCTCCAGCCAAGGGTCTCCAAATGGGCTCAACGAAGTTTTGTATTCTCTGAATATTCGGAGTGTCGCCGAGACCATGCTCGCAGAAATGGATTTCCCCCTTTGATTTTAGAACCCTACGTATTTCTTTAATTGCCTGATTTGGGCGCGGAATAGTGCACAAAGAGAAAGTTATAACGACAGAATCAAATTGATTGCTGGGAAATGGTAAACGCACAGAGGTGCCTGCAGTAAGGCTCATTTTATGTGGAAGATTCGAATTATTATCTCGGGCTATTTTGAGTAATGATTCGTTAGGATCGAGTCCAATTATTTCTGTAATTTGATCAAAATCGTAAAAGTCCTTGTTAAGGGATGACCCGATTCCGACTTCCAGTACCGCTCCTCTGGCACGCGGCACGATGTCTTTTCGATGTCTCTTTAATAGCGACAACCCGCATGCGCAGTTGAGTAACGGAGGAA
>Ga0255758_10000826_pt1 | contig 33926 bp, 62 predicted proteins | sample 011ome_24_FD_179958 | JGI IMG/M metagenome (GOLD analysis project Ga0255758, IMG submission 179958) | Coastal salt marsh microbial communities from the Groves Creek Marsh, Skidaway Island, Georgia - 011513CT metaG (version 2) | ecosystem: Environmental > Aquatic > Marine > Intertidal zone >... | reverse complement strand
CGCTGTAAACTTGGCAGCTAGACTTGAGGCTGCTACAAGAAATTATAGAGATGAAAATGGAAAGGTTACACCTTTGATTTATTCTTCCTATACAAAAGAGCAACTGAAAAATATTAAGTCAATTGAGCTAGATAAAATTAAGGTTAAGGGTAAAGATGAGTTAGTAACCATTTATAAACCAGTAACAAACTTAATGGAGGGTTATGACTTTACTTCAAAAAAGAAAGTTAAAACTAATAGCAAAAAGGATAATAAGAAATGAAAAAAAAAGAAAACTATACTTACTCAATTTACACTGGCTCAAAATTAAGAAACAAAAGTTACGGAGACGCAGAAAAACATTTGTGAAACTTTGGAAAATTAGAAGATTACAAGAATTAAGAACTATACTCAAAGTTGCATAAGAATAAATACTATTATGGCTGAATTAAACGACATACAGAAACTCGCTACAGATGTTCAGGTTCTTAAAACTGAAGTTGAACAGGTTGCAAGTGTTAATACAAAACTTGATAGCGCAATAGATAAACTAACTGATATATCGGGGAGCATTAAATCTATGTTGGCTGTACATGAAGAAAAACTATCTAAACAAGAGGATATTGATAAAGCAATATTCAACCTAATAGAGAGTCGTAGGGTTGAATTTGATACAAATTATAAAGAATTACACGCAAGAATCAACAAAATACATACTCAATTAACTGATGAAATTGAGATGTCAGAAAAGCGTTTAATGTGTGAAATTAAGACTTTAAACTCAAATTTAGACGGTAGGATAGGCGTTTTTGAGAAATACAGATGGATCATTATAGGGGCGGCAATAGTGCTAGGATTGTCTATGCCTCAGTTGATGTCAGTATTTAAAATTCTGTAATAGGACCTTGACAAAATAGTATATATAGTATATACTGTTTATTATGAGTGGTTACATTGATTTAAATTATATATCTAAAATACAGCCTAGATTACAACAGTTTAAAAAGAAACGAGAATACCTTTTTAATTTTCGTTGTCCTGTTTGTGGTGATTCTAAAAAGTCTAAAACAAAGGCAAGAGCATATCTTTATAGAGTAAAAAATGATATGTTTTTTAAATGTCATAATTGTAGTGCTTCACACAATCTGGCAAATCTTATAAAGTTAGTTGATAGACCTTTATACGACCAATACATTTTAGAAAGATATAAAGGTAGTAAACCATCAAATGACGCTGAAAGTTTATTTGATAAGTTTAAAACTAACACAAAACAAAAATTAAAATCTACACCTCTACAAGGCCTTACAGCCTTTAGTAACTTAAATGATGATCATCCTGCAAAGCAGTATTTGATAAAACGAAAACTGCCTACAGAATACTTTGACCGATTATATTATTGCGACAAGTTCCAAACGTATGTAAATAAGATACGCCCAGGGACTTTTGATAGTCTAAATAAAAAGTACGAACATCCTAGATTGATAATACCTTTTTATGATGTTGGTGGTGAAGTCTTTGCTTTACAAGGCAGAGCATTTGGTAAAGAACAACCAAAATATCTAACAATAAAACTACAGGAAAACAAACAAAAAATATTTGGCCTAGAACGAATTAATCTACACAAAAGATTATACATAGTTGAAGGTCCATTAGATAGTTTGTTCCTTGAAAATTGTCTTGCGGCTGGTGGTGCTGATCTACAACTACCTGTTGAAAAAAAAGATGTTGTCTTTATTTTTGATAACGAACCAAGAAATAAAGAAATTATAGATAGAATGTATAAGTTGATTGATAAAAGTTATATGGTAACAATATGGCCAGAAGGAACAAAAGAAAAAGATATTAACGAAATGATCGTAAACGGCAAGACAAAAGAACAAATACAAAAAATTATATTCGACAATACCTATTCAGGTTTGTCAGCAATTACTCAATTAAATTCATACAAACGTTGTTAAGGAGAGAAAAATGGTAATGGGAAACGAGTCTATAAATGTCAAAAAAAGAAAAGATAGAGGAACAGAACCTCTTAACATTGAAAAGATACATGAAATGGTTGAGTATGCTTGTGAAGATATAACTGGAGTATCTTCTTCACAAGTAGAAATGAAAAGTGGTTTACAATTTTATGACGGTATTACCACAGACGAAATACAACAGATTTTAGTTAAGTCAGCTGCAGATTTAATAGATTTAAATAATCCTAATTACACATATGTAGCAAGTAGATTACTTTTATATTCATTGAGAAAACAAGTTATTGGTAAATTATGGGATCATCCACACCTATATGATCATGTTAAAAAAGTAGTTGAGATGGGACTATATGATAAAGAAATTTTAGAAAACTATCAAAGAAAAGATTTTGATAGAATGGAAAACTGGATCAATCATAATAGAGATTATGATTTTACTTATGCTGGATTAAGACAAGTGATAGACAAGTATCTAGTACAAGATAGAAGTACTAATCAGGTGTATGAAACACCACAATTTATGTACATGCTTATTTCAGCAACGTTGTTTGCTAAATACCCAAAAGAAACGAGGATGAGTTATGTTAAAAAATATTATGACGCAATTAGTCAATTCAAAATCAATATTCCTACTCCCGTTATGGCTGGTGTACGAACTCCTTTACGTCAGTATGCGAGTTGTGTATTGGTTGATATTGATGATACCTTACCTAGTATTTTCTCTGGTGATATGGCGATTGGAAGATACATCGCTCAAAGAGCTGGAATCGGAATCAATGCTGGAAGAATACGAGGCATCAATGCTAGGATCAGAGGAGGCGAGGTCCAACACACTGGTGTTATACCTTTTCTTAAAAAGTTTGAGGCAACGGTTAAGTGTTGCACTCAAAATGGAGTCCGAGGAGGATCAGCAACAGTCCACTTCCCAATCTGGCACCAAGAAATAGGTGACATTATTGTTCTTAAAAATAATAAAGGTAGTGAAGATAATAGAGTTAGAAAACTTGACTATTCAATACAACTATCAAAATTATTTTATGAAAGATTTATAAACAACCAAGACATAACTTTGTTTTCACCACACGAAGTGCCTGAACTATATGAAGCCTGGGGAACACCAGAGTTTGATGAACTTTACGAGAAGGCAGAAAGAAAATTATCTATTAAGAAAACAAAAGTTAATGCACAAGAATTATTTTTTGATATATTGAAAGAACGTGCTGAAACAGGCCGTATCTATATTATGAATATTGACCATTGTAATACTCACTCATCTTTCAAAGATAGAGTTTATATGTCAAATCTATGTCAGGAAATAACTTTACCAACCACTCCAATACAACACATTGATGGAGAAGGTGAAATTGCTTTATGTATTTTATCTGCCATCAATGTGGGTAAAATAAACAAAAGAGATGAACTAGAACCTTTATGTGATTTAGCAGTAAGAGCATTAGATGAAATTATAGACCATCAAAAATATCCTATCAATGCTGCTGAAATATCTACAAAGGCAAGAAGAAGTTTAGGTATTGGTTATATTGGCCTTGCTCACTATCTTGCTAAAAAAGGTTACAAGTATGAACAGAAACTTGCATGGAGACAAGTTGATAAACTTACAGAAGCATTTCAATATTTTCTATTAAAGGCAAGTAATCAACTTGCAAAAGAAAAAGGACAATGTTCAGCATTTAAACAAACAAAATATGCAGATGGTATACTGCCTATTGACACTTATAAAAAAGACGTAGATGAATTAGTAAAAAGAGATTACACTTACGATTGGGAATGGTTAAGAAGTGAAATAAAAGAACATGGTTTAAGACACTCAACACTTTCAGCTCAAATGCCAAGTGAATCATCATCTGTTGTATCAAACGCAACAAATGGTATTGAGCCACCAAGAGATTATTTGTCAGTTAAAAAATCTAAAAAGGGTCCTTTAAAACAAATCGTACCTGAATATAATAAACTAAAGAACTTTTATACACTACTTTGGGATATGAAAGGGAACGAAGGATATATAAATATCGTTGCAGTAATGCAAAAGTATTTTGACCAGGCAATATCGGGTAACTGGTCTTATAATCCTGAAAATTATACTGATGGTCAAGTGCCTGTATCAGTTATGGCACAAGACTTATTGACGACTTATAAATTAGGTTGGAAGACTTCTTATTATCAAAACACATATGATAGTAAGAAAGATGAAGATGAACCTGCTCATCCAGTTGGGTTCCATGATAATGTACCAGAGGATAAACAAGAAGTAAAAGAGGAAGAGGATCCAGAAAACTGTGATTCTTGTACAATTTAATGAAAACTGTATTTAATAAAGATAAAAAACTAGATAGTACAAAACAACCAATGTTTTTTGGTGCAGATTTGGCTGTACAAAGATATGATACATTTAAGTATCCTGTATTTGATAGATTGGCACAACAACAGTTAGGTTTCTTTTGGCGACCAGAAGAAGTATCTTTACAAAAAGATAGAAACGATTACTCTCAATTATCTGAATCACAAAAGTTTATCTTTACATCTAATTTAAAATATCAAACAATGTTAGATAGTGTACAAGGTAGAGGGCCATGTTTAGCATTTTTACCTTTTGTATCCATACCAGAGTTAGAAGGTGCCATTGTTGCATGGGACTTTATGGAAACAATTCACAGTAGAAGTTATACATACATTATTAAAAATCTATATTCTAATCCATCTGACGTATTTGATACAATTATACAAGATGAGAAAATAGAAAAAAGAGCAAAGTCTGTAACTGAAGGTTATGACAAACTAATTCAATTAGGTTACAAATATAAACTAGATCCTAAATCAGTTGATGAATATGAACTAAAGAAAGCATTATGGTTATCACTAGTTACTGTAAATGTACTAGAAGGTTTAAGATTTTATGTATCATTTGCTTGTTCATTTGCTTTTGGTGAACTTAAACTTATGGAAGGTAGTGCTAAAATATTATCATTGATTGCTAGAGATGAAAGTCAACATTTATTAATGTCACAAAGCATTATTAATAATTATAGAAATAAAGAAAATGATAAAGTGATGAACAAAGTTATTAAAGATACAGAAAAAGAAGTTTATCAAATTTATGATGACGCAGTCCAAGAAGAAAAACGTTGGGCGACTTATTTGTTTCAAAAAGGTTCTATGATAGGCCTTTCTGAAAAATTGTTACATCAATATGTTGAATATATAGCAAATAGAAGAATGAGAACTATAGGATTAAATCAAGTATATGAACAATCATCAAACAATAATCCATTACCATGGACACAACATTGGTTTAATAGTCGTTCAATGCAAAATGCTCCACAAGAAACCGAAATAGAAAGTTATGTTATTGGTGGACTTAAACAAGATGTAAAAAAAGATCAATTTAAAACATTTAAACTATAATGGCAACACTTACTCCACCAAATTTAAATAAAGTTACAATCAGTTGTAAAAATTGTGAAGTATCCTATCACGTTGAATGGGATGAAGAAATAGAACCAACTACTTGTCCTTTTTGTGGTGCAGACACTTCTATAGATGAAGAGGATGCAATTTTTGACAATGAAGAAGACGAAGACGATTGGAATTGATTATAGTTTAACAAGTCCTGCTATATGTGTATGTAGGGGTGAGTTTAAATTTGAAAATTGTAAGATATACTATCTTACAAACGTAAAAAAATATGAAGGTGATTATTGTAATGGACAAATAAATGGCAGACTTCATTTACCCTATACCTCCGAGACACAACGACACGATCAAATTTCCGATTGGGCGATTAATATTGTTGATACTGCTATTGGTAATATTTTTGTAGAAGGATATTCATTTGGTAGTAAAGGCCTTGTGTTTAATCTAGCAGAAAATATGGGTGCCTTAAAACATAAACTGTACAAACTAAACAAAAGATTTGAAAGTATAGTGCCTGGTCAAGTAAAAAAGAATGCTACTGGCAAAGGCAATGCAGACAAGCTTAAAATGTATGAGCAGTTTGTAAAAGATACAGATATTGATTTGATGAAAGAATTTGATCAAACAAAACTAAACAATCCTGTAACAGATATTGTTGATGCTTATTATGTAGGTAAAGCTGGTTATGATCGTTAATGTTGTTTCGTTATTTTGGGGTACAAAATATTCACTTGACTATGTAAATGTCTTATACAATATGGTTAAAAGAAATTTAACTATACCTTTTAACTTTTATTGTATGACAGATGATTTTAATAGAAACTTTGATAAACAGATTACATTATTACCTATACCTAAACCTGTTATGACTGGGTGGTGGAACAAGTTACATCTATTTAATCCTATCTTAGGACTAGAAGGTAATGTATTATTTTTAGATTTAGATATAGTTATATTAAACAACATAAATGAATTTTTTACAATAGGTAAAGATGAAGATTTTTATGTAATGAGAGATTTTGCTGAACCTAATACAATTAATTCAAGTGTATTAAGATTTAATATAGAATACCATAGTCATATATGGGATAGATATTTAGAAGACAAAACTAGGTTTGATACCTATCATAGTGATCAAAGCGTTATTAATTTAACTATGTTGAAAAGTCCTCAGACAAAATTCTTTCCAGATCAATGGACATATTCATATAAATGGCCTATAAGAGGTAACATAAAACAATACGATTCAAATAGATCACAAAATTATACCTTTAAACAGAATGCTAAGATTTCTATATTTCATGGTAATCCAGATCCCCATGTAGCAATGCAACACGAATCAGGTAAATGGATAAAAGATTACTGGAAATAGAACAAAACAAGAACATTTACATCTAAAACCCTAATAAAATCAACACTTTTTAATGCTTGACTTTTAAGTATTTTTAGTGTAGCGTATATGTATATGACAAATAAAGGAGACGCTATGACTAAAGAATTACACAAATCATTTAATATTGTTTATAAACGAGAATATTTTAACTCCGAAGACGCAGACTATTTTTGGACTAGTTATTCAATGTATAAAAACGTACCTATTTCTAAAATTAAATATTATAGAAAACAGTTGTTAAAATTTAAAGATTATATGGACAAGTCTTTTAAAGAAGACGCAACAAACTTTGCTGGTGCTACTGCTATTGAGATAATCTATCCAGACGAATATTATCAAACTTATGAAGATGTATTCGGTCCAGAAACGGCTGCAGGCGACCATAATTTATTTAATGACTTTGGTCAATTATACAAAAGACAAGGCTTTAGAAAAGACTTCGATCCAGATTTAACAAAAAAATATACAACTAAAAGAGAATACATAACACAATTAAATTAAGGAGGACACTATGACAATAGACACAAATATAATATATACAAAAAAAAATATAGGTAAAAACTTATATTCAAAACAAACATACTATACAGTAATGGTAGAACAGCATGTGCTTGCAAAAGATAAAGACGAGGCAGATAAGTTATTTTTAGAAGGTGGTGGTATTAATCACTCTAAAATTACAACTGATATAACCGAAACAAAAGATGGAGTTGAAACAACTGTTGTTGACGCTAATTATTCAGACTCAGGCAAAACAACTTACCTTGGTAAAGTTGCATATGATGAGGATGATGAATATGCTGAAGAAGATGGTAATGTTGTAATTGACACTTATGCAGATGAACATACTTTAACTGAAAAAGAAGAGTCAGACGTTGATGTTGCTATTCAGTTAGAATCAGAAAATCAAAGAGGTAAATAATGTATAATGGTTATTTTGCTATCGCATTAGATAAACAAAGTTGTAATGCAGTTAAAAAAGGTGCTACAATGAGTGTGTTAGTATCAGACCATATTACACTTGCCTTTAAACCAACAGTTAAAGTATTTAATAAGTACAAAAATCTTGTGGGTAAAAAAGTCGGTGCAATGATTAATGGCTACAGAGCAAATAATCACATTGACGCATATTGGGTAAAAGATATGTTTTTATTAGACAGTAATAAAAAATTAAAAAGAAGTGATAAAGGTGCTGCTCACATCACATTATCACATAAAGAGGGTTATAAATCAGGTGACGCTAACACTATGTTTACAAATCCTAAAGTAAAAAATAAAAGACATGGTTACGTAGAAGGCACTATCAAATATTTTAATTACAACAAAGGAGTATAGTATGGAATGGATATTACTAATATTAATAATAATGATGACCGCTGTTGCAGTTGCATATTCGGGTGAAATATATTTGTATTTAAGTTTAGTATTTGGTTCAATTATTACCGATATACAAAATTTTATAAGAAAAATACTAGGTAAATAGACTATTGACAAATTGATTAAAATGTGCAATAATAATAGAATGTCAAAAAAATTGACAAAAAGAGAACAATTTGAATTAGTAAAAAAAGATTATCATAAGTGGTTAGGTACATTAGGTCTTAACATAAATGTCAAAACTGGCCATATTATAAAATCAAAACGTGTATCTAAACCATTAGATATATCAATGTACAAAGTAAGAGATTCTATACCAACAAGTGATAGAATAGTTGGCAATACTTATAGACGATATTATTCTACAAGTTTGCCTGAAGGTAAAACAATATCTATAGCATATAACAAAGGTGGATATCAAGTTGTTGATGCTAAAGATTTTAAATCTATGGGAAGGAAAATATGAGAACTTTAATGTTACTAACAATACTTGCTATTATGTCAACATCAATGGCAAAAGCAGATGAAAAATATGATTATTCTTCATGTGAGAATATGAATTGGTTACAAAAAGAAATATGCGAAGCTAAAATATTTCAAAAAACTAATTGGCAAAATGGTAAAGATCAAACTACCAATACTATAAACAAAATTAAATCATTATTTGCAAATAACAATGCTTCATAAAATTAGTGATTTTTGTAAAAAGATTGACAGCATCAAAACTCAGGCTGATAAGTTATATAATTTAAAGTATAACAATCCTAAAACGCCTGAGAGGGATGCTGAAATCAATCACCTTATTGAAGATATACAATTAATGTGTAAGGTTGTGTCAAATGACACAAGTCCATACGATAAAAAATAACGAATCAATAGAAATAGGTCAGATGTTCTTACTTTGTTCTTCTAAAAATGTTGATTTTATTAACCTTTTTAGTGCTTGACTTTTAAGATATTCTGTGTTAGCATTAGTACATAATGATTATTAACTTAACAAAAGGACACTATGATAGATAAACAAACTATATTTGAAGAATTTAAAATTGCAAAACAAAAAGACTTGCAACAATCAACAAGAAACGAACCGTATGAAGATGTCTTTACAAATAGATTACAACTATTAAATTCACATAAAGTTGCAAAAAAATCTAATCCGAAGATGTATAGAAACTTAGATATTAATTTTGATAATCTAATAAAAGCTTATTCAAGTCAATATCCAGTTGATGTTTTTTACAATGTCGGCTTCGGTAAATCTCTTAAACAATATCAATTTGATAAGATTATTGAAGAAATGACAGAAAAACAAAAAGAAAAAGAAGAACAATTAAGAAAAAAAGAAAAAGAAAAATTAAAAATTGAAGATGTTGAAGAAGTTACTTTTAATTAGTTGTTTGTTGTTGCTCTCTAATTGTGCTAGCAAACAGTCCTATATTGGTGCATCCACTACAGCGGCTGTTGCTGGTACAACATGTTGGCAATACATAAGTGACAATCCTGCTGTTGTGGCTACTTGTGCAGTTGCAGGTTCATTTAAGGGTGCAGATATTATGAATGCTGAAACAGACGATCAATTAATGACAAGAGCATTTGTAGATCATTTAGAAAATGCACCTAATAGTCCAGGGTTTACAACTTGGCAAAATCCTAAAACACAAAGTAATGGTATTATTAAAACAACAGGATTTTATTTAAAAGGTCCTATTAAGTGTACAATGGTTGAAACTACACATGATCAAAATTTAGATAATACAAGATTTTTTGATTCAATATTATATGGTAATCCATATAGAAGAATGGAATGGCATGAGGCTTGTAAGATGCCTGATGGGAGGTGGATGATAAATGAATAAAAAAAGAACTTTATTTTTTATATTTTTATTGTTATTGTTAATACCTATATTGATGAGCATTGCATTTTCAGATGATTCATTTAATAATACTATGGATAAAATTGATAGATTAAATAATAATAAAGACAAAGTATATTATGATAAAATACAACCTCTAAACAATCAATATTGTTTTATAAAGGTAGAAATAAAAGAAGTAAATGATGAAATAGTTAAACAGGAAGTCGTAGAATGTGCAGATGGTAGAAAGGCATATGACGGTCCAAGTTATTGGGAGTTATTTGCTCAGTTTTACTACGGTGATATGAATACACCTGCTTATTGCAGATACTATGAACGACCGAAACATGCTTATCACAAACCTGGTAAAGTATGTTTAGATAAGTATGGAAATTGGGAGGTGAAAAAATGATAAAAGGTCTATTGACACTTGCAATCTTATGGATTATCCTTGCATTTACTTGGGATCCATTTGTTTCTACAGTTGAAAAAACACAGGCTGTTGACAAAACAAAAGAAATAGTATATAATGTGTTTAATAATATGAAGGAGAAGGTTGATGAATAAAATAATAAGATATGCTTTGATAGGTACTACAGCACTTGCTTTAACAGCTTGTTCAAGTACAACATACACTATCAAACAAGAAAAGAATAATCAGGTATTAAAAGTGCCTGCTTGGTACATGAAAGATTATTCTGAAAACAAAGAATGTGGTAAAACACTTTTTGGTAAAAATAAAACTAAACAATGTGTATTTGGTGTTGGTACAAGTACATCACCAGACCTTGAACTTGCAATAGACAAGGCAATGATGATCTCAAAGGCTGAAGTTGCAGATAAAGTTAAAGGTGAAATGAATAAGAAGGCAAAAATATTTGTTACAGAATTGGGTAAATCTCAAAACAAAACAGTTGTAACAGATGTTGAGTCGACTCTAGTTAATGTAATTAAAAATACACAAGTAAGAGGATATGAAGTGTTTGCTCAAGAAGTTACACTTACAAAACAAGGATACTATCGTGCTTGGATTGGTTTAAGACTACCTCTTGGTGAGTTTAATAAGATGTATCATTACACAATAAATGAAGTTGCAGACTCTTATAACTTAAAGAAAGAGGCAGAAAAGGCATATAAAGAAGTAGAGGATCTAACAAGTGACTCATAAAATAGAAATATACTCAAAGCCTAATTGTGTTTATTGCGAGAAGTCTAAACATCTTGTAAAGACATTAGGCCTTGAGTACACAGAAAAAATGTTTGGTAAAGATTTTACAACACCAGATCAGTTATTTGAGGCTGTAGGTAAACAAGTAAGAACTATGCCACAAATATTAATTGATGATAAACACGTTGGCGGATATAATGAATTGGTTGAGTATTTTGCTGACAAAGGTCTATGTAACTTTAAAGGTGAAGTAACAAAAAATGTTAATGACAAATAAAAACGAAAATAACGTTATATTGTTTCCTAAGGTACCAAAGGTAAGACCTAATCAAAAGGCACAAGAGTTAGATGCTAAAAGACAGGAAATGATAAGACTACAACATAATAAAGTTTATGTACAGGCATTGAATGATGATATTACTGAAGATATTTTAATGAAGTTAAAAGACGAAAACTTTAATTTAACAGACCCAACATTTTTGAAAGATTATAAACTTTTTACCGAATCAATTAGGTCGTTGTTGCTAAGACAAGTAAAGATGAAACATCCTTTACATGAAAGAGTTGATAATGCTGTAACAACAAAGGGTGAAGGTAAAGATGTATATGCCATTACAATTGATTATAAAAAGTTTTAAAGAATTCCATAAAGCACTTTGGAATACTATGAATGCTACAACGTGCCTAGTATTCAATAGTTTAAATGAGGCACATTATATAATAAGGAGTGAATAAATGTTTAAATCATTATTCTCAAACGATTCAATGAAAATCGTATCAAAATCAAAAAAAACATCTACAAGAGGTAGAAAAACTTTGTCAAAAAGACAAAAAGTTTTAAACCTTTTATCAAAAGGTGCACCAGTATCTTGGAAATCTTTAAGAACTAAATTCGATTTAGGTTCACCAAGAGCTTTAATTGATACATTAAGATCAGAAGGAAATATGATCTATGTTAATCAAACTGCTAAAGGTACTTCTTACAGAATGGGTCAACCAACAAAAGCGATTATCGCTGCTGGTATCCAAAAGTTATACGGCACTCCGTATGCTTACAAAAATGCGTAATCTCTCTCTTTAAAAACGCATAAATAAATGTAGAGGCGGCCTTGTGCCGCCCTTACATAACAAAATGAGGAGGGCAATATGCCAACAAACACATCTAATATGAATATGCAATATAGTGGATCATCTGCTCCATTGCTACACGAAATTCTAACTAAAGTAAATAACGCAAAAGACAAACCTAAAAAAATTGAGGTTTTAAAACAAAACGATTCACTTTCATTAAGACAAGTATTAAAAGGTGCATTTGATCCAAAAATTGAATGGGATTTACCACCTGGTAACCCACCATATACGGTCAATGAAGCTCCAGCAGGAACTGAGCATACGACTCTATACACAGAAGCTAAAAAATTATGGCATTTTGTAAAGGGTGCAGATGAACAACTTTCAAAAACAAAAAAAGAAATGATGTTTATTCAAATGCTAGAAGGTTTACACAAAGATGATGCTGAACTGATGGTCGCAGTAAAAGAGAAAGAACTTAATAAAAGATATAAAGGTCTAACGGATGCAGTGGTAAAAGAAGCATTTGGTTGGAATGACGATTACAAAACGTCCTAAAACATAAATATTATAGAGTGATTCTATAAAATTCAACTATAGGGTGTAGAACAAAAGTAGAACATTTACTTGATAAATTGTCACACCCTATTTCCCTTTGATTTACAGTATAAAAAACGGTTTATATTATCCGATTTTGCTTGAAACTCATACTATTTTCTGATATAGTAGCAGTATGAAAACAACAAAAAAGGAGAATACATTATGTCAAAAGTAAAACAATATTATACTGATGAAGTTGAAAAAACAGTTGATAAGATTATCTTAAATTTTAAGAATAATCTAATTAATTTAGAAACTGCTGTTGCTGAAATTATGAAAGTCGATAACCTTGATTTAATAGGTATTGATGAACACAATGTAGAAGAATGTATCCAAGATACATTTTACGATAAGGTTACTTCATAATGAGAAAACCTTTATTTACATTATTTCTTGCTTTCGTTTATATATGGTCTTGGTCAATATTTAATGTTGTTAAGGCCGACACCTATAATAAAGCAGTTATAGGACATGTTATATCTGAAACTATAAAAGGTACAGATATTGATACAAAATATATTATGGAAAATGAGTTAGAAAAACTTGCTCATAAGTTTATGGTTGATTCAATATCAATACTACAGGCTTACTTACCTCAAATATTAGAGGGTGTTGCCGCTGATTTAAGACTACAAGTAGATAAAAAATACAAAGAGGAATTATTAAATGGCGAAAACAGTAACTAGAAAATCAAAAGCTCTGAAACTTAAAAGAAAGTTGAAAAAAGAATTTTCTGTAAAAAGAAAATATACAACTACTTACAAAGACATAAAGAAGTATTTTAAAGAATTAAATAATGCTATTTTTGATAACAAGTTATCTCCATTTGGCCAAATTCAAATAAAAGATTTAAAAAGAGAGAAGTGTGTGGGACAAGTTATTACATTTGAGTGGAAAAGAAAAGGTACACGAATGTATAAACTAGAAATGTTACCTGCCTATCCTGAAAAGAGAGATTTTATGGACACGTTAGTACATGAAATGGTACACTTGTACCAAATGCAAAACCTAGGTGATACTGGAAACCATAATGAAGTGTTCTGGTCTTTTTCACCAAAAGTAAACTATATTGGTTTACAACTATAGAAAGAAGAAAGTTATATTATGAGTAAAAGTGAAAAAAACCATGTTGACGATTGGTTAAAACAACAAATTAGAAAAGGCATAAACATAATTGATTATGTTTTACAAAACAATGTAAGTGAGTGGGAACTATATTATACAGGACATTTACACAAAGACATCCTAAATAACTTTCCAGGCAGAACAAGTAAAAAGATATTTAAAGGTTATAGAGAACTTTTAGATAATAGTAACCTTGTGTTTATTCAAAAGAAGTTTGAAGACCACGGCTATGAATATTACGTAAAGAAAGGTATATAATGAAACTATTGAAAAAACATAAAGAAATTTTACAAATGGTTGTAAAAGGCAAAGGTGAATTTAAGACACCTACTGTGCCAAAAGACCATTCCGAAGCAATACTTGACGATCTTGTTAAATTATACTTACAAGACCTTATTGTGTTTAATAGAGAATATGATGTGCCATCTTTTGGTCCTAGTAGCGAACATAAAGTAAGATATAAATGGTATGTTGTTACTATGAATAAAAAGAAAACTTTAAAAGATTTGAAAAAGGTAATTAAAGATGGTAAAATTTAAAGTTTTTATTAAAACAATGATGTTTGTTGTAGTAGTTACAGCAATGTCATTTGTATGGTATGGATATACACTTGATGGTAAACAAAGAGCAGAAGCTGCTGTACCATCATTGCCTGACTTTGAACACAATAGTAATCAGTTGTTTATAGATAATGTTAAAATGTGTGTCGAGTATATTCATTTTTACAATGATATTAATAGAGTCAATTTAGAACTATTAATAGCACAGGCAGCTCTAGAGTCTGGTTGGGGAACAAGTAGATTTGCCAGAGAGGGTAAAAACCTATTTGGTATTCGTACATATGATTTAAGAGAGCCTCATATGTTACCTTGGAAAGATAAACCAAAAAAATGGGGCGTTAAAGTATTTGAACATGAGTGTGATAGTGTTTTACATTATACTAAAACCTTAAACAATCACCATGCCTATCAAGGTTATAGACAAATGAGAGAAGAAGGTATTGATAATCCATACATGTTGATAGAAACACTGGATGCATATGCAAGTGATAAAAATTACTTTGCTAAAATAAAAAGTATTCTCACAAAAATAAGAGAGGACTATAAATGAAAATAATATTAAAATCTATGTTAATATTATTGTTAACAATTAATATCTTAAAGGCAGATATATTTTTTAAATATGATCATGCTTTAAATACAACAAATTATATAGTTGAAAAACAAGGTGGCGCCAATTTACCCATGTTTGGAAATATATATGGACCTATTGAGATAGACGAAGAAACTGTTGTTATAATGCTAAAGGGTAAATTTAATGTTTTAACTGAAATAAATTTGAGAGGCATTTATATGGTACATGCTGATAAAAATATTTTGTTTATTGGTAACTCTCCTGGTGGTGAAACTTCCTATATTGGTGACGTGATGGATATGATTTATAATCACAAGAAAACATATTTTTATGTACCAGAATATGCAATATGTTATAGTTTATGTGGATTGTTAGCTGTAAGTTCTAAAGAGAAAATGGGTATTATAAAATTACATTCCAGTAGGGATGTATATACAAATGCCATAAGTAGAAATGCTAACAAAGAAGTATTTGATAGACTAGTTCGTGCTGGTTTTGATAAAAAAGTGGCAAGACAAATATTAATTTCTGGTGAAAACTATACGTTTGTATATGAAAATAAATATAAGGAGTTAAGATGACATTGGAACATGGATTAATTTTAGGTATATTTGGTATCTTATTAACAATTGTAGGCATGATGATTGCTTATATTATTGGATATCAAATAACAAAACCAAAACCAAAAAAAGAACTAAATGCTTTAGATGAATTACTTAGAAGACATAAAAAGAAAAAGACTTTTAATCACTATAGGGGAAAATAGTATGAATAAAAAAATGACACGTAAGGTAGACATAACCGATTACCAAGATATGGCAGATTGTATTCGTAGTGATCAAGTGCCAGCTAATGAAATAGTTGAGATATTTACGGACAAACAGTTTTATAAGTGGTATAAAAAGAAGTATTTAAAGGGATAATTAATGCTTGACTTTAATTTCAAATTAATATATAATATATACTATGATGACAATTGATGATATAAAAAGACTAAAAGATCCAGACAATCTAAAAAAACATAGACTAGATAATCTAGCAAAAGCATGTGCTGATGCTGATACAAATGAAATGAAATCTATGTGGTATAATAAAATGATGAATTTGGCAAATGAATATAATATGAAAGACTATGTAATGAGGAGGTTAGTACACTAATGAATATATTTTATGTTGACAAAGATCCAGTAAAAGCTGCTAAAATGCTTTTAGATAAACATGTGGTCAAAATGATACTTGAGTCTGCTCAAATGTTGTGTACTGCTAAACGTGTACTCGATGGTACTGAATACATGGCAAAAACAAAGAATGGTAGAAATATTAAAAGATGGAAACTTGATAACTCAAATGAAGAAGCAATTATCTACAAAGCAGGTTGGTTAAATCATCCATCTACTCAATGGGTATTACAATCAGCATACAATTACATATGGTTATATAAACATATGATGGCTCTTAATGAAGAATACAAGTTAAGATACAATCATACAAAAGACCATTTAACTATTCAAAAACTAGGTGATATACTTAAACATCCACCTAAAAACGCTAAAGTTAGTGTTGTAGGAACAGATGCTACACCAGCAATGCCAGATGAATGTAAAGTACCTGGTGATGTGGTTGCGTCTTATCGTAAGTACTATATAATGAAGAAGCAAAGATTTGCTACATGGAAATCACCAGCAAAAATGCCAGAGTGGTTTGCTGAAGGAATTAAAAATGAACAAAAAAAAGAAAACGAAAATAGAACGTCCTAAAATCTATGAAAGAAATCCTAACACAGGTGTGATAAGATGGAGATATGTAGGAGAATCACACGATAAATTTGGTTGGCCAAACTACGGTAGGATTTTGAAGGATAAATAAACATATGAATGAAATAATGAATTTTATACAAAACAATATTAACTTTTTAAATAACGTACAAAGTTATCATTGGCAAACAGAATCATATTCTGAACATGAAGCATTAGGTGAGTATTATACAAAATTTAATGAACTTAATGACCGATTTGTTGAAACATGGCAAGGTAAACATAATAAAAGAATTAACTTTAGTGCTGAGTTGAGATCAGGTATTAAAAATTATGCTGATGTAGAAATTGTAAAACAAGAAGTTGTTGAACAATCGAATATAATCGCCAACATGTCAAAAGATATAGCAGGACAAATTGATTTAGAAAGTATTTTAGAAGATATGCTTGAAGCTACAAGTCAACTATCTTATCATCTATCTTTAAAATAATGCCATTATATACTTTTAAAAATACTAAGACAGGTAAAACATTTACCGATATGATGAGTATTGCTGAAATGGAAGATTATTTAGAAAAAAATAAACATATCAAACAACAACTGACCAGTTTAAATATTGTTGGTGGTGTAAGTGGTATGAGTTATAGAACTGATGGTGGTTGGAAAGATAATTTAAGCAGAATTGCTGAAGCACATCCTAACAGTCCTTTAGCACAACAACATAGAAAAAGATCAGTAAAAGAAGTTAAAACCGAACAAGCAGTTAAAAAATACAAGGCTAGACAAAGTGCAAAAAATAAATAATATAGTACAGAGCGAGCAACCGAAACACAACGGTCGTATACCTGAGTCGAATAGGTCAATCCGCTTATTGTACAAACCTCAAAACGGTGGGTTATCCTGCTTGGATAACCTACCTACAACTAATAAGGAGAAAAACAATGGCAGATATACCTGATTTTATGAGGGAGTTTGATACGGATATAGACTTTGGTTTTACTCCTGTATCATCTAAACCAGCTGAAGAAACACAACCCAGCATTGACCCGAGTGTTATAGAAAATTCAAATTTAGAACTAGCAAAAATTAAATCAGATGTTTCTGATATTAAATCTGCTATGAATGAAGTTATGCAGATTGTTGCTGAAAAAGATACAGTAACAAAAGAGATACAGGACGCTGACACACAGGCAAGATTTAAAGAAATTGAAAAGATTATGTTACCATTTTTATATAATCTTTCAAAGTCCAACGAACCTTACATACATTGGCCAAATAGAGGACCAATCATCAAGGCACAGATGGACAAATTGTTAAAACTGACAAGGGGGTAAATTATGTTAGAAGTGAAAGCTCATCACAAAGAACTTAAAAGAGCGGTGAATGAAGTTGAAGACAAAAGAAAAACCGATAGATCAAACAAATTATGGTATGATCTAAGAACCTTGAAGAAAATTAAATTAAAAGCAAAGGAAAAACTAAATGCAACTAAGCAAAAACTTTTCGCTTAAAGAACTTACTGCTTCACAAACAGCAGATAGACACGGTATTAGTAATAATCCAAGCGAAGATCATATGGATAACTTAAAAAAACTTTGTGATAATGTTCTACAAAAAGTTAGAGATCATTATGGCAAAGTAGTATCTGTATCATCAGGATATAGAAGTCCTGAACTATGTTTAAAAATAGGTTCAAGTGCGAAATCACAGCATGCCAAAGGCCAAGCCGCTGATTTTGAAATCTTTGGTGTGCCGAATGCTGAACTAGCAAAATATATCATTGACAACCTAGATTTTGACCAACTAATATTGGAATATCATAATCCAGAAGAACCTAACAGTGGTTGGATTCATTGTTCATATAAGAATGCTGAGGACAACAGAAAACAAGTATTAAGAGCATACAGAAATGATGATGGTAAGACGGTATATGAACCGTACGATCCCAGCTGAGCGTTTGAACGTCTTAATAATGACAAAAAAATAGAACAAGACAAGATTATAGAACAATATATGCAGAAAGGTATATAGGTGCTTGACCAATCTTGTATTTTGTGATATAATGATTATATAATATTAACAGGAAGGTATATTATGGCGTTTAATTATGTAAAATTGAGTGAAGAAAAACTACCTAAAAGTTTAGGTGTGAAAGGTAAAAACCAAGATGGTATAAGATATTATACTATTGACGGTGTTAATATGCCTTCCGTTACTTCTATTCTAGGTTCAATTCCCGAAAGAAAATTAAAGATAGAAGGATGGCGTAATGCAGTTGGTGAAAAAATGGCCAACTATATTTCTGTATCTGCTACAAATCGTGGCAAAACAACACACACACTTATAGAAAATCACTTAAAAAATGAAGACGACAAGTCTGTTGGTATAACTGCTGTTACACCATTAGGTTTGTTTAGAATTATCAAACCGTATCTTGCTAGAATAGATAATATTCATTGTATAGAAGAATATTTGTATTCAAAAGAGATTAGTGTTGCAGGTCAAGTTGATTGTATTGCTGAATATAAAGGTAAACTATCTGTGGTTGATTTTAAAACATCTACAAAAAGACGTGACGCTGACTATAACTATGGTAACTTTTTGCAGTGTTCAGCCTATGCTAAAATGTTTGAGGAGATATTTCCTGATAAAAAGATTGAACAAACTGTTATTTTAGCTGCTTGTGAAGACGGGTTTGTACAAGAATGGATACACGGTGAAGATAAAATCAAAGAACACCAAGAGTTATTTTACAAACACACTAAAGACTTTTTTGATAGAAATAATATAAATAGTTAATAAAAGTCAATAGTCGAATTAATTAAAAAGGTGAGTTATTTTATCCTACTTGCGACCTTAACAGCTAAAGGGAATTATGAAAAAAATATTAATAGTTTTAAGTTTATTAATTGCTAGTGTAGCATATGCAGACCATGAAGAACATCTTGGTGAATATTATATGACACAAGCACCAGTATTATGTGCTTCATCAGAATATATCGACAGTTATTTAAATCATTATAATTTTAAACCGTCAAATATATCCTTAGGAAGAGAAGGTATGGTAGAAACTGGTAAACCTGTTTATATGATAACTTATTATGTAAACAGTGAAAGTGGACAAACTACAGCTACAATAGATGTACCAAATGCTAGTGAAAGATGTTTATTGTTTCATACATTTGATTTGTACATACCGAATTAAACGTTGAAGGTAAGAAAATACCTGATATGGACTTGGGTGCAATACCCAACCACTCCACCATTTAAACAATGAAATTTAAGGGGTGGAAATAGGTTCGACATACAGTTAAAACTTACTGGAGTTTAATCGCTGACAACGTAAAGTCATCTTATAAATGCTAACAATTTAGCGATGGCAGCTTAATACTGCTAAACGGTTTGCCTGTACCGAGTAACAGAAACAGGCTTGACAAAATCACTCACAAATGATATAATAAATGTATGAATTTAATGAATAGTAAAAAGTTTGGTTTAATCATAGAAGATATGGTTAAGAAACAAAGAATACCTTATATGGATGCAGTTATTAAATACTGTGAAGAAAATGATATTGACTTATCATCTGTCGGTCCACTTATAAACAAACCACTTAAAGAAAAAATAAAAGAAGAGGCACAAAAACTGAACATGGTTGAAAAATCAAGTACCGCAGTTTTACCTATATGAACAGTTATGAAGCTTACACATTATATTTGGCTATTAAACTACACTTCACTTCCTCTAATTATGATTTTTATAAACACAATGCCAAAGTTAATGCATCTTTTAACACATTTTTAAAGCGTAATGATAGATTTTTCTTTCATAAACTTACAACTAAATACAATAAGGAAGAGATGTTAGAATATTTTGTCTGTAATTTCTTTCATAATTCAAAAACATGGATAGGAAACTTAGTTAGAGCTGATGGAGAAACAAACTATACAAAGTGGAAAAAGTTTAATCAATCATTTACATACAATTTTAGAAACGATTGCTTATTATTGCGTAATGTCATTGATGCTGATAGGATTTCTTTTGATGATGTTTTTCGCATATCTAATGGCCAACATCCAAGATTGTTACGGTTACTTCTTTCTGAACAAATCGCAGTACAAACATTCGTCATCTTGGATAAGATATTGTCGTTTTGTAAAAATTGGGATAAAGAAATTGCTGAAACTATTATCTGGCCTGAAAAGTCATTTAAGATTGCCAAGTTAAAACCATTTGTTAATTTCAATTTAACAAAATGTAAATTTATTATGAAAGAGGTGTTTGTATGAGTGAAAAACCAGTAACACCTGAGTCAAATAAAATAGGCGATAAAACAATAGATAGAATATATCAAAATCTACATGGCACACTAAATTTAATTTTAAAAGATGGCACAAGTTATGATGGTAAGATTGATAAAAGATCAATCAAACTATCTAATGGTACAATGAGTCATGTATATAATGTAAAAAACAAATGGTTTGATAGAACTGGTATGCCTATAGATAAACCTGATAATTTAATAACAAGAGAAAGTAATGGGTAAAATAATTTTAGTTATGGGTCTACCAGGTTCTGGTAAAACTACATTGGCGAAAATGTTAGCAGATAAATTAGAGGCACCATTATTAAATGCTGATGAGATAAGAGAGGCACATAACGATTGGGACTTTACTGCTGAAGGTAGGCTTAGACAAACTAAAAGAATGAAAAAGTTAGCAGATAAATTAGCTTTAGATTATGATTATGTTATTGCTGACTTTATTTGTCCAAGACCTAGATTAAGACGTTTATTTTCACCTCATTATATTATATGGATGGATACAATTGAAGAAGGTAGATATGAGGATACTAATCAATACTTTATACCACCTAGAAAATTTGATATTAAAGTATCAAAAATGGATGCTGACACTTGGTCTGAATTAATATTAAAAGATATTCTTGGTGAAGACTATAGAGAAAAAGATGAATAGAGTATTTTTAATTGGCAATGGTGAAAGTAGAAAAGATTTTGATTTAAGTCTTTTAAAACCACATGGTAAATTATATGGTTGTAACGCCATCTATAGAGATCATCCTGAGTTAATAGATGTATTGACAGCTGTTGATGGTGGTATGATACACGAAGTATATCACTCTGGTATTGCACAAAAGATACCATGCTATTTTAGAGCATGGACAAAAGTGCCTACAATGTTATATCAAAGTATTGTAGAAGGTATGGCATCAATACAAGACCTTGAAGATATAAAAGATTTTGATTTAATTAAATCAAATGAACAAGGTGACTCACAAGAATTTGTTACACACGGTTCAACAATAGATGGTATTGTCACAATTCTTAAAAAGGCCAAAGAACAAGGTGGTGATAGAGAACGTATAAAAAAGAAAATACACAATGCTCATGTTTATGTTTCTTGGATTAAACAACCAGATAAATCTTATGACATAAGAGAGTGTGAACCAGACGGTGTTGATGATGGTTGGGCATGTGGACCTACAACAGGTTACATTGCTTCTAAATTAGAAAAACCAGATGAGATTTATATGATAGGCCATGATCTAGTATCTGATACAAATACAGTTAATAATATGTACAAAAGTACAGACAACTATGTTGCTTCAGAATTTGAACCTACACCATCAGGTAATTGGGAGTTACAATGGAAAAGATTAATGGAGTTAAACCCTAAAATTAAGTTTTACAAAGTGAATAAAGAACTGAACGATAGTCCTACAAACCGTAAAATAGACGTGTTTATAGCACAAGAAGATATAAACTTAGAGTATATTAGCCAGGCACAACTGCTTGACAGATTGAGTTAAATCTGTTATAATAAGATTATGTTTGATGAAATATTATATAAAATTTTAGACAGATTTTCTACCTTTATAGAAAAGGTAAAAAAAGTTATTAATGATAAAAAAAAGAAGTATAAATAATATTATACTTACATTAATACAAATACGTACAACAATATATACAAGGAGATACATACAATGTCAAGTGCATTAGAAGCCCTAAAGAAGTCAAAGTCCAACTTTGATGCTCTAACAAAGAAGTTAGAAAACACAATCGAACAACCAGAAAAGAAAAACAAATACCAAGACGATAGGTTATGGAAACCCGAACTTGATAAATCAGGTAATGGTTATGCCGTGCTAAGATTTTTACCAGCAGTTGAAGGTGAAGATATGCCATGGCAAAGAGTTTGGAATCATGCGTTTCAAGGACCTGGTGGTCAATGGTATATTGAAAACAGTTTAACAACGTTAAACAAAAAAGATCCTGTGTCTGAAGAAAATACAAGACTATGGAATACTGGTATTGAAGCAGATAAAGAAATTGCTAGAAAAAGAAAAAGAAAGTTATCTTACTATTCAAATATTCTAGTAGTGTCAGACCCAAAACATCCTGAAAACGAAGGTAAAGTATTTTTATTCAAATTTGGTAAAAAGATTTTTGATAAGATTACAGAAGCAATGAACCCAGCGTTTGAAGATGAGAAGGCTGTTAACCCATTTGATTTTTGGGAAGGTGCAAACTTTAAACTAAAAATCAGAAAAGTTGATGGTTATTGGAATTATGATAAATCTGAATTTGAGCAACCAAGTAGAGTAAAACCTACTGATGAGGAGATTGACAAAATATGGAAATCTCAATATGCTCTAAAACCCTTCGTTGATCCAAGTAATTTTAAATCTTATGATGAACTCAAAGAGAAACTGAATAAGACACTTACTGGACAAAGAAGTACTGAGTCTGTAGAAGATATTGACCTCCCACCTGTCAGTAATGACGTACCAACGTCTTCTAACAATTCAGTAGAGGAAGTTGAATCGTCCAGCGATAGCGATGACCTATCGTATTTTAGTAAACTTGCTGAGGACGATTCATAATCTATCTCTCTCACTTTCTCAATTGGGTAGCCTTCGGGCTACCCACTCAATAGAGGCTTGACAAAATGAGGAGATATGATATACTATATAATAATACTAATCCGTTGTAGGGTTACACCAAGTCTATAAATGACTTTCTATAAACGACTACAACTTTATTAACAATAAAAGGAAAAAATATGTCAGACTATATAATAATGCCTGGTAATTCATTTACAAAGGCAGATATACAAAAATCACTAAAATACAATCCAAGAGAAAATCATCCAGAGTTTTATGGTAAAGGTTTACCTGAAGGTGTAGAATATTTACCAGAACCAATACTGCTAGAAGCAAGTGAAATCAATTTAGATACACAATTTGCAGATGGTAGTGATGATGTTTCTAAATCTATTCAACAAATAAGAGCTAAAAATCAAAATAGGCAAGAGTTAAAATGGTCATTAGAAAATGGTTATGATTTAAGAGAACATTTAATATCTGTTAAAATAAACGAAAGTAATGGTAAATATTACATTATAGATGGTAGAGGTAAATACCATGAAATGCAAAAACAAGGTTGGAGTAACTTTTTAGTTGACGTTTATAAATGTAAATCAAATCTTGGTTACAGTAGATTGGGTAATTTAAAAAATAATCCAACAAAACCTGCTTCACCTATTAGTAAATTAGACGTAGTTAAGCATTTAATTAATAATAGAGTAGAATTAGGTATAAAAGATCAGTTAGATTATGATGATATGGATACAATTTATAGAAAAGAAGCAAAACTCATAGGTAATCCTAATTGGCAAAAATCTACAATTGATAAAATTGTTTTACAAGCAATTAATGACAATAGTAAATATCAGATTGTTACCCACGATGAAAACTCGGCGTCTAATTGGGCAAAGGCAAATAATTATATTGATTCAGAAAAAGATGGTATATATTATTTGATAACTTCAGCTGCAACACCTGCTAAAACAATTATAAGAGCTGCAAAAAAAGTTGAGTTATTAAAAGACGCAGATAAATTTAAAGAGTTAAGAATAATACTACATCACGGTTACCTTGAAGGTTCAAATCCAGAACAATCTTGGAAAGAAACCGTTGATGATGGTAGAGAACAATTTAACAATTATAGAAATTTATTAAAAAATTACTTTTCAGGTGATGTTAAAATTTCAAATAAGATAAAATTATATGGAATAACACCATCGTTAGAAGAATTAAAAGATGAATTCCCTATGAACAAAGTTGTTAGATACGATCAACCACCTCTTTATATTAATAAAGAAGAACAAAAGTTATGGGATATTGATCCTGAAACTTTAGAAGACTAAAAAGTCTTTAAGTGATCTTCAGTAAGGATTACAAACTTCATATCACGTTTTAAACACCAGGCGTAGGCGGTACTCCACTTACGCCTGTTTTTTTCATAAGTCAACAATGCGTTTTTATAAGTACGACTTTCTCGTAAAGGTTTTTTAGGTTTACGAGTTTGTGCTTTTGGTTTAATTTCAACAATAAATTTTTTAAATGTACCGTTTGATTGCCTAACTTTCATATAGAAATCAGGAAAGTATCTATGCGGCCTATCATCAATAGAACGATAGTAAATTGCTATTTCTTCACTACCCCATTCTAATACATCTTTATTTTTATCACAATAACCCATAAAACGTTTTTCCCAACTAGACCTATAAATAATATTGTTTACATTACCTTTATATTTTTGTGGGTTCAAAGGCTTAAATATACCTGAATATGGCCGTTTGTCTGGATTAGTTAACTTCTTAATCTTCTTCATAAATCTATTTATTTCTAACATAAATAGTAGTATGGCAAGCGTATTTGATAGAATCAAAGTAAAGGCAGGCGATAGTGATAGATCGGCTACATGGTATAGAACACAAGTAAATAAAATTGCTAGTGGTACTACAGCAGGTCAATTATTCAGACAAGGTAAACTTAACGGTAGACCTAGTGTAGGACGATTGAACTTATTTGGGTATAACCCTAAATTTAGAAAGACTTTACCGTACTACGATATATTTCCTTTAGTGTTGCCATTAGAACCAATATCAGGTGGATTTATGGGTATGAACTTTCACTATCTACCGCCGTTGTTGAGATTTAGACTATTAGAGCGTATGCAGGCAACTGCTACAGATCAACGATTTGATAGTAAAACAAAATTTGATGTAACTTATGATGATGTAAAAAAAATTAAAATTGTAAAACCAACAATTAAAAAGTATTTGTATTCGTATGTACAAACAGGATTTTTAAGAATAAATGCAGACGAAGCTGCAACAGCGATATACTTGCCAGTACAAAGATTTAAAAAAGCAAGTGAAGCACAAGTTTATTCAGACAGTAGGAGATTTATTTAATGTCATTAATTAGTGTCGGTAAAAAGATAGGTGATTTAGATATACGTTTAGGTATACCACCATCAAAATCACAGTTTAGTGTTAATGATACAAACAAACGTTTTGATTATAATAACAAAACAACAAATAGAGATTCTATATTTAACAGATTTAGATCAGGTATTACACAATCTGGTGGATTTGCTAGACCAACACAGTTTCTAGTTACAGTAGATGGCCCTAAAGGCAGTGCATTAGGAAATGTTGGCATTTATAATGACACTCAATCATTAGATCAAGTTGCTCGATTACATAAAAGTGCTAAACTATCTGATGCCATTAAAACAAATTTACAATTAAGAATGGATTTATTTTGCTCAAATGTTAGTATACCTGATAAAACAATAACTGATGATGTCAATGAACAGTATTATGGACCTAAAAGAGCAATGGCAAAAAATGTACAATATGGTGATGTAACATTAGAATTTTACACTAGTGTTAATTATGAAGAAAGATTATTTTTTGAAGCATGGCAAAACTCTATAATTGATCCTATCAGTCACAACGTAGGATATTATGATGACTATGCCACACCATGTATGATTACAATTACACCATTAACAAAAACATTTACAGCTGCATTGGCAAACTTTGAACCATCAGGTGATCCAGGCAGAGATAGACAAGAGTTAAGAAAAAGTTTAGGTGATCAATCTGGATTTTCATCATATCAAGTACAAATGTATGAGGTGTGGCCTAAAACAATTGCTGCTACACCATTAAGTTATGATGCTACAAATCAATTTGTAAAAACAAGTGTCACATTTACATATAGAAATTATGCTACAACAGCATGGAACTTTCTAGCAAAAAATAATACTGAAGAATTTAAAACGCTTGACAGAATGGAATATAGAACAAATACTACAAACATACAAGGTAGTTTTTTAGATAATTTACCATTTGGTATTGGTAACGAAATAGGTAGAGCTGGTCGTCAAGTTTATGAAACAATTAAAAAGAATATACCGATAGGTAGAGTAACGGGTGGTAGTGTATTCCCAAAAGGTCTTCCAGACCCTAAAATTATACGAAACATATTTTATTAATAATATAAGGAGTGAAAATGAGTATACCATTAATGAAAGTGCCTGAATATGATTTAACATTATCAAATAATGTAAAAATAAAGTACAGGCCGTTCTTAGTAAAAGAACAAAAACTATTGTTACTTTCAAATGAAAATCAAAATGAAAGTGAAATGGTTAATATCTTAATTGATATTGTACAAGCGTGTGTAAAAGGTGATATAGATGTTAAGAAACTGCCTGTATATGATTTTGAATGGTTGTGGTTAAACATAAGATCAAAATCTATTGGTGAGGTTGTGAATTTGAAATTAAAATGTCCAGATGATGAAACACAAGTTGTTGATTATGAATTAAAAATAGAAGATGTAAAACCTGATTTAAATAAAAAGATTAATACTAAAATTGAATTTACAAAAGATTACGGTGTAATGATGAGAATACCTACAATCAAAGAAGTTGCAAACAAAAGAACAATTTTAGATATGTCAATTAATTTAATGAGAGATTGCATTGATCAAATATATCAAGGTGAAGAATTATTTGAAGCAAAAGAAATTGAAAAGGAAGAGTTGAATGAGTTTTTAGATAATCTTACAATGACACAATTTAAAAAGATAAAAGATTATTTTGATACTTTGCCAATTATATCACATACGATAAAATATAAAAACCCTAAGTCGGGTGTTGAACACAATTTGTTATTACAAGGTGCAACTGATTTTTTTCAGTTACCCTCTTACATGAGAGCCTAGAGAGTTATTTTAGAACAAATTTTGCTTTAATGCAATATCATAAATATTCTCTATCAGACCTTGAAGGAATGATACCATGGGAGAGGGACATATATGTTGAACTATTAATGCAACATATAAAAGAAGAAAACGAAAAGTTAAGAGAGAAACAAAGAGGAAGAACATGATAGAAGTAGGAAAAAATATAATAGTTAACATATGGGTATTTTTAAGAGATGAAGTACCTCAGTTTATGTCAAACTGGAGATTAATACCAAGAGTATTCATGTTGTTATATGGATATGCTTTCTATATGACAATGCAATGGTTTATGGCATTACCTGAACCAAACAATGCACAGGCAGGTTTTGTATCTGTAGTTGTTGGTGCTGGTGCAGCTTGGTTTGGTTTATATGTAAATGGTAAACCTAGTAAAATAGAAACAAAGAAATAATAAATGCAATCAAAAGTCTTTAAAAAAGCAAATCCTGAAAACTTTAATAAGATTCTTAAAAGACAAAAAGAAGAAGAGTCTGATCCTAAGTTTGCTATATCTGATGCCTTGCAAGAATATCAATCACAGTTAGAGAAATCTGCTGGGTATCAGAATCAAAGTAAATTAAATGATGCTAAAATAAGAACAGATATAGTAAACTATGTGATAAACTACGGTCCTGGTGATTTAGAAGGATTAAAAGGAATGGAGTTTGATGACGCAAAGACTTTACAAAAGACTATTGAAAAAGAAATAGGTGAATATGAAGGATTAAATAAAAAAGGCATTATTAGTGATGAGGAACTTATATTCATAAAAGAAACTGTAGGTAGAACAAATGAACAACTAAAAAAAGTTTTAGGACTAACCACAAAATTATCATTATCATTTAGAGATTTCAAAAAAGAATTAAAACCTTTAAAATTAGCACAAAGAATAGGTCTTACAAATATACCAATCATTGGTAAAAGAATTGAAAGGGCGATTGAGTCTGATGAACAGGCAGAGAGTAAAGCATTATCTTTGAAAAGAAGATTAAGAACAAAAGAGGCTAAAGAGCAATTTAAAACTGGTGGACAAAGTACCGTACAAACACAATCAGAGCAAAGAGAAGAATTAGCAAAAGAGGCCACATCATCACTATTTACAGAAGCACCATCAATAAGTGCAAGAAGTGTATCAAAAGAAAATTTAGTAGAAGAAGAACGAGAATCTGATAAACAATTTGAAACATCATCAGGTTTGTTAGAAAAGATATTAATTGAATCTGAATTAACAAACGAATTATTAGGTGGTAAAAAACGTGGAGAGAGTGATGAGGGAGTTGGTTTTTTAGAAAAAGTTTTGGGCATAAAAATTCTTAAAGATATGTTTACAAAACCAGGGTTTGTACCAAACGCTGGTAAAGTAGCAACAGCATTGACAGGATTAACAGCAACAGGATTAGGCATAACTGTATTGTTTGGAGGTGCAGTAGGAACAGCAATAGGTAAACTTGTTAAATACTTTTTTGGTTCAAGGGACGACAATCCAAATGAAAGAGAGATAGAAAAACAAGAAAGTGCATTTGGATATAATGATGAAACAAATTTGGACTATGGATCACTTGATGAACCTAAAAAAGAAGCAATTATAAAAGATGAGTACACCAAATACAAAGGTGAATTAGGTGATATGTCATTTGAGCAATTTAGAGATGCTAGAAAGAATATTGGCATAGGAAAATATATAGAAGGAAGTAATCGGGCAGATAAAGGTAATGCGGAATCAATGAAAAACATTGATAAGATAAAACTTTACAATGAAGACCCTAATAAATTTAGTACAATGTATCCAAAGAAATCATTTTTTCAAAAAACATCCGATGTTTTGTTTAGTGGTACAACTGAAGATTTAGAAAAAATGTATTCAGGCCAATCAGCTGCAATGGGACTAATGGATACTAACTTTATACCTTTACAAAAAAATGAAAAGGTAAATGAAATGAAAGTGAACGAACTAGAAAAATTAGAAATTCAAAATGGTGCAGGCACAAATCTTATCAATAATAGCGTTGTTACTTCTGACAATTCTACCACTATGACTAATGACATGAACACATCTATAGGAACAACAAACGCAGATAAAACAGTTGAGAAGTTTGCAAACTACTCATAAATATTAATATGGCAAAACCTTTTAAATTTATAACAAATATAGTAAACGGATTAATTAAAAAACAATCCTCTGGACTAACAGGTGGTACTGTAGCAAATTTTAATACTATTGCTAGTAAAAAGGGAATTGTAAATTACAATCCAACAAACGCTGATTATTCATCTCCTCATAGAGTAGAAAGTAATAACTTTTACGTGTACCCTATAGACAAACAAGATCAGGAACATTATATTTTATTTGATATAATTGAAAGGCAGGCTGGAGATGCAACACCTAAAATTGGTGGTAATAGACAAGCAACTAAAAGAGCAGATAACCTTGATCAAGTTGTATATGGTGCAAATAGATTTTTTACTGAAGGTGTTGTTAAAGATGGTGGTTTTGATATAACAGGAAGTGCATCATCAAAAAGAGTGATAAAGGATACTATAGCAATTTATATGCCTCAAACAATAAAATTTCAATATGCAGCTGGTTATGGTGCAGCTGAAGTTGGAGTTGGATTTGCAGCATTTGAAGCATTAAAAAAATCAATAGATGGTGGTAATTTTTCAGAAAACTTTAAAGGTTTAGGACAACAATCAATTAATTTAATAAGAGATGGGTTTGCTTTTTTATCAGCGGGTGTAGGTGCAGGATTGGGCGCAGCCGCACAAAGAAAAACAGGTTTAAGTGTAGCAGCAATGCAAGAAATGATTTTTGAAGGTATAGATTATAGAACATTTAGTTTTACATTTAAATTTACACCAAGAAGTAGAAAAGAATCTGATGTTGTAAATAACATTTTACACACAATCAAAGAGTCTATGTTACCTGAAAAATTTGGTGGTGGTAAATCAATTGCTGCTTATAAAGTACCACATGAATTTGTAATAAGATTTATGAAAGGTGCACACATTAACGCATTTTTAGATCCAATAGGATTATGTGCTTGTACTGGCGTTGATATAGATTATGGGTCTGATAAGTTTTCAACTCATGCGGCTGGTGATCCAGTGTCAATTGACGCTACGTTAACATTTAAAGAATTAGAACTTGTAGAAAGAACAAGATATAACGAATTACGAGATAGTGCTCGAGGTGGCGGTATGATACCAGATAGAGGTAGAAATAGATAATGCCTTCTTATTTTAATCAATTTCCTAAAATATACTATGATGCTGTTGGTGACGGTAATTATAAATTAGTTACAAATTTGTTAAGACGAGTACAAGTTAAAGAAGGATTAAAAGAAAGTGGTGCATTATTTGATTTATACGATATAGAAGGTGAAGACACACCTGAGTCAGTTGCTGAACGATTTTATGGTGATCAGCAATACTATTGGATAATATTATTGTTTAACAATATTAAAGACCGATATTATGATTGGCCGTTGAGTCAAACACAATTTGAAACCTATGTAAACGACAAATATGACAATGTAAATGCTATTCATCATTATGAAATAGTACAAGAAAGTGGTTCAACAACATCTTTTGATGATTCTCATAAAATACAAGTAAACAGCACAACACCAGGTGCAACAGCAGTTACTAATTATGATTATGAGATGAAATTACAACACAAAAAAGGAAGAATTAAATTAGTTAAACCTGAATTTATAGAATTAATTGTTGAAGAATTTAAAGCATTGATCGGAGGATAGTATGTCACAAAGTGAGCCAAAGTATGGTGACTTGTTTAATAGATACCCAGGTGATTTTCGTGCATCGGATATAGTTTTATATAGTTACGGCGGTGCAGCGTTAGACATATCAGGCCTTAGTGCTGTCATTAATATTTACCAAGATTTAGATTCACCTTTTATATCAGGCAACATATTGTTTTTTGATAATGCAGCCGTGTCTAGTAGATTGCCTATTATTGGTAATGAGTTTTTAGAATTTAAAATGAGAAACCCAATAGATGGTGGTGGCGATGAAGAAATTAATGCTACTAATCATAGATTTCAAGTTTACGAAAAAAAATCAGTCACAACGACACAAAACACACAAGCAGTTGCCTTATCATTTACATCAATCGAGTCAATACGTAATGAACGATTAAGAGTATCTAAATCACTTTCAGGTTCATATGCTGAAATGGTTAATACACTTGTAAAAGATGATAAAGAATTAATTAATTCTAAAAAAGATTTGTTTATTGATCCAACATTGGGCAATTACACATATACGTTTCCAAATGTAAGACCTATTGAAGGCGTACAAATGATAAAATATCTTTCCGAACCTATAAATTTTAAAACACCACATTATCATTTTTTTGAAAACAATCGAGGTTTTCATTTTAGAACATTAGAAAGTTTGTATAGAGAAAGTAGTGATAGTGCTAACAACAGAAAATTTGTTGCCTTTATAGATTTATTATCAGCATTTAATCGTAACTTTGGAACACCTGATACAGAAACAGAATCGCCTGTTACAAAGGCTTATTCATTTAAATTTAATAATTCATACAACACATTACTTAACACAAGAGGTGGTTTGTTTGGTAGTACAATGTACTCACACGATTTAATTGATAAGAAATTTACAAAGACTAAATTATCATACACAAGTTATTATGAGCAAGCACTTCACATAGACGCACCATCTGGTGCTGGTAATAGGTATCAAGGTATAATGCCACCAGGTCCTGCTGACTTTGATGATGATTATACCGTAAATGATAAGTCATATGGATCAAAAAACAAAGATCAAATTGACCGACTAAACAAATCAAAATTAACTAAATCATCTAACGCAGATAATCGTAGATATATGGATGACTATTACAGCCGTGTATTTGTATCACCTGCTACAAGATGGAATCATATACGAAATAGTGAAGGTAATGCCAATGATCCTAGATTAGAACAAAAACAAGGTCTATCAGAAGCATCACGTGATTACTTCTCAATGGACATAGACATACCTGGTAACTTTACACTTAACGTAGGTGATCTGGTATGGTGTGAAGTGCCATCATACAATGCCGCTGAATCGACAAATGATCATAGGGTAATGCGAAATGATGTAATTGATCAACTATTAACAGGTCGTTATCTAATTAAATCACTTCATCATCAAGTAGATTTATTATCACAAAAACATGTTACAGCCATTACCGTAGTAAGAAATGTATTTGCAAGTGATTTACCAAATGCTGATACATTTAAAGAAAATGCACACTTTAGAAGTCAACCTGTAGATGTCATAGGTTCAGGTATTGATATTGCAACACTTAAACCGTTTAATATACACAAAGACCTTAAAATACCGTCACCACAGATAAGTACCGTAGAAGACGTTGCTAAAGCACTTAATGTAGATTTGAGTAGTACAGACTTAAATGTCAAGGATGCCGCTAATAAGGCGGTTAATAACGTGCTAAACAGTACATCCAATAGGGTATTACAAAACAAATATCTTGCAAATATCAATAGTGCCATATTAACAAGAAAATCAGTAGTAGAGAAGATTGCAGAAAAGGCCAAGTTAATCTTTGGCGGTCTTAAATTACCTACAACATCTAATCCAATGGGTAGAGATAGGGTGTTAAACAATAACTTTGTAACTAAAGCAATAGTTAACTTTAAAAACTCAAGTTTTGGCAAGGGTGTTTCAAGTTTCTTTAATAGGTTTAGATAATGATACAAACATTGAGCATCCTCAAAGTTTATTGCGAGTTTAGAAAAAAATTTCCATATAAAGGTATGGCCACATGAGAGGACATGAATAGAATAGACCTACAAACAATGTAAGAAAGAAACTATATCAATCTTACAAAGGACCAAAGACAATTTGAACAATATGAAAGAAATATACACAAAAAGATCAAT
>Ga0255758_10000809_pt1 | contig 34239 bp, 30 predicted proteins | sample 011ome_24_FD_179958 | JGI IMG/M metagenome (GOLD analysis project Ga0255758, IMG submission 179958) | Coastal salt marsh microbial communities from the Groves Creek Marsh, Skidaway Island, Georgia - 011513CT metaG (version 2) | ecosystem: Environmental > Aquatic > Marine > Intertidal zone >... | reverse complement strand
AGAGCAATCAGTCTAGGCTTCATAAGCCAAGGGGTTGGGCACAATGGGTGAGTCAATTAATGGCCGATGAGTCAAATCATCTAAGGGTCGTTCCACTCATATGGGTAGCCGATGCCGAGTCGTCGACTTCCTATTGCGAGAAGCTTGGCTTTCGAATGGTTAACGCGTTGCGTCCAGACGATGTCTTAGCGTGGTGCTCCCTAATGAAAGGGAACTCACAATTGATGCTACAGCAGCACAACAAAGAACGTAAATTTCAGAAGCCCCATGGCATCCAGCTGTATATTATTTGCCAAGATCTTGATCAGGTTTGTGCCGAGATTCAGGGCAGAGGCGGCGCCTCAACAGACATCAGCTATACCTTTTTCAATTTGCGCCAATTTTTCGTCACCGACCCTGATGACAACGGCATTTGTTTTGAGAGCCCAGTGGAAACCTAATGGGTTTTCAGCGAGGGTTGGGAAAAGGAAGCCATTGTAAAGAGGCCTTGGGGTGTTTGGAGTGTTTGGAGTGTTTGAGGTGTTGCTTATACCTCAGGGCTTGGGTAAGATGCGCGCTCTCAAAATTTTAAGACGTAGTGCTCGCGGGGCTTCTCTTAGTAGAAGAAAAAGACGCAGCAACTGCGACGCAAAAGGATGGGTGGGGGACAAAGTAACATTACTCGTTCGTAACGATTCCGTATCGCCAGATCAAGAGGTTAGGGGCCAAGATGAAGACGGTCAGTGCAAAAAAAGAAACGGTTACCCGAAAGTGGTTCATAGTGGATGCTACAGACAAGACGCTGGGCAGGCTTAGCACTGAAATAGCCAACCGCCTTCGAGGCAAGCATAAAGCCTGTTTCACACCCCATGTCGACACGGGGGACTATGTCATTGTGGTCAATGCCGAAAAGGTCAAGGTCACCGGACGAAAGGAAACCGACAAGACATATTACCATCACACAGGTTTCCCCGGAGGTATCAAGTCGATTACCTTTGACAAGTTGATCGAGAAAGCGCCGGAGCGAATTATTGAAACTGCTGTCAAGGGTATGATGCCCAAGAATAAATTAAGTCGAGCGATGCTAGGTAAGCTCAAGGTTTATGCGGGGGACTCGCATCCCCATGCCGCTCAGCAGCCCGAAGCATTAGAGATATAGGTAAGGTCAGTTATGAATCAGTACTATGGAACAGGGCGAAGAAAAACCGCGAAAGCACGGGTTTTTATGAGCTTAGGGGATGGCAGTATAGAAGTTAACAATCAGCCCCTCGATGAATATTTTGGGCGAGAGACCGCACGAATGGTTGTTCGTCAACCTCTTGAGCTTGTTGATCTAGCTGAGCGTTTTACGGTTAGGGTTACAGTCAAAGGCGGCGGGGGTTTCGGTCAAGCGGGTGCCATTCGTCATGGTATTACCCGTGCGCTGATGGCGTATGACGAAACACTGCGTCCAACGCTCAGGCGGGCTGGGTATGTCACCAGAGACGCACGAAGCGTCGAGCGGAAGAAAGTCGGTCTTAGAAAGGCTAGAAAGAAGCCGCAGTTTTCCAAACGTTAAGCCGAAGGCAAAGCAAAGCGGAGCAAAAGCTCCGCTTTTTTTTGGGCGATATTTTTCCAGCTTGGCACCGCCCATTTAGAGTGGAGTGTGATAGAATGCCGCCGCTGAGAAAAGGCGTTGCAAAGGCCCTCGGCGAGCACTGTTTTGACCTAGGCAAGGTCAGTTAGGATTAAGCGGAGAGAAGTTGTGAGTGAGAGTAGCGTTAATTCCGGACGGCGGAATTTTCTTCTCGGTGCCACCGCAGTCGTAGGCGCCGGCGGCGTCGCTGGCTTAGCGGTACCGTTCGTAGGGTCATGGAGCCCAAGTGCACGAGCTTTAGCAGCTGGGGCGCCCATTAAGGTTGATATCAGTCGCCTTGAACCTGGAGAGATTCTTGGGCCCATACCAGCTTGGCGCGACAAGCCGGTGTTTGTGTTTCGCAGATCAGAGACGATGCTGGCGCAGCTTGATGAACGTCCAGAGCGATTAGCGGACCCGGCATCAGAACGGCAGCAGCAGCCCAGCTATGCAAAAAATAGCACAAGGTCCATTCGGCCAGATATCGCTGTTCTAATTGGGTTGTGTACCCATCTTAGTTGCTCTCCTAAGTATCGACCCGCCATCGAGCCCCAAGAATTTGATCCGGAGTGGGCGGGAGGCTTCTATTGCCCTTGCCACGGATCTAAGTTCGACTTGGCGGGACGTGTTTATCAAGGGGTACCGGCACCCTCTAATTTGGAAGTACCGCCTCACTATTACGAGAGTGATAACGTGGTTGTGATCGGTGAAGACGAGGGGGTTGCCTAATGTCAGCGATCGAGCAGTCATTTAAGAATGTGATGGCGTGGATAGACGACCGTCTTCCGGTTACAGAAGCCTATGAAAAGCACCTATCAAAGTACTATGCGCCGAAGAACCTAAATATTTGGTATTACTTTGGGATTTTCTCGTTTTTGGTGTTAGCAAATCAATTGTTAACCGGTATTTGGTTAACAATGAGTTACGTACCTACTGGGGAAGAAGCGTTCGCCTCGGTTGAGTACATCATGCGAGATGTCGAGTATGGCTGGATGTTGCGGTACATGCACTCCACCGGTGCTTCGGCATTTTTTGTGGTGGTTTATCTGCACATGTTCAGGGGCTTGCTGTACGGATCCTATCAGAAACCTAGAGAGTTGATCTGGATCTTAGGCATGTTGATCTACATCGCGCTGATGGCAGAAGGCTTCTTCGGATACTTGTTACCATGGGGCAACATGTCTTTCTGGGGCGCCCAGGTAATTGTGTCTCTCGCGAGTGCAATCCCACTCGTCGGCGAGGATCTAGCGATTTGGGTTCGAGGCGATTTCAATATGTCTGGCGTTACGTTGAATCGGTTCTTTGCGCTCCATGTCGTTCTGGTGCCTTTGTTTTTATTGGTTTTAGTCGTGTTGCATGTCTTGGCATTACACGAGGTAGGGTCTAACAATCCCGATGGTGTCGATATCAAGAAGACGACGGACGACACGGGTAAGCCTTTAGACGGCATGCCCTTCCACCCTTACTTCACGATTGGTAAGCTGCCAGGCATCATCATCTTCTTGTTTTTGTTTTGTGCCGTCATGTTTTTCTATCCAGACGGTGGCGGATACCTGATTGAACACCCAAATTACGAGCCTGCAGACCCTCTGAAAACGCCGGAACTAATTGCGCCTGTTTGGTATTACACGCCATTTTATTCGATGTTGCGAGCAGCAACTTTCCCTTTATTTGGTTTGGATGCTAAGTTTTGGGGTCTGGTTGTGATGGCTGGTGCGATTATTTTGCCGATTGTATTGCCCTGGCTCGATAAATCTCCGGTGAAGTCTATTCGTTACAAGGGCATGGGCAGCAAGGTCATGCTAGGACTGTTTGTGATTGCCTTTTTTATTCTCGGTTATCTAGGCACGGTGCATCCCACACCGCTGCGCACCTTGATGGCTCAGATCTGTACCGGCATTTACTTTGCTTATTTTTTGTTGATGCCCTGGTATACAGCCGTGGAGAAAACCAAGCCAGTTCCAGATAGGGTGACCATGTGATGCGCCTCATTCTTGTTGTTTTAGCTCTTTCCGTTTTGCCCCAATCCGGGTTTGCCGCAGAGGTGGGGTTCCCATTATTTGAGATGACGCCTGATCTTGAGGATCAAGGGTCTTTGCAGCGTGGCGCTAAGATCTATATGAATTACTGCCTGGGATGCCACTCTTTGCAATACCAACGTTACAAAAGGACCGCCGAAGATTTGGGCGTTCCTGAATCTTTGATGCTCGAGCATCTGGTCTTTGACCCGAACACTAAGATTGGCGACCCGATCAAGAATACTATCAGTAAAGATAATGCTAAAGCTTGGTTTGGTGCTGTACCGCCTGATCTTACTTTGTATACACAGTTAAAAGGTGGGCCGGAATACCTCTATACCTACCTGCTGACCTTCTATGAAGATAGTCAGCGGCCATTGGGTGCAAATAATTTGGTATACGAGAATGTGGGTATGCCCCACGCGCTTTTGGAGTTGCAAGGCGTGCAAAAGAAGGTCTGTAAGCAGATACCGAAATTGGCCGCAAACGGTGGCGAGATGATGGACCCGTTATCTCAAAACTATATCACTGAGGAGGTATGTGGCCTCGAACTCATCGAGCGTGGATATAGCCCACTCGAGTTGGTGGAAAATTCAGGGCAATTAACTGCCGAAGGCTATGAACAGGTTGTCTATGATTTGACCAACTTTCTTTACTATGTGGGTGATCCCTCGCGTTTAGAAAGAGAGCGAACAGGGGTGTTTGTGTTGATTTTTCTCGCATTCTTTTTCGTGCCAGCCTATTTACTCGCAAGAGAATATAAAAAAGAGTTTCATTGATCGCTCAGGCGGCAAAGGGGAAAAGAATGAGCGTTATATCTAAGCATTCATCGATGGTGTTCTATTCTGATGGCGCTGATCATTACAGTCAGCGGGTGAGAATGGTTTTGGCCGAAAAAGGCGTGGCCGTAGATATCATTGACGTAGAGAAGGGAAACCTGCCTGAAGATCTAGCTGACCTAAATCCCTATAACTCATTGCCAACGCTGGTTGATAGAGACTTGGTGCTGTATGAGTCTATGGTCATGATGGAGTATTTGGACGAACGCTTTCCTCATCCTCCTTTGTTGCCCGTCTACCCGGTTGCCAGAGCCCAGAGTCGCTTGTTTGTGTACCGAATTCAAAGAGATTGGTGTGGTTTGGTAGACACCATCGTTGCAGGTCGTTCAAAAGATACCGTGATTGATCGAGCACGAAAGGAGCTGCGAGAAGGTCTGATCACCATCGCGCCAATCTTCTCCGAAAAAGAATTTTTTATGAGCGATGAATTCACCTTGGTGGATTGCTGTTTTGTGCCCATCTTGTGGCGTTTGCCTGTGCTTGATATTCAATTGCCTCCGAAAACAGCAAAGCCTTTGACCGATTACATGAACCGGATGTTCCGCCGAGAGTCATTCCAAGCAAGTCTCTCAGAAGCTGAAATGGATATGCGGGACTGAAGGCTGAGAGATTAGGCCAAGGAATATGAGCATAAGGTCTATCTCGAAAATTCCATTTTTGATCAGGGGCCTCCTTGATTGGATGATCGAAGCTGGATATACCCCCTATCTAATTGTAAATGCCCAAGCCGATGGCGTTGCTGTACCCCAAGCTTTCGTCCAGCCTGACGGCACAATTACCCTGAATATCAGCGGAGACGCTGTCAGAGATTTTCATTTCGAAGCAGATCATTTGTATTTTAGCAGTCGTTTTCAGGGGCAGGCGCATGCCATTGCCGTGCCGCTGGAAGCGATTCTGGGTCTCGTCACAAGGGAAACGTCAGATGGCTTGTGGTTCGCGGGTCAGCCGGCGCTGGCTAAGGGGCTGGTCGATGACAACGATGCAGCCAAGCCGAAGAAGGTCGAAGGTGAGGTGCCTAGGGTCGTTAAACCTAAGCTGAGTATTGTTGATAACATCAAGAAAGATTAGTTGAGATACTCGAAAGCTTGGACAATCTTTTGAACACCAAAGACTTCTTGCGTGAGGGTAACGGCAGCTTTCGCTTCATCTCGGGTAAGTAAGCCCATCAAATAAACGACGCCATTTTCGACAATCACCTTAATTCTGCCAGCATCAGTCGAGCCATTGGTGGTCATTTTTACTTTTATCTTGCCCTTCAGCAACGCATCATTGGTCCGCACTAAGGTAGATGTTGGTCCAGCCACCTCAATCTCGTTGTGAACCTTCGCAACATGGCGGAGCTGACCTGCGATTTTTCCTGCCTCTGCCTTGGCAGCTGCTGTATTGGCTTGGCCTGATAACAGTGCTACGCCATTAAAAACGGTTGCTGAAATATTCATTCGCTTGACGTCTGGGTTCGCCGCTTTGAGATTTTTCATAATCAACTTGGCGGACCGGCTGTCATCTAGCCGAGTGCCGAAGGTACGCTTGCCCAGGTTGTCATCTTTAGGGGAAAGGCCGCCGCAGCTTGCGAGTGTAAAGGTCAATAAAAAGGTCAATGAGAGTAAGGGGATTCCTTTCATGAGGCTTTCCTTAGAGTCAGGTCGCTATCTTGCCAGCCCGTCGCCAAGAATCAAGTGTCGCATGAAAAGGCGGCGTTAATTTGTCGTATCCGCTTGCCAAGGATTATCACATCGAAACGCATTGCACAGTCCGCAAATTCTGGATGGGAGGCTAGAAAGTGACGTGCCGTCCTGATGATTTTATGCTGTTTGGATATCGTGACTTGTGCCGCAGCTGAACCGAATTTTGATGACCTTCGGTATTTAACTTCAAAAAATATCAAGGTATCGCGCTGTTTGCCGATGATGTCTATTTCGCCCCATCGACAGCTAAAGTTTGTGGTAATGATGTGAAGCCCTTGCTGCACTAACCAGCCGGCTGCTTTAGCCTCAGCAGTTTTGCCTATGCGTGTACTGTGGTTCAATCCCTCGATCGACCTATATAGATTCTACGACTGTAGGTAGGGCGGTAACCGAGCCTTGATCGAAAGTGCCCCACATGAGTTGTCGCACAACGACCTGTTGCTCCATGGAGAGCCGACCGGTGTATCCGTAAAAAGGAAGGTCTGCCATTTCTCTGAGCTGCCTGAGCCGGGGTATAACATTAAAGGCGTCTAGCCCAAGCGCAAAAAGCCCACCCACGCTGCCGTTAGCGTCTGGGATAAGTTTGTTGAGGCTATTAAAGAGAGCGCTCTCTGGGGAGAGCTTCCAAGGCATGTCGCAAAATCGTATGCCATTTAAATCGAGATTACTGATCTTGGAAGCGTCGTCTTCGTTGACCAAAGAGGTCGCGTAAACGGGTAGGTCATCGGCGTAATAAAACGCTAGGGCTGGGTTAATTTGCTTGGCTTCAGCAGCATTGGTCAGCAGGCCGATCATGTCAATGTCTTGGCGCCTTCGAGGGGTAAACTCAAACTTTCTTCCTGTGATACTGCTCAGTTCATTGGCTCTAGCTAGGCTTTCATCAACTGCTAGAATATTCCTAACAAATGGCGCGTAGGGTTGATCAGAAGTGAATCGCTTCTCTAGTATTTCGATATCGTCACGGTTTTTGAGGCTTGCGCGAAACGCGTTAGTGGTGCGATCGCCCCAATCGGAGTCTGGAGCGATTAAAAGAATGTTTTTAAACCCCATAGTTTCGCTGTGGCGGGCAAGTTGCCTTGCTTCATCTTCAGGCGCAAGTGAAAAGAAAAACAAATTTCCATTTTTAGGCTCTTTGTTCGTTGTACCCGTCAGTCGATTCAATGCGAGTACAGGTATCGGTAGGCGGGCATTAGCCAATTCGGCGACTCTGCCTTTATCAAGGGGTCCGACTGCAAAGTCAGCACCATCTGTCTGGGCCTGGTCGAGTAGATCAATGGCAGAGGACCATTGATGGCTGTCGTAGATGAGTAGATCCGACTCTCGACCTTGTTCGAAGTGCGCTGCCAGCAAGCCATTTAAGACGGCTTGACCCGCGCTGGCTAACGGGCCCGTCTGCGGGAGTAAAATAGCGATTTTTTTAGGTTGCCCTGCGACAACGCTATCAAGGAAGGAAAGCTGTTGGGGTAGTTGTTTTGCTGCAGGATGACCGACCCAAAGCCGTTTCCAGTTCGTGAGTGACCTTAGTTGCTGGCTGGGTCGGTTTTGGTACTGCTTTGTCATAGCTGCCAGAGAGAGCCAGCCCCTCAGATCATTGGTGACCGCTTGTTCTGCGTAGTTCTTCAGGAGTTTCGGCGGCAGCGCCATCAGGCTCATGAATAACAACTCTTGATTCTGAGTCTGGCCTTCTGGCGACAACAGTGGAGAAACTAGAACGCGTTCTTGGGCTGCAGACAGAACTCTTCCGGTAAGCTCGTAGGCCCTCGCTTTTGCCAATCCCAAAGCGATTTGATCAGATTCGCTGAGTTGGATCTGACTGAAGTTCGGTCGGTTTAAATGGGCAAGCGCTACAGCCGGCTTATCCTGAGCTAAGGCCAAGTCGGCACTAGCGATGACAAAATCAACAAGCCCCTGATCGCGAAGATTGTCGAATGCAATGCGTTTTAAGATTCCCTCTGCTTCGATCAGGTTGCCTGCGTTGAGCGCAAGTCGAGCCGCTTTGGCGCGGTAGGCGCTCGCCAGAGGCTCTTTAACCAAACGAGCCAGCCGCAGCCCTTCTGAAACTGAGCGGATGTTGATCGAGGGGTTAGTTTGGCTGGTCTCAAGTATCGTAGCGGGAGTCAGAGTAGGGTCGGTGGGCGTGGTCGCACAGCCGACCAAGCCGCTGATAGCTAAGACCATCACGAGGCCAGACCCAGAAAGCGGAATTTGTCGACGGTGCCACCAGCGATTCGCAGCCGAGCGCGCTAGTTTTCCGAGGAGGACTGGCCAGTTTTGTTGGCGCAGCTGCCAAGTTAGACTGAGACGATTGCCAATACCTTGAGGCCTTGTGCTTGCGTCTAAGCGATGATCAGTCATGGCGTCTTGCACTCATAAGTCCTTTAAAAATATGTTGAGTAAGTGCGTTGCTTCTGGTTATTGCTGGCTCACAGTGAATGCGATAAAGCTAGCATTGCAATTCGAACGGTTGCTCTGGGCTTACAGTTGTTATCGGTTCTCCCGCTCGGCTAATTGGCATGATCGTTCCTTTTTGGGTTTTATCCTGCTTTAGATGGTTGCTATCGCCGTAATCCTTTACTCTTAGTAAGTTTAAGCTAAGAGTGCGAGTCGTTGTGAGTAAATTGTACATAGTTGCAACGCCAATCGGCAATTTGAAAGATATTTCTACTAGGGCGCTGGAAACTTTAGCAGCGGTAGATTTGATAGCAGCTGAGGATACGCGACACAGTAAGCGGATGCTCAATCATTATGGTATCGAGCAAACATTGGTGGCGCTGCATGATCACAATGAAACGCACCAGAGCGATGTCTTAGTTGCTCGTATGTTAGCAGGAGAGACTGTGGCCCTCGTGTCAGATGCGGGTACGCCGCTTATTTCTGATCCGGGCTATCGACTCGTGCGAGCCGCACAGGCTGCGGGTGTTAGGGTTGAGCCAGTGCCGGGTGCATCTGCGGTGACTGCGGCTTTGTCGGTCTCAGGCTTGCCTACTGATCAATTTTTGTTTTTGGGTTTTTTGCCCGTCAAAGGTCGACAAACGAAGATCAATGAAGTTTGTCGCTATCCTGGCACGCTGATCATGTATGAGGCGCCTCATCGTATTAAAGCGTTGCTGGATACGCTCATACTGCAATTGGGTGGCGAGCGACAAGCGGTCATTTGCCGGGAGCTGACCAAACTCTATGAGCAAGTGGTGCCCGGTTCGTTAGATTCGCTACGAGAATGTATTGGTGCGGGAGAAATCCCCTGTAAAGGAGAATTCGTCGTGCTTGTTGCAGGCTCTGACTCTCATCCTGAAGTCGGTGAGGTGTCACTGGACGACTGTCTGAGCGCGTTAATGTCCGAATTGCCCATTTCCAAAGCAGCGGAGCTCGCAAGTTCTATGCTGGGGTTAAAACGTAATCAGGCCTATAAGCGTGCGCTTGCGATCAAAAGTGAACGTGAGAAGTTGTGAAGGCCCAGGTTCCGGGGTAAGCTCGAGACGGGAGTTAGCTAGGTAATCGCTGCGCAAGCAGAGGAAAGTCCGGGCTCCATAGGGCAGAGTGCCAGGTAACGCCTGGGGGGCGCGAGCCTACGGCAAGTGCAACAGAAAGGATACCGCCGCATACGTGAGTGTGAGGTAAGGGTGAAATGGTGCGGTAAGAGCGCACCGCGTGACTGGTAACAGGAACGGCAAGGTAAACCCCACTCGGAGCAAGACCAAATAGGAACTCTTATGCTGTTGCCCGCAGTTGAGTTCGGGTAGGTCGCTATAGGTGTCTGGCGACAGACATCACAGATGAATGATTATCCTCGACAGAACCCGGCTTATTGCTAACTCCCTTATTTCAATGGATTCATATTCCAAAAAAGTCTAAAAATCCTAAAACTTAATAATTCACATTAAGTTTGTAGCACATCTTGCTGTCTCTGATCGCTATCTTAGTTTGATCCAGAATTGGTATTCCCAAAGTTTTGTAAACCCTTGTCTTACTTGGAGAAAAGTTAATTTTCCAAGCTTGACATCAAACTTGGGTATTCTTAAGGTTCGAAGTGCACAAATGTGGGTATTTGTGGGGTTAAGTGGGGCAATAAGCGAGTAGGATGAGCCAGTGTTTCGAGGCGTTAACCAAGTCAATATGGACGCAAAGGGTCGATTAACGGTCCCTACACGTTATCGCGACGAGATTATTGAATCTTGTCGAGGTTCAATGGTCGTGACAATTGATACCGACGAGCGATGTTTGCTGATCTATCCCCAGCCAGCCTGGGAAGACATTCAAAGAAAGGTCGAGTCTTTGCCGAGTTTTAATACAGCCGCTCGGCGGGTTCAACGGCTGCTCATCGGCCATGCGACCGATATCCCAATGGATAGGAATGGTCGACTGCTGATCACGCCACCCCTTCGAGATTATGCAGCCCTAGGTAAACATACTGTGTTATTGGGCCAAGGCAACAAGTTAGAACTTTGGGATGAAACCGTCTGGAATACGCGTCGCGATCAGTGGCTTGAAGTGCAATCAGAAGGCGGTATGCCAGACGAATTGCAAACGTTATCACTGTAGGAATCGCGCTGATGCACGTACCAGTGATGCTCGAACAGGCGGTAGAAGTACTGGTGCATCGGGTTGATGGAAGATACGTAGACTGCACATTTGGCCGAGGTGGTCATACTGCTGCCATATTAGATCGACTGTCTGATCAGGGACAATTGATGGTGATTGACAAAGATCCAGAAGCAATTGAAGTAGCCCGAGCACGGTTCGGAGCAGATCCAAGAGTCGTTATTGTTCATGGGTCCTTTGGATCATTAAGCGCGCATCTAGCATCGGTTGCGTTTGATCGAGTTGATGGATTGCTTTTAGACCTGGGGGTTTCCTCAAATCAAATCGATATCGCTGAAAGAGGGTTTAGCTTTGGGCGCGAGGGACCGCTCGATATGCGAATGGACAACAGCCAAGGTATGACCGCTGAGGATTGGTTGCTTGAGACTTCCGAGCAAGATATTGCTCATGTCTTGAAAGCTTATGGCGAGGAACGATATGCCCGGCGCATCGCGCGGGCGATTGTGGCGGCGAGGGAAGTTGCGCCGCTGAAAACGACCACTGATTTAGCGCAGTTGGTCACGAATGCTTCGCCGAGCAACGACCCGCACAAGCATCCTGCAACACGTGTCTTTCAAGCAATTCGTATTGCCGTTAATCAAGAGCTTCAGGATCTACAAGCCTGTTTGGCCGCCACCACCGACGCGCTGAGACTTGGTGGCAGGCTTGTGGTCATCAGTTTTCACTCGCTCGAAGATAGGATGACCAAACGCTTTATTAAGCAGCAGGAAAAAAACGACCCCTACCCGGCTAAGTTGCCTGTCTTTGATCATCAGATAGAGCGTCGCGTTCGATCTTTGGGTAAGTGGCGTGCGAATCAGTCAGAAGTTGCGGCAAACCCTAGGGCACGAAGTGCTGTCATGCGCGGGATGGAGAAAATCGCGTGAATCAGCCGACACTATTAATGCAATCGCTTGCTTGGCTGATCTCAGGGTGGCCCCTACGGCTGCTGTTGCTACTGGTCTTTGTGATGGCTTCAAGTATTGGCGTGATCTTAGTTTCCCACGAAACGCGCGCCCTGTATGGCCGGTTGCAAGTTGAAGAACATGTAGGCGATAACTTAGATAGCGAATATGAGCGTCTATTATTAGAGCAAAGCGCTTGGGCCGGATATCACAGAATCGATCAGTTAGCTCGGGAAGAGTTACAGATGCGCTCACCTAATCAGAGCAGCTTAGTCCTGATGCGCCGTGCTCCGAGGATTGTGCAAACAGCCAGTGCCGTTGGAGAGCAGCAATGACGCCTGCGCTTCGAATCCATATAGCGGCTTTTGTATTTTTGTTGATGATGGCAGGTGGGGCTGCCAGATTAATCTACATCGAAACCTCGGAGAAAGATTTCTTACAGGATCAGGGAGATGCGAGAACCATCCGCATGGAGCGGATCAACGCGCATCGCGGCATGATTCTTGATCGGCGTGATAATCCACTTGCTGTGAGCTCGCCAGTTGTGTCGCTCTGGGCGAACCCATCTGAATTACCTTCGGATGTTGAGCAGCTGCAACCTCTAGCCACAGGACTTGGAGTCACCGTCGAAGAATTTCGTGACAAAATGCGCAGAACCGAAGCGCGAAATTTTGTCTACCTGCGTCGCCGTGCCAAACCTCAAGAAGCTGATGCGATTTTGAGCCTAGGGGTGCCAGGGGTCTACGGAGAAAAAGAGTATCACCGGTTTTATCCAGGTGGCGAGATTGCAGCGCATGTGGTCGGCTTTACCGATATAGACGATGTTGGTCAAGAAGGGTTGGAGTTATCTTTTGATGACTGGCTAAGCGGTAAACCGGGCAAAAAGAAAGTGCTAAAGAATCTCTACGGAGAGATTGTGCGCGACATCATGCCGGTCGCCGAAGCGATTCCAGGTAAAAACCTGAGGATCTCTATCGATCAACGTCTGCAGTTTTTGGCCTATCGGGAATTGAAGTCCGCAGTCGAACAGTACCGAGCTTTATCAGGCTCCTTCGTTTTACTCGATGTGCAGACTGGTGAAGTGCTTGCGATGGCCAATCAGCCTTCTTATAACCCCAATAATCGTATTCAGTTAGATCTGTCCTCGGTTCGCAATCGTGCGGTTACTGATGTGTTTGAGCCAGGGTCTACGGTTAAACCTTTTACAGTGGCTGTGGCGCTTGATTCTGGACTTGCAGTTGGGCACGAAATTGATACGAGCCCGGGTTACATGAAAGTAGATGACAACGTAATTCGCGATCCACGAAACCGCGGGGTACTTGATTTAGGTGGCGTCTTGGCCCATTCCTCTCAGGTCGGAATCAGTCGTCTGGCCCTTAGTTTGAATGAATACGATATTTGGAAAATGTTTCAGACCCTTGGGTTTGGACAGGCAACGGGGACTGGCTTCCCCGGAGAGAGCAGCGGGTTTTTACCGAATCGTCGCCGATGGAAAGATATTGAGCGGGTTACGTTTGCGTATGGCTACGGATTAACGGTAACGCCTTTGCAGCTAGCGGCAGCTTATAGCACGGTCGCGTCTGGCGGAATTAAACGCGACACCACGATGCTTGCGGGGCAGATCGCAAACGGCCAGCGGGTGATGGATGTGCGCGTGGCTCAACAACTGCAAGGTATGTTGGGGCGCGTGATAACTGAAGGTACTGGCAAAAAAGCGGCTATCGATGCTTACAGCGTTGCTGGCAAGACCGGAACGGCGCGAAAAATTGGTGCGGAAGGTTATGACGATACCCGGCATATCGCTTTTTTTGCGGGATTTGCCCCGCAGTATGCACCGAGATTTGTTGGAGTCGTACTGATTAATGAGCCAAAAACGGCGCAGGTGGGTGGTGGCAGTATTGCCGCGCCGATTTTCTCGCGCGTTATGGCGAACGTCTTGCGGCTGCTCAGCGTGCCGCCGACTGATACTCGGGAGGCGGTGTGATGACGAGCTCATTGCGCGCGCTCTTGCCAGGTTATTCCGCGCCAGATGTGCCTGTGTCGGGAATCACGCTGGATAGTCGACGAGCAAAACCCGGCGATCTATTTATAGCGCTCAAGGGCTCGCAACATGACGGTCGTTGCTTTATCAGTGATGCTGTTGCCAGGGGGGCATCGGCGGTGCTGACCACGGATCTGGAGTTAGGTGGTGGTGGCATGGTGCCTATGATCGGCGTGCCTGACCTCAAGCAGCAAGTGGGTCACATTGCCAGCCGTTTTTACGGCCATCCTTCTGCAAAAACGACGGTGGTTGCCGTCACCGGTACCAACGGTAAAACATCAGTGACGTATTTAGCTGCCACGGCCCTTAAGGCATTGGGTCGTAAGGTAGGCATCATAGGGACTTTGGGACAAGGGCTTTTAGGCGAGCTCGAGCAGACCCAAATGACGACGCCGGACTCGATAACATTACAAGCAGGCATCAGCTCGATGGTGACAGCCGGCGCGGAGATCGTGTTGATGGAGGCCTCATCACATGGTCTTGCCCAGGATCGATTGAACGGCACGAGGGTCGCGAGTGCCATTTTGACGAACCTCACCCGGGATCATCTTGATTATCACGGCAGCATGTCAGAATACCGAGCCGCAAAAGCAAAGCTTTTTCACTGGCCAGAACTCCAAAGCGCTTTGCTAAATCTCGATGACCCCTGGGGGGCCGAGCTCGTTGGGCAGCATCTCTCCCCGACGATTATCACGTTCTCGACGCATCAAGAGTCAGCCTCGGTCCATGCTAAAAGCGCGAATTTTGATCAAGGAGGACTTCGCTTTGAGCTTGTGACGCCGGCAGGGCAGACTCAAGTCGCGAGTGGTTTGATGGGGGCGCACAACTTAAGCAATTTGGTCGCTGCGGGTGCTTTTCTATATTGGTACGGCGTTGGCCTCGAAGAAATCGGCGAGGCGTTAGGTCAATGCCAAGCACCCCCTGGCAGATTAGAGGCTGTTCGTGTCGGGCCTTGGCTGGCCTTAGTGGATTTTGCGCATACCCCCGATGCGGTCGCCCAAGTGTTGAGTTCTGTGAATCAACACTTTAACGGCCGAATTATCTGTGTGATTGGTTGTGGTGGCGATCGTGATGTGGGTAAGCGGCCGATGATGGGGCAGATGGCGGTTGATCATAGTGATCTGTGTTTTTTTACGAGCGACAACCCGAGGTCTGAAGATCCGGCGGCGATTATCGATGACATGGTGCGATCATTGAGTGCTCCGATTCCCGCTGAGTGCAAAATTATCGATCGGCGACAAGCCTTGGCGGCTGCGATTGACGTTCAGGAAAAAGATGACGTTGTGGTGGTTTTGGGTAAGGGCCATGAAGCCTACCAAGAGGTCCATGGTAAGCGCTATCCCTTCAGCGATCGGGATGTGGTGAAGGCATTGCTCACCGAAAAGGCGGGTCTTTTGTGATGGCTCCTACGACGGTCATCTTGGGCCTTGGTAAAACTGGCCTATCCGCCGCGCACTACCTAAGCGCTAAAGGCGTCCCGTTTATCATGGCCGACGACGGTCCAACCGAAGACGCCTTACGTCGTTTGCGGCAGTGGTACAAAGATCCCGTGGTTTTGCCGCTATATCAGATTCCAGTACAGCCGGGTGCCATTTGGATTGTGAGCCCAGGGGTATCTCTTGCTCATCCGGCGATCGCAAAGGCAAGAGCGAGGGGCGTCAAATTGACGAATGACCTGATGCTGTTTGCCGAGGAGACTGATGGGGCAGTGGTCGGTGTGACAGGCACAAATGGTAAGACCACTGTGACATCGATGGCAGGTTATTTAGCGCAAAGGCAGCTATCTAACATTGCGATTGGTGGCAACATTGGAACGCCCTGTCTTGATATTCTCGACCCGGCAACAAGACTTTACCTACTTGAACTTTCGAGCTACCAGCTGGAGTTGGCCGATGGCTTGCCGTTGCGGGTTGCCGCGCTGCTTAACCTCAGCCCGGATCATTTGGATCGTTACGTCTCGACTGAGGCGTACTATGAGGCCAAGGGCCGTATCTTTCAGGCGGCAGATGCGTGTGTAGTCGCAAAAAAATTGCAGGCTTTCGCGGAGTCTCACGGTGCAAAATCCGTCACAGTATTCTCCGATTCTAAGCCCGAGTCCCCAGAAGAGTTTGGTTTGCAATACTCAAAAGGGGAGCTGTGCCTGGTGCGCGGCGACGAGGTATTGCTCGAGGTGCGAGCGCTCTCAAGTCAGGGCAAAAGCTACTATCTCAATGTCTTGGCAGCGTTGGCCATTGGTGTCTGTCTTGACCTTGATCTCGCTCAAATGGTTGATGATGTAAAAAACTTTAAAGGACTGCCGCATCGTTGCCAGCGCATTGATCGGGGTGATCAGGTTATTTGGATCAACGACTCTAAAGCAACAAACACGGGTGCAACTCGGGCCGCTGTAGAGGGGTTCTTGGCGCAAGGGCCGATGATCTTGCTGCTCGGTGGCCTGTCTAAAGGCGCGGATTTTGAGGTGCTGTGCGATTATTTGACGGGCATCAAAGGCATAAAAGCCATTCTTCTCTACGGTGAGGCAAGGGCGGAAATTGAGCGCCACCTTGCTCCAGCGTCTTTTGAGTCGTTCGAAAAATTTGATCGAATGATTGAGCGAGCCTTGAAGTTGGTTGAACCTGGCGATGTTGTCCTGCTTTCACCAGCTTGCGCTAGTCAAGATCAGTTTTCTGACTATGAAGCCCGAGGCCGTCATTTCGAATCTCTTTTGACCCGGGGTGCCGCATGAGTGCTGTACGACTTGAAGCACCCAGACAACTGGGTAGTCCCATTGATCTGACGGTATTGCTGGCGGCAACCGGTTTACTGTTGTTCGGTTTTATTATGGTGACCTCTGCATCTTCAGAAGTCGCTGCTCGTAATTATGGCCATCCCTTATATCTGGCGATAAAACACGGCATCTTTTTAGTGCTCGGCGGCCTGGGCTTGTTATCAGCGTTGGTTTTGCCTATTCGTGTTTGGCAGCGCTTGGGCTGGGCACTTTACGCCCTGTCGATTGCCCTTTTGGTACTGGTGATGATTCCTGGGATTGGGCACGAGGTTAATGGCGCCACACGGTGGATTCCTTTGGGTTTTTTTACGCTACAGGGCTCTGAATTTGTGAAGCTGTTTACCGTAGTATTTCTGGCCGCTTACCTGGCTAAGCCAGGTGCGAAATTTCAGGACAAGTTGAGTGCCTATCTGCTTCCGCTAGGCTTGACCGGGATATTAGTCGGTTTATTGCTGCTACAACCAGATTTTGGTGCTTGTGTGGTGTTGATGTCAGCCGCCTTGGCGATGATGTTTTTCTCAGGCGCCCCCATGCGCTACTTTTTGCCAACATTGCTAGGGGGCGGCGCCATCGTTGTGCTGTTGGTTGTGCTCCAGCCTTACCGCTTGGCCAGATTGATTTCGTTTACGGATCCTTGGGCACATCAGTTTGGCGGCGGCTACCAATTAACCCAAGCTTTGATCGCGATTGGTCGAGGTGAGTGGTTTGGCTTAGGTCTTGGCAATAGTGTCCAAAAATTGTTCTTCCTGCCTGAAGCCCACACAGATTTTCTATTTTCAATTATTGTAGAAGAGTTAGGAATTGTCGGCGCAACGTTTGTGTTGCTCGGATTCACGGTGTTAGTCATTCAAGGGCTATTAATCGGTAAAAGATGCTACCAGGCGGGATTTACCTTTCATGGAAATCTCGCATCTGGCATTGCGCTTTTAATCGGTGTTCAAGCGCTGATCAACTTAGGCGTAAATTTAGGGCTGCTGCCTACCAAGGGCTTGACGCTGCCACTTATGAGTTTTGGTGGCAACAGCCTAGTGGTGACCTTGGTGATGATCGGCTTGTTGTTGCGGTTAGATTGGGAATGTCGGCTAGCGCCGGCAGCGCCGAAGAAACCGGGAGGTCGCCGTGCAAAGTAGTGTGCAAACTTCTATGCCTTGGACCGGGGAAATGCGGCGTATTCGCCACATCCATTTTGTTGGTATCGGTGGCGCTGGTATGTGTGGCATTGCCGAGGTTTTAGGTAACCAGGGCTATATCATATCGGGGTCAGATTTATATCAAACCGATGTTACAGAGCGGCTCATACAGCAAGGCTTTCGGATTAGTCTAGGGCATGATCCAGGGCATATTAACGGCGCAGATGTTGTGGTGATATCCAGTGCTATCGCTGCGGATAACGTGGAATTGTGTGCGGCTCGTTCAGCCAGAATACCTGTTATTAGGCGCGCTGAAATGCTGGCAGAGCTCATGCGATATCGCCATGGCATAGCAGTTGCCGGCACCCACGGTAAAACAACGACGACAAGCTTGTTGGCCTCGATCTTTGCTAAAGCAGAGCTTGACCCAACTTTCATCATCGGTGGCCTACTAAACCAGACCGCAAGTAATGCAAGGCTAGGTTCGAGCCGGTATATGATTGCTGAAGCAGACGAGAGCGATGCCTCGTTTTTACATCTGCAGCCGATGGTGGTTGTTCTGACCAATGTCGATCGAGATCACTTGGCTAATTATGATGGTAGCTTCTCGAAGCTCAAAGAGGCCTTTGTCGCTTTTGTCCACAATTTGCCTTTTTATGGGGTGGTTGTGGCTTGCGTCGATGACCCTATGGTCAGTTCGATGTTGCCATCTTTGATGCGGCCGGTGGTGACTTATGGGTTTTCAGATGATGCAGATTATCGCGTCCTCGATTGGCAGCAATCAGGTAAACATAGTCAGTTTCAGATTGAACGGCCCGGAACCCTCAAGCCGCTAACGATAGATTTCTCTATGCCGGGACGGCATAACGTACTCAACGCTGTCGCTGCAATTGCGGTTGCCTCGGATGAGGGGGTCTCAGACGATGCCATCGTTCTGGGTCTGAGTGATTTCAGAGGCGTCGGACGTAGATTCGAAGTGCATGGCCAATGCAGGGTTAATGAAAAACAGTTCCTGCTTATCGATGACTACGGTCACCATCCTACTGAGGTGCGAGCTACGATCGATGCAGTCAGAAAGGGCTGGCCCAATCGACGACTGGTGATGATCTATCAACCGCATCGATATTCAAGAACGGCAGAACTTTTTGACCAGTTTGTTGAGGTTCTTGCATTGGTGGATGTGCTCTTGATATCTGAAGTCTATTCAGCAGGGGAAGCGATCATACCTGGGGCAACTGGCGCTGATTTACATCGATCGCTGAAAACCACCGGGCTTGGTGAGCTGCATTGGTTGAAAACTTTGACAGACACGCCGGATTGTTTGTCGGGCTGTCTGCGCGAGGGCGATGTTGTGTTAACTCAAGGTGCCGGCGAGACGGCGGGTTTGGCCCGGTCTCTGGCGAAACAGTACCAAAGCGAAGTGACTTTATGAATGTAAACAGATTGATTCGGCAATACGCGCTACTTCCATGGATTTGTATAAGTCTTGCTGGGTTACCGTTAGTGTCTTTAGGCGCTGAAGATACAATTCGGTACTTGGTGGTGCAGGGCGACATCGAAGACGCTCAGCGAACTGACGTAACCAATGCAGTGCTAGCTCTGGAAGGTGCATTGTCAAATATTGATCAAGTTCGTAATCACCTGACAGCGATCGACTGGATTGCCAACGCCGAGGTGCAATTTAACTGGCCTGATGAACTCACTGTGAATGTTTTTCCAGAGCGTGCGATCGCCTATTGGAATGATTCTGGTTTTATCAATAAAGAAGGCACTACTTTCCGTTCTCTGTATCACGCCGGGGAAGATCTACCGCATCTGTTTGGGCCTGATGATCAGGTCCAAGCTGTCTTAGACCGTTACCTAGAAATTCGACGGGCTGTTCCGGATCGGGCGATAGAAACCGTCGAGGTAAGAGACCGGGGTGCTGTGGCTTTTGAGTTGCGATCGGGTTGGCAGGTTTTACTGGGTAGTGCAGACATTAGCCAGCGTTTGCAAAGAGCCGTTGTGGTTATGCATCGGCTTGAGGCCATGGGCGTCGATCCAGAGCATACGCGTATAGATGCGCGTTATACCGATGGTGTCGCGATAAATGAATCAGTACCCACAATAGAAGTGCTGATGTCGCAGCACGGAAATTCAATAAAAGGTAATGAACTATGAGCAACGCTAGCCAGAATCGAATGATTGTGGGTCTCGACATAGGGACTTCGAAGGTTGTCGCCATTGTTGGAGAAGTTAGCCCAGAAGGAAAGCTCGAAATTGTCGGGATTGGTAGTCATGGATCAAAAGGACTGAAAAAGGGCGTAGTCGTGAACATAGATTCAACGGTACAGTCCATTCAGCGTGCCATTGAAGAGGCTGAATTGATGGCTGGCTGTCAGATTCAATCGGTGTATGCGGGTATAGCCGGAAGCCATATTCGCAGTATGGGGTCCCACGGAATCGTAGCGATTCGCGATCGTGAAGTATTTCAGCCCGATATCGATCGGGTCATTGATGCGGCGCAAGCAGTAGCGATTCCGGCAGACCAAAAAATTCTTCATATATTGCCGCAAGAATTCATTATTGACGCTCAGGAAGGTGTTAAAGAGCCGCTAGGGATGTCAGGGGTTCGTTTGGAGGCGAAAGTCCATCTGGTTACTTGTGCCGTCAATGCAGCGCAAAATATCGAAAAGTGTATTAAGCAATGCGGATTAGGCGTTGACGACATCATTTTAGAGCAATTGGCTTCAAGCTACTCGGTTCTAACCGAAGATGAAAAAGATTTGGGCGTCTGCCTTGTCGATATTGGTGGTGGAACGTCAGATATCGCGATTTTTACCGAAGGCGCGATAAAACATACCGCAGTGATTCCTATTGCTGGCGATCAAGTCACCAACGACATTGCGATGGCGCTGAGGACACCAACCCAAAACGCTGAAGAAATTAAGATCAAATACGCCTGCGCGCTAGCCTCTTTAGCTGGAGACAATGAGACGATTAAGGTGCCAAGCGTCGGCGAACGGGAAGACCGCAGCCTTTCGCGTCAAGCCTTGGCCGAAGTGGTGGAGCCCCGCTACGAAGAATTATTCACGTTAATCCAAGCAGAGTTACGACGCAGCGGTTTTGAGGAGCTGATCGCCGCAGGCATCGTGTTAACTGGTGGCACCTCGAAAATGGAAGGAGTTGTTGAGTTGGCAGAAGAAATCTTTCACATGCCCGTGAGCATTGGTAAACCCAAGCAAGTCTCGGGACTTGCAGACATCGTTCGAAACCCCATCTATGCAACGTCAGTGGGGCTATTGCAATACGGAATGTCTCAAGGGCGTAGCGTCGGTCGGTCGACACCAGTCGGACCGACCAGCGAATCCGCGTGGAGCAAAGCGAAACAGTGGTTGTTAGGCACAGAGGCCTAATCGACTAAAAATATCCTAAATCTGGAGATGATCTTATGTTCGAATTAGTAGATAACCAGCCGCAACACGCGGTTATTAAAGTCATCGGTGTTGGCGGTGGTGGCGGCAATGCGGTCCAGCATATGGTCGATCGTCAGATTGATGGTGTGGATTTCATTTGCGCTAATACTGATGCACAAGCATTGCAGCGGCTTACCGCCAGAACGTTGCTGCAACTGGGCTCAGATATCACTAAAGGGCTGGGCGCAGGCGCTAATCCGTCGATGGGAAAGAGCGCCGCGTTAGAGGACAGGGAACGTATTGAAGATGTGCTAAGCGGCGCAGATATGGTGTTTATCACCGCAGGTATGGGTGGCGGTACTGGAACCGGCGCCGCGCCAATTGTCGCTCAGATCGCGAAGGACATGGGAATCTTAACCGTTGCGGTCGTTACCAAGCCGTTTCCTTTTGAGGGACGAAAACGGATGCAAATTGCTGACGCTGGGATCGCAGAGTTAAGAGAATATGTCGACTCCTTGATCACTGTGCCAAATGAAAAATTGTTGTCAATCATGGGCCAAGATACGCCTTTGCTAGAAGCCTTCGGTGCGGTTGATGATGTATTGCTTGGGGCGGTTCAGGGCATTGCAGATCTCATCATTCGCCCAGGTATGATCAATGTGGACTTTGCGGATGTGCGCACGGTCATGTCTGAAATGGGGATGGCCATGATGGGTAGTGGGGCTGCTGTTGGTGATAGTCGAGCGCTTGAAGCGGCTGAAGCAGCAGTGAGAAGTCCGTTGTTAGAGGACATTGATTTCTCAGGTGCGAGAGGCATCTTGGTCAATATTGCCGCAGGCGTCGACATCACCCTTACAGAATTTTCTCAAGTGGGCGCGACCATCGAAGATTTTGCCTCAGACAATGCGACTGTCGTTATAGGAACCGTGATTGACCCGGAAATGGGAGAGGAAATGCGGGTAACGGTAGTTGCCACGGGTCTTGGTCTGGACCTTGACAGCCAAGATATCAATGCGGAAATACCCAATGCAATACGACGTCGGCTGGCCGGTGATGGTGTGCCAGACTATGGCGCCTTGGACAAGCCAACGGTGATTCGTAACAAAGCAATGCTCGAAGGCGGTAGCTCTGATGTCGGCAAGCAGCAAGACCTTGAGTATTTGGATATTCCAGCTTTTTTGCGTCGACAGGCGGATTAAAGATCCGAAACAAATAAGGGCTGTTTGTGGTGCCAATGGCGCTATAGTCTCTAAGGTATGGCGTAAACGTTGCTGGCGATTTGGTTGGAAGCCGATGCTTGAGCATGGTTCACAAAAATGTCGGTGGAGAACCTAGTATCGAGCAGTTTGATGGCTCTCGGTTTATAGAGGTTGGTCGCTCTGGACCTTGCTAGGTTTCAAAAGCTTTAATCCGCTGATGGGGCAATGGACGCGCTTCTGATGAAAAAGAGTAAGGCGCCTACTAGCGTGAGTCTGATGCCCCTTCAAATCAGCTTAGTCAGCGCTTCAAGGCGCAATAAAGAAAATTCCTTGGCCTTTTGCTAGAGTCGAGCCTATTTTTGACAAACTCAACCTGCTGTGAAAATTAGCGTTTGGAAATAGACCGCGGATCTTAACATCAGATCTAAAGCATGAGCTGAACGCCCGCTGAGAGATCCAAAACGGGGTTTTTCCTGTCAATTAGCCTCATTTTGAACATAAAATGATTTTTTTATAGAATCTATGCAACTTTTCTCCATTTTTAGGGTCAATATTGGAGCAATGTCGTAGTTTTAAGGTACGCCTTTTGTTAAGATCTGCGCCGCTGTGAATCTAGACAAGAGGCAATTGCCTTAAAATCTTTTGGATGCCGAGCATGGTTAAACAAAAAACGCTTAAAACGATTATCCGAGCAACGGGTATTGGACTTCACACCGGCGAGAAGGTCTTCCTAACACTCCGGCCAGCACCTGTCGACACAGGTGTCGTTTTCGTTCGCACCGATCTTGACCCAGTGGTCGAAATAAAAGCCTTGAATACCTCTGTGGTGGATACTCAGTTGGCGACGACGTTGGGCGAAGGCAATGCAAAAATTTCAACCGTTGAGCATGTGCTGGCGGCATTATCTGGTCTTGGTATCGATAACGTCTATGTAGAAGTTAGCGGTCCTGAGATGCCAATCATGGATGGCAGCGCTGCGACGTTCGTCTTTTTAGTGCAATCAGCTGGCATCGAGACACAACCCGCAGCCAAGAAGTTTATTCGTATTAAAAAGCCTATTCGCGTTGATGGTTCAGAATCAGCGAATGATTACGGTCAATCCGTCGCACTATTGCCTTATCAGGGATTCAAAGTTAGTCACACGATCATCTATGACAATGCCGTCATAAAAAAGCAACATGCTTGTATCGACTTTGCGAACACGGATTTTGTGAAGGCAGTCAGCCGTGCCAGAACCTTTGGTTTGATGCAGGAATTTGAGCAATTGAGGGAAATGAATCTTGCTCAAGGTGGAAGCCTAGATAATGCCATTGTTGTCGATGAGTTTAGGATTTTAAATGCCGATGGGCTGCGCCATGACGATGAGTTTGTGCGGCATAAAATTTTGGACGCCATAGGGGACTTATACCTCTTAGGTCACAGTATTTTGGGTGAGTTCGTCGGTTTCAAATCGGGTCACAGTGAGAATCACGCGCTACGAACAGCGCTGCTTGCTCAACCTGATGCATGGGATATTGTTACCTTCAATGATCAGCGCCAAGCCTCTGGTGCCTATGCTCAATTAGGGGGCTGGGATTACGCGTCTTAAGTAGCTGGGTGTGACCAGAGGCTTAAACATCCCGTTCACTTAGCTTCGTAAAAATCCGCTGCAAATCTGGGTTGACGAGGACAGTGGCCTGGGATTTTAGATGGTGCCGGTTCTCCGAGGAAATAGCCTTGGGCTGGCGAGGCAGCTGTAACCTTGAGGGTACTTCAGGACGCACTTTGACTTTGAGTTCACTGACGTTCGTCACAAGACCGGCATGATGCAATTTGGATAGTAATGCAAATTGGCGATATTGGAGCTGCGTTGCCCGACCGGCGTGATCTACTTGAAGTAGTAATTGCTTGCCCTTGACACCGATCACTTTGATGTCACGACGATTATCTTCATTAATCGCAACTTCAATGGCCTTAAGGGTCTCAGTGTGTTTAAGCGCTGATCCAGTAGGACCACCGAGCTCGGCGAGAATATCTTGGATTAACTTCATCTTGTTAAGGGATCAGCCCAATCCACAATCTGTTACTATTATGGCCGAGATTAACGCGATAAGCAGCGATGAGACTAATTCTTTTTAGCGACAAAACAGGCAAACATTGGATGCTGCCGATGGGTGGGCGAGGGATCGCTGCACTTGTCTTCATAATGGGTCTGGTGTTTGTCGGTGCTGGTTGGTTGCATCACCAGCTAACCGCTGATGCAAGAGAAGCCAATGTGTTGCTGCTTGACCTTGCAGAATCGCTTTCAGCTCAGCAGGCGTCTATTGACGAGCTGGATCAGGCGTTGTCACTTAATTTGCAGGCCAGTGCAGCTCGAATCGCTGGTTTAGAATCCCGGTTGTTGCGCTTAGATGCCTTGGGGCAGCGTCTGGTCGAGACCGCAAACCTCGGTGATTCAGAATTTCAGTTCTTTGAACCTATTGGCCAAGGTGGACCAGAAAACCTTCCCCAAAGTACTCAAAGACGGGATGTAAGTGTTCAAGATCCTGACGAGGCGGATTTGAAGTTACGGCTAGCTAGGCTCTCAGATCAGATAGAGTGGCGATCTGATCAGCTTGTAGTCGTCGAGCGAATTCTTTTGAGGCAGCAACGAGACGAAGAATCGTCCCTATATGGGAAACCGGTGACCAAAGGCTGGGTCTCCTCCAACTATGGGATGCGGACGGATCCAATTACGGGTAAAAGAGCCTGGCATAACGGGGTAGATATCGCTGGCGCAGCAGGTGTCTCTGTGATTGCCATCGCCTCTGGTATTGTAACTTTTGCGGGTGAGAAGAGCGGCTACGGTAAATTGGTTGAGATCAATCATGGTGGTGGTGTGGTTACCCGTTACGGTCATCACCGAAAACTTAACGTCAGTACCGGTGATCTCGTCAAGAAAGGTCAAAAAATCGGAGAAATGGGTAGCAGTGGTCGATCAACGGGCCCTCATGTGCACTATGAAATATATAAAAATAAACGCGCGATAGATCCCTCTATTTATATTTATCGGAGTCAGCGAACGCGTTCAGGCTAAAACCGGTGATTGGTGGCGGTAACGTTCAAAACAGAATGAAGACAACGGGTATAGATGCATGGTAATGCAATTCTTAGGAAAGGTTTTCGGAACCAAGAATAGCCGCGAAATTAGACGCCTTAAGAAAGTCTGTGACCGGATCAATGATCTTGAGGCTGACTTCGAAGCACTCTCCGATGAGGCGTTACATCATTTAAAAACAGATTTTGCCAAGCGTTTGGACGAGGGAGCGTCTGTGACGTCTTTGCTTCCAGAGGCTTTTGCGGCGGTTCGGGAAGCCGGCAAGCGGGCGCTGAATATGCGGATTTTCGATGTTCAGATGATCGGTGCCCTCGCGCTACATGAAGGCAAAATTTCCGAGATGCGAACGGGTGAGGGCAAAACATTAGTGGCCACCCTTGCGCTATACCTAAACGCTTTGGAGGGCCGAGGGGTTCATTTGGTAACGGTTAACGACTACTTGGCAAAATGGGGTGCCGAATGGATGGGCCCGTTATTCGGGATGCTCGATATGACGGTAGGGGTCGTGTATGCCGGCCAAAGCCTTGAAGATAAAAAGGCAGCCTACGAGGCGGACATCACTTACGGCACAAATAACGAGTTCGGGTTTGATTATCTTCGAGATAATATGGCCTTTAGCGCAGAGGACCGTGTTCAGCGTGGCCTGCATTATGCGATTGTGGATGAAGTCGACTCAATTCTAATCGACGAGGCCCGCACGCCGTTGATCATTTCGGGCGGCGTTGAAAATAGCTCAGATTTGTATCGAACAATCAATCGCTTGGTGCCCCAATTGACGCCGCAAATCCGGACTCAAGAAGATATTGATGAAGAGCGGACGCCACCAGGAGACTTCTTCGTTGATGAGAAACAGCGTGATGTTGAGCTGACTGAAGAAGGGCATCAAAAAATTGAAATGCTTTTGGGTAAAAATGGATTACTAGAGGCGGGCGAGAGTCTTTATGGTACGGCCAATTTGAGTCTGCTTCACCATGTGCATTCCGCACTGAAAGCCAGCGCCCTTTTTCAACGAGACGTCGATTACATTGTCCAAAATGATGAAATTGTTATTGTTGATGAACATACGGGCCGAACCATGCCCGGACGAAGATGGTCAGGAGGTATCCATCAAGCGATAGAAGCAAAAGAAGGTGTGACCATCACCAATGAGAGTCAGACGCTGGCGTCGACGACGTTTCAAAACTACTTCAGGTTATACCAAAAGCTCTCGGGAATGACTGGGACGGCAGATACCGAAGCCTTTGAATTCCGTCAGATTTACGGCTTAGATGTGGTCGTTATCCCGACTAATCTGCCGATGGTTCGACGAGATCTGAATGATCTGATTTATATGAGCCAACAAGAGAAATACGAAGCGATCGTTGAAAATATTTTAGAAATACAAGACAAGGGCGCGCCAGTCTTGGTGGGCACGGCCTCGATTGAATCCTCTGAGTTGCTTTCCGCTTTATTGAAGAAGCAAAACATCGCCCATGAAGTTCTGAATGCCAAATTTCACGAGCGGGAAGCAGAAATTATTGCCCAAGCGGGGCAGCCAGGCCGCGTGACCATCGCAACCAACATGGCCGGCCGTGGAACGGATATTATTCTAGGTGGCAATTGGGAAGCAGAGGCCGCTGCGTTGGAAGCGCCATCAACTGCACAGATCGAAGCCTTAAAAGCTGCTTGGCAAGACCGTCACGAGCAAGTGCTGGCGGCTGGTGGGTTGCACGTAATTGGTACCGAGCGGCACGAGAGTCGACGCATCGATAACCAGCTTAGGGGCCGGGCTGGTCGTCAGGGGGATCCAGGGTACTCTCGATTTTATCTCTCTTTAGAAGATAATTTGATGCGGATATTTGCTTCGGACCGGATGCGGGGATTAATGCAAGGGGTCAGCGAGCCCGGGGTTCCCATTGAGGCTCGTATTGTGACCAATTCGATTGAGCGGGCGCAGAAAAAAGTCGAGGCCAGGAACTTCGATATTCGCAAGCAGCTGCTCGAATACGACGATGTTGCCAATGATCAACGGCAAATGATTTATCGCCAACGTAATGAGCTCATGGAAACCTCCGACGTGTCTGAGACCATCGACGCGTTATGGAGCGACGTGCTAAACGCCACAATCGACATCTACCTTCCGCCACAAAGCTTGATCGAACAGTGGGATGTGCCTGGCCTTACCCAAGCATTGTCTACGGAGTTTGGTCTAGAGCTGCCCTTGCAATCCTTGCTCGATACAGACGAGTCGCTGATGGAAGAGGGTCTGCGTGATTTGATTGTTGAAAAAGCGCGGGAAAATTACGGCGAAAAAGAACGGCTCTTAGGTCAGGAGCTAAGGCTATTTGAAAAGCGAATCATGCTCGATATTTTAGACAATCTTTGGAAGGAGCACTTGGCTTCAATGGATTATCTAAGACAAGGCATTCACTTGCGCGCCTACGCCCAGAAGCAGCCCAAACAAGAGTACAAACGAGAGGCCTTCGAACTCTTTGAAGCGTTGTTGCAGGATGTAAAGGTCGAAGTGATCCGTTTTCTATCTAGGGTTCAATTTAAAGCAGATGAGAATGCCCAAGCTCTGGAGGATCGCCGAAGAGCCGAAGCTGCGCGCAATAAAATGGTTTTTGAGAAATCTGATCTACCAAGCTCCGATGAAGCCAATCAGACGCCGGAGGCGCCAGCTGCGCCATTTGTTCGCCCTGAGAAAAAAGTAGGCCGTAATGAGCCTTGTCCGTGTGGTTCAGGGAAGAAATTCAAATCCTGCCATGGTCGGCTAGCCTAATGGCGGTAGGCAGTTTTGCAACTGAATGGTTGCCAATTTCGGGTATAGAAATCAATACAATGGCAGCGGGGATTCGATACCAAGATCGGGACGACTTGGTGTTGTTCAGATGTGCAGAGGGTACAACCGTTGCCGGTTTATGGACCCAAAGTTATTTTCCTGCAGCGCCTGTTGTTTTGGCTAAACGCCACATGAAGGGTGTGGGCGCCCCCCGGTTTTTGTTAATCAACAGCGGTAACGCGAATGCAGCGACGGGTGATCTGGGTCTTGACGATGCCCTTGCTTGTTGTCAGATGGTCGCGTCAGCCCAAGGCGTTTCACCCGAGCAAGTGCTGCCGTTTTCTACAGGCGTGATAGGTGAGCGCTTGCCATTGGAGGCTTTCCATAGCGCGAATCCTATCTTAGTAGAGGGCCTTGGCGCTAAATCCTGGCTTGACGCTGCGTACGCGATTATGACAACGGACACGAGGCCAAAAATCGCTTGTAGACAATTACAAATTGATGGCAAGACGATGTCCCTCACTGGGATCGCCAAAGGTGCTGGCATGATTCAACCCAATATGGCGACAATGCTCAGCTTCATAGGTTGTGACGCCAGCGTCAGCCACGCAACACTGCAGTCAATGTTGGTAGAAGCGAATCGACAAACTTTTAATCGAATTACCGTTGACAGCGATACGTCTACCAACGATGCGGTCGTTTTAATGGCAAGTGGCACATCCGGGATTGATTTAGAGTCGGATGCCGCCGCCCAGTTGGAATTCCAAGATGTGCTCACGGATTTAATGCTCGAGCTCGCGCAGGGCCTAGTCCGAGATGGTGAAGGCGCAACCAAATTTGTTACCGTGCAGGTCAACAGTGCTACCTCTAATGAACAAGCGCTGGAAATCGCTTTTTCTATCGCGAATTCACCGCTGGTGAAAACAGCGCTATTTGCTAGCGATGCCAATTGGGGCCGCTTAGCGATGGCGATCGGTAAGGTGCCCACGGCCTTCGACCCAAACTTAGTAGATCTTTACTTAGGGGAGGTCTGTCTGATGAAGCGCGGCATCAAAAATCCAGACTATCAGGAAGCCGACGGCGCCAAAGTAATGGCAGCAGAAGAGATACTCCTGCGAGTTGACTTAAACGCTGGAACGCATGCCGAAACTGTCTGGACCAGCGATTTGTCCCACGATTACATTAAGATTAACGCCGAGTATAGAACCTAGTCAGTTGTCCTGATCGAGATCAGAAGCCGTGACGTCATCATGCTCGGAATCGGAAGGTATGCTGCGATTGCCGCTTGCCCACTCACCAAGATCGATGAGTTGGCAGCGTTCTGAACAAAAAGGCTTGTAAATGCTCGCTGTTATCCAGGCAACAGCTTTCCGGCAGGTAGGGCACTGTACAATCGCGTCAGCCATGGTTTGCAAAGGTCAAATATTGTTGGTGAAGCGCCTCGACCTTTAGATCAAGGTCGGTTTCAAGTCCTTCATTGTTGATCACGTCATCAGCTATTTCAAGGCGTGCTTTTCGGGATGGCTGGGCAGCAATAATTGCGTCTATGGTTTCAGGCTTGCTACCATCCCGAGCGGCGACACGTTGCTTTTGTAGCTCGATTGGTGCGTCAACCACAAGCATGCGATGGATTAATGGGCTCCGCCCACTGCCGGCGGAGAGTACAAGAAGTGCATACGGGCTGGTAGCGGCCGATAGCGTATCTCTTAACACCGCCATGATTGGCCCATGGGTAAGAGACTCTAACCATCGGCGTTCAGCGGGAACAGCAAAGATGTGGGCTCGCAGTTTTGCCCGATTTAATTCGCCATCTTTGTTGAGTATATCCTGGCCAAAATGGGCTTCTATTTGCGCGAGAGTATTGGAGCCTTTGGCAACAATTTGCCTGGCTGCTGAATCTGCATCGGCGACCGTAATACCCAGTGCGGCAAATCGATTCGACACGGCTGTTTTACCTGAGCCAATGCCGCCGGTTAGACCAACCACATAATCAGTCACAACACACCCAGTAGTTTGAAATAGGTTTCGTTGATCTCGTTACCCCAGATCAGCGCGATCCAGCCGGCAAGTACAAGATAGGGGCCAAATGGGATCGCGTGATTTCGATCTCTACCGAATGCTATGAGGCATAGGCCAATGATGGTTCCAGCCAACGACGATAATAAGATGATTGAGGGGAGCGCCTGCCAACCTAGCCAAGCCCCCAGCATCGCCAAAAGTTTGAAATCACCAAAGCCCATGCCCTCTTTGCCCGTGATCAGACGAAAGAGCCAATACACGCTCCACAGCGACAAATAGCCTGCGATAGCGCCGATGACAGCCGCCTCGATACTGGTAAAGGTGCCGCTTAGGTTTGCGATCAATCCGATCCACACGAAGGGTAAAGTGATCTGATCAGGTAAAAGCGTAGTCCGATAGTCGATTATTGCCAGTGAGATGAGCGCATAGGTAAAAAGACAGGCCAGGCCACCTGTCCCGTTGAGTCCGAAATGATGAATTAGAAAAACTGTCGCTAAGCCGGCCGTAAGCTCAACCAGGGGGTACTGCACTGAGATGTTGGTCTTGCAGGTTCGACACCGTCCTTTAAGCAATAAATAGCTAATGATCGGAATATTGTCAGCTGCGCTAATCGGGGCTTTACAATTTGGGCACCGTGATCTTGGGGTTACTAAAGATAGGGTGGCGCCCCCTGAAGATGCTGGCTCTAAGGCTAGGAATTCTGAGGCCTCTTGTCGCCAAGCATGTTCTAACATGACCGGAAGGCGCCCGACCACCACGTTTAGAAAACTGCCAATGAGTAAACCAAAAACAAGACTAATGGACGCGCCCCCGAGAGGGTAGAGCTCATAGATCAGTTGCACAGATTCGAGCATTAACTCATTGCGCCGCCCATCTGGAAGATAGGCAAATACATAGCGATCATCATGCCACCGACCACAATCCCGAGAAAGGCCATGATAAAAGGCTCGATCATACTGGTAAGGCCATCAACGGCATTGTCGACCATCTCTTCATAGTAGGTTGCTGATTTATCTAGCATCGCATCAAGGGCGCCAGATTCTTCACCAATAGCAACCATCTGTATCACCATGCTAGGGAAGACATCGGCAGCGCGCATGGCGTGGTTAAGTTGGGTGCCACCGGAGACTTCATTTTTGATTTTGAGGATCGCTTCTTTGTATACGACATTACCTGAAGCGCCAGCAGCAGAATCAAGGGCGTCGACCAGAGGCACGCCAGCAGCAAAGGTTGTCGATAGGGTTCGGGCAAATCGGGCAACGCAGGATTTGTCGATGATGTTGCCAACAACGGGTAGTTTTAAGGTTAAGCGCTCCTGGCCATCCCTAAATGCTTGGGACGTTTTATGGATCTGTTTATAGGCAAAATACACAATACCGATGCCAATGAGGATGGCCAGCCACCAAGCCTGCATAAACTCTGACGCATGGACGACCATCTGAGTAAACTGGGGTAACTCGCCACCGAAGCTGCTAAAGACCATTTCAAATTGCGGGATCACCTTGACGAGCAGAATTACGGTCACAATACCTGCGATCACGAGTACTGAAATTGGGTAATTCATTGCGCTTTTGATTTTAGCTTTTAGCGCCTCAGATTTTTCTTTGTAGGTTGCAAGTCTGTCTAGCATGGTTTCTAGAGCACCTGACTGCTCTCCAGCCTCAATGAGATTACAAAATAAATCATCGAAATATTCGCTGGATTGAGCGCTTACCGCAGCAGCGAAATTATTGCCCCCTGAAACCTCTGTGCTGATCTTTTTGATCAAATCCCTCATGGCAGGGTTCTCGACGCCGCCGGCAACAATATCGAAGGACTGTACCAACGGCACACCAGCTTTCATCATGGTGGCCAACTGGCGAGTAAACAGGGCTATATCGGCCGGCGTGATTTTGTTGCCGAAGGAGAAGAGCGGCTTCGATTTCTTCTTGATGGTCTTGACGTTGATGCCTTGCTTTCTAAGAATCAACTTTGCCGAGGTTAAGTTGTTGCCTTTAGTTTCCCCAGTAATTTTCTTCCCGGTTCGATCGGTGCCTTTCCATTCAAAAATCAAATCATCAGCCATGGAGCGCCTCTTAATGTCCGCTAGTGACGCGGTCGACTTCGGCCAAACTTGTCAAACCTTGCTTCACTTTTATCAGTGCTGACTGATAGATGTTTCGAAAGCCTTGTTCCTGACAAACCTGTGATATTTGCAATGAGTTACCATCTTCCATGATGATTTTTGAGATTTCCGGAGTGATTTTAACAACTTCATAAACCCCTACCCGGCCTTTATATCCGCCGTTGCATTTATCGCAGCCTTTGGGTCCGTAAATTTCGAGTCCCGCATCGATTTCTTCTTGAGAAAACCCCTTTTCGAGTAACGCATTCGCTGGGATATCGAGTTTCTCCTTGCAACTGCAGAGACGCCTAGCCAATCTCTGGGCGATGATTAGATTAATGGAGGTCGCAAGGTTAAATGCCGGCACCCCCATATTTCGGAGTCTTGTGATAGTCTCTGGAGCCGAGTTGGTGTGCAAAGTGGACATCACCATATGGCCGGTTTGAGCGGCCTTGATTGAGATTTCTGCGGTTTCAAGGTCCCGGATCTCACCAACCATGACGATGTCGGGATCCTGACGAAGAAATGATCTCAGTGCCTCAGAAAAATCGAGTCCTACTTTGGCATTGACCGGACATTGATTGATGCCCTCGAGATTGATCTCAACCGGATCTTCGGCGGTCGAAATGTTGAGCTCGGGCGTGTTTAAAATATTTAAGCCAGTATATAACGATACGGTTTTGCCCGAGCCCGTAGGGCCTGTCACTAAGAACATCCCTTGAGGCTTGTGTAGCGCTTCAAGATACAAGGCTTTTTGATCATCGTCATAGCCGAGGGCATCGATGCCCATTTGCGCAGAGCTGGCATCCAAGATCCGCATGACGATCTTTTCGCCAAACAAGACGGGTAGCGTATTCACGCGAAAATCGATCGATTTCGTTTTGGAAACTTTGAGTTTAATACGTCCATCTTGAGGCACGCGTCGCTCAGAAATATCCATTTGGCTCATGACTTTGATACGAGCCGCGATACGCGGTGCTAATGCAATTGGCGGGCTTGCGACTTCGTGAAGAATACCGTCGGTGCGAAACCGAACTTTATAGGTTTTTTCAAAGGGTTCGAAATGCAAATCGGAGGAACCCAGTTTAATTGCTTGCAAGAGCATTTGGTTGATAAATCGCACCACCGGTGTGTCATCGGTGGGTGATCTGTCCTCTTCTTCGTCAGCTTGGTCCGGATCAATGGTTTCAAGGTCTAGGTCGACATCATCGCCGTAATCAGTGAATGCCTCTTCCTCAACTGCCCCCAGACGTTGGTCGATAAAAGCCGATAGTTGGTCTTCTCGAACCAAAATTTCTTCTGTTGCAATCCCGGTCTGAAACTGAATATCTGCCAGTGCTTGGCGGTTAGTTGGGTCGGAGATGGCTACAAATAGGCGGTTGCCTCGCTGGAAAATCGGGAAGGCATGGTGTTCTCTGATTAGTTTGTCGCTGACTAAGCCCTCCGGCAACGTATCTGGGTTGATGCTTAAAAGATCAAACAAAGGTGTGCCGAACTCATCAGCAGCAGATTTTGCAATTGCCTCGGGTGAAACCTTTGCTTCTCGCACGAGATGCGAAATGATGGGCATTTTTTTCGCAGCAGCGGCTGTCTCATGTTTTTCGGCAGTATCCTGATCTATTAGCCCATCTTGTATGAGTCGTCGGGTCAGGCCGCTTAGAGCTTTTGGTTTTGCAGACATGGCTTAATAGTACTCCCAGTGGCAGTAATAGTCTAAGAAAGTCCTCTCCTTAAATTCTAGATCGTTTGATGGGATCTGAGAATCTTGGAAGTGACTTGCAGTCTTGGTTTTTCTATCGGAGGTGACTAGATCTGTTGGCTACTCATACGTCTAGAAAATACCTCCATAGACACCTACTGCCGATAATGATCTGTCCTTGTGATCAGTGGCCCCCAACCTATTGGCAGCCTCCGGGTTTTGGATACCTTTACGCTTGGTCGTTTTTCCAGCGCCGAGCGCGCTGAATGGCGTACTAAAGCGCAGATGGAGGTTAAGGCATTACAAGCAGAATAGCTGCCGATGTCGTTGGTGGCAGCGGAATGCCCCACGCTTCAGACGCAGGTCATTTAACGGGCATGGGATAAGGTAACAAAAGCCCAAAAAAGGCATTGTGCAATCATCGTTTTA
>Ga0255758_10000802_pt1 | contig 34376 bp, 23 predicted proteins | sample 011ome_24_FD_179958 | JGI IMG/M metagenome (GOLD analysis project Ga0255758, IMG submission 179958) | Coastal salt marsh microbial communities from the Groves Creek Marsh, Skidaway Island, Georgia - 011513CT metaG (version 2) | ecosystem: Environmental > Aquatic > Marine > Intertidal zone >... | reverse complement strand
TGTTCCTGTATTATAAAGGTTTGCTGAGTTCACAGTAATGTGGCCCTGAATAAATTGTGTTGGAGATAAAAGCACGGAGTAGCGTTCTCCAGGGTATAGGACTAGGGTGTCGTTATCGATTGGGTTGGGAAGAATTCTTCCATCCGACATATGTGTTACTGCATTTGCTTCCGGTGGAAAAATGTATTCAACAGAGTTGTAGCCAACATTGGCAATATGCAATAAAGCTGTGTCACCGGCGCTCATTTTAATTATTTGCGTAGTGTCATCAAATAATTGTGTTCCTGCTTTTCCGTTTACCATAAAATAATCGGCTTCATACAGGTGAAAGGGTCCGGGAGAAGTAACATTAAAATTCCAGTATAAATACATGTCGGAAGATAGGTAGTAATATTCCTTATTGAATGAAGGGCCATCGGCATAAAGCAAATTCGTATCAGGAAAGTTTCTTATAACAATCATTCCTGTCATACCCATTGCAGCATGAAGATTTGTTTGCACATGACAATGGTATAAATAGGTGCCCGGGTGCTTAGCTTTAAATTTATATACAGCACTATCATTAAATAATACCCCAAACGATGTTGAAGGAACACCATCATTTAACTGAGTAACATCTAGTCCATGTAAATGAATCGTGTGCATTTCTGGAGATAGATTATGTAATTTTAAATAGACACTGTCATGTAAGTCATAAATAAGCAATGGTGAAGGTAGGGTTATGCGCTGATTAGAAATAGTTGGGTCAAACTCTCCAAATCCCCAATAAGGAGTATAAATTCCGTCCTCACTCAGAAATGTACCGTCCATTTTGGAAATTAACTTTGTTTGTTTGATTTGAGAATGGCCTATTAATGGAGCCAATAACAGTAACATTATTAATTGCTTCATGGCGTAATATTTAGACGTGTTATCATTCCTCCTGGGTAGCCTCCAGTGGCTACAGTTGTTAGATTGTGATTATGGACTGGGTAAATTCCGGGCTTATCTGGAACAAGCAAAACTGTCAGTGCTTCACCAGGAACTATGGGAAAAGTATCTTTTTCCCAATTTAGTATTTGCGTATGAACTTTAACATCAATAATCGTAACATGGTATCCATGAAAATGAAATGGATCGACAAACTGCCCTGAATTAACAACAGAGATAATTATAGAATCATTAACGGCTCCAGTTACAAATCCTAAAGGATCTGAGGCAGTATTAGGGTAGATTAAATTATTTATAGAAAACACTTCGGGTTTGTAATAGTTTGGAATTTGACTAGTAAGTCCTTTAGCTATTGAGTCGCTTAAACTAACCTTAGCTTCAAATAAGTTCCAAAAAAAGCGCGTGTAGTTAGAGTATCCTACCAAAATATTGCCAGAGGCTCCTAATAACTTTCCGTAGGATACATCAGAGTAATATCTGTATGTTCCATTATTACTAAACTCAAGTTGAAATGTAGCTGTGTCTAATGAACCAATAGTGTTACCAGTTTCAATAATTGAATTAACCGTAAAAGTGTGTAATAGGCTATCCGTGTTTATTATTGTAACTTGAAGCGTGTCATTTTCATTAACTTCAAGAGGTTTGTTTGTCAGTTCAAAAGTTTCTGTATCGTTAAAAGAACAATAATGTATTAGATGTGACGCCTGATTAACTGTATCTCTATTTATATATAATGTGTCTTTTACAATTGTCGCAAAAGAGCTTATTGAGCTAAGAAATAGTAACGTTAATATAGTTAAATCTCTCATTGCAGATGAGTAATTACAGATTGAAGAACCTCATAAGTTTCTCTATTAAAAACGTAGGTAATCAATGATAAATTATCAATATTGTAGGTCACATCGTTTGAAGGAACCTCAAAAGAATAATTATTGTAGAATTTTTGTCCACTAGCTACTGATGCACTAACAATTTCCTCTCCCCAAGTTCCATTGATATTAGCAGAAAGTACGTTTTGATGGTGATACTCTTCATCCTCCTGACCTCCAGGAAGCTTCTGAGGTGCAATTACAGTATCTCGAACTAAATAAATTACAATGTTATAATTTCCTGTTTTTGAATTGATGAAGTCAGATTCTGTATGCACAAAAAGCCCATTTTCGTTTTCAAAATAATTGTACTGGACTTGAATATTTACATCTAAATCTTCTCCCAATAAAACAGCTGTATTTGTTGCCCAGGATGTAGATTGGTCGAGAACAGGCTCAGGGATGTTTTGTGTAGTTGTTGGGTATGCACCCAGCCTTCTGTTCGTAGTACCCAGCGGGTTTAGGTCACATTCAAAAGTGGTGGCATACTCATTACCTGCATCGGTCCTAAAATCCGTTGTAAAAGCACTATCGCCAGGTATCGGCAATTGCCATGTATTTAATGCATTTGCATGAATGGAAGTAATGATTACCCTCCCAGGATTGGCAGTTTTAATGTTTTTTGCCTCAACTGCTGCAGCAGGACAAGCTACGCAAGTATGACCTGTAAAGTATTCAATTAAAACATTTTTATCTGTATTTAAATTGGCAGTCCAAGTAGGCCATGTATAGCTTGCCGAATCTTCAAAAGGGGATAGGCTCCAATCTAGATCTCCTACAGTTGCAGGGATTGGGTTTTCAATTTTATCACAAGAGTGGAGGCTCCATGAGACAAATACAATTAGCCCTACTATTAAATTTATTTGTTTCATAATTTAAAAACTTGTTGTTAAGGTAAAAGTAACACCATTTGAGGCAGGTACAGCCCTACAAACTCCACCTACGCAAAACACACCAGCTCGCTGTTTTCCATATTGAATAGAAAATCTATGGGGACCGTTGAGGTATCCTGCTGTTGCTAATGGGTAATGCAATCTTTCTATTTCAACCGAATTTCCGTAATTATATTGATCCATTATGGCAAAAAACCAACTTGGGCTAATTGAGTATTCTATCAAGCCATATGCCCAATTTCCTCTATCTTGGCCCGTTCGTAAATGCTGGGCTTCAATTCTTACACTATGGTGTTTGTTTATTTTGTAGGTGGCTTCCGCTACGAAAATATCTGCATAAATAAGCTCATGCTTTTGGGCCACCAAAATTGCACGATCGTCAAATACAAAGTTAAAGTAGGTTAAAGCTGCTTTAAATTTCTTGTTAAATTTTCTTTTTATCTCGATATTGAAGTCTTTTACAAAAGCACTATCACTAGCATCAAAAGGTCTTGAAGTATATGAATTTCGCGAACTGTCCATATCATTTAGGTAAGTTCTATTTGGAGCATAAGCCGTAGCAAAGTTTATATTAATGGAAGTTCCATATTTACCACCAATTTTTGTTTTCTTTGGGATTTTGTAAATAATATCTGCTTGGAATGCTACTTCTCCTAGAAAATTTACAGCATAGGGATACATTGTAGAGGCTAGGTTATAGGTGTGTTGTTTGGACATAGTTGGTAAAAAACCAATTAAGAGCGAAGTTGGTGCTACACTTACATTTGTGCTTCTCCAAAGCATGTTGTCGTTGTGTTTAGCACTCAGATCAATACCTAAACCTTTGGTCGAGTAGCCCAAATTTAATAGAATACCCTCTCCATTATTGTATATGTAGTTGAATCTTTCATCTGTTGGGTTTGGGTACGGATCATTTTCTTTCAATATGTATTCTCCCGAAAATCGGATTTTACCATATCGCATAGCAATTCTACCTCCATATGCTCCCACATTTTTAGGAAGGATGAAATCAGGGGTTGTATTATCGTTATTGTATTTACTTACAAAACTACCCCCTATGGATATTCTGAACTTTGAGTCGGCAAACGTGCTATCAAATAATGTGTTTAAATCAATTTCTCCATCGAAACCACGAACCATTCCATTTCCATTTATTAATCCGTCGTTGAAGGCTTCTCTTTGTTTTCCAATTAGGCCAGTTAAATTAATTCCTTGATAGGGTTCATATTTTATCTTTATACCATCAAGTGCATTGTTTAATCCTAAGTTAGGTTCTTCATAGGCTCTAAGAATGGTTCCACTTCCAAATTGCTCAAAGAAGTTTCCGATAGTAATATTAAGACGTTCATTTTTCCAATTAGCATATCTGTATCCAATTCCAGTTCCGGCAAAACCGGATGGATACCCTTCTAAAGGGTTAAGATAAGTTTCATATCGAATACCGGCATTGAATTTTCCTCTAGAGTAATTAACATTAGTAAATGAGTTTAACCCCATTATATGATCGGGTAAAGCTGCATTTATTAATGTATCTTCATTGTAATATTGGGCAATTACTTGAGTGTTTCCGCTAATACTACCTAGGTCAATATCCGCGTGTTCTTGTGAATAAACAAATTGTCCCATGCCTAGGACAAGAGCTGCTATGGTGGTAAGATTCTTTTTCAAGATATTTATTTTATGGCGTATATTTTGTTGTCCGCGGTTATTTTGCAATACGCTCTATTTGTTCCAAAAGCTCTTCTTCATCTCCTGGAGAGTAATTGTTGTGATTCCATACGATTTTTCCAGTGCTTCCATCAACCAAAAAAGTGTGTGGTACGTTGTTTACATTCATGGCTCTTTTCAAATCTCCGTTTGGATCTAAAAGAACTGTATATTCCCAGCCTTGACTATTCACATAAGGCTCTACTCTTCCAGAGCTTCTGGCATCATCTATCGATACTGCTATTAATTCGACTCCAGTTTCATCAACCCAATCTTCATAATCTTCTGCGATTGTATTCAGTTCAGCTTTACATGGTTTGCACCAGGTTGCCCAAAAACTAATTACAATAGGTTTTCCATTATTTTTTATTTGTGCTATATCAATCGTTTTTCCTTCTAATGTTTTAAGCTTCATAGAAGGGATGGATTTGCCATTTTGTGCTGTCATTATTACTGTTGCAATTAATGCAAATGAAAGTGTAAATAATTTTTTCATAGTAAATATTTTAATTGTTCATTGCTCGTAACCAAAAATCAAACCAAATTCCTGCTTTTGGTAAAGGTAATAATCCAATTTGTTATACAGAGAAATATACAAAGTATATATTATCTTCATTGTTGGGAAGTTAAATGGATGCTAAATAACTTAACATGTTGGTAATTATTGTTTTGTAGATGGCAATATTGGAAAGTAAAAAGGCGCTTCGTAACAGAAGCGCCTTTTATTGTGAACCAAAATTAATTATTATTTGGTAAGAACAACTCTTTCTGAAGTTAATACCGAACCAGCTTTAACATTTATCATGTAAATACCAGCATCAAAAGAGGTACCGTCAATAGTTATATTTTGCAGTCCTGAAGCATCACCTACATTTTCAGTGTATACAACTTGACCAACCATATTCACTACTTCTATAATTGCATCAATTCCAGTATTGTTGTTGAAATTAACAGTAGCAATTGTAGTGAATGGATTTGGGTAAACACCTAAGCCATTGATTGCATTTTCTTCAATTGTAGAAGGAGTTGTGCCTGAAAGGAATTTACCTCCATCCTCGTCAGCGAAGTCTCCACCTGATAGCAATGTGTTTCCAGCTGCATCTTTCACAGCAAAATTACCTGCTCCATAACCTGCATCCATGCCATCACCCCATGAATCAAAAACAGTGAATGTGTGACAGTCAGCAGGAGAAGTTAATAACACAGAAACGGGAGGTTGAACAGTTGTCCCTGCCGCACTCAAATCATTATAAGGTCCTCCAGAAGCAACTACTGCATTACTAGCATCTCTAATTTCCCAAGTGGTTTCAGAACCGTATGCATCTGTTTCAATTTGAACACTTACATCTAAAGAAGACGCTGCCGTTGCCGGAGAGAGCGTTTGACTAATAGAATTATCACTAGCATTATCATCAGCGCTTGTAATTTCGATAGTATAGTTAGTGGCAGCAGATGGTGTTACTTGACCAACAGTAACTTGATCAATTCCATAAGTAGATAAGTTACCTGTCCAGTTAGTAGAAGCTACAGAAGTTGCTCCGTCAAACACTTCAATAGTTGCTGCAGTTAATGGAGCCGAACCTAAGTTTTGTAAAGTAACCACAACATCAATTGCAGAACAAGATGCAGTCTCTCCATTGTAACTTAATAATCCACCATTGTTAGTTCCGCTGGCACTAACACAAGATCCAACATTAGCATAATGAGCTGATGCACTAATTGCACCTACCTCTGTTAATTGTCTGTTAGCGCAGATAGAATAAATAGTTGGATAATAAGCTAATGCATAAGGACTAGCTAACGAAGCATCATCGATAATAGGAAAATCGGTTCCTGCAATCCAATTTCCTGCTGTGTTACTACCTGTACCAGCCAAATCAGCAGCGTTGGTAGAGCCGTCAGATTCAACCATGAATACGTAAACATCGTCTGTTGTTCCAGCACTAACACCTGGCTGGCCAGCTGGTCCGTGATTTACCCAAAGGTCTTCCAATTCTCCAGACTGATGATATGACCAACATGGTGGACACCAAGTGGCATTCATGTCAATAATAACAGTGTAGCCATTGTCAAGTAAATTGTACAAGTTGTAAGAATTACCATTTATGTCTGATAGCGTCCAGTCAGGCGCAATACTGCCAGAAGGTAATTGAGCATTTACAGTATTCACTGAACCGATGCCAGCTAATACCAATAGTGTGAGTAATGTTTTTTTCATCGTAATAATTTATTTATAATTAATTTCTTGATTTGTGAATTGTAAAAATAAGTAAAAATAAGCATTCTATCCAAGTCTTGTGATGAGTTACTATTGGAGTCCTAAAAAAGAAGATTTGTTATGTTCGAGTCATTTATATGTATTTATTGAATATATTTGTGTTCAACGCAATATTCAGAATACTATGAAAAAGATAATTACAAGTTTCCTTTCAGTTCTAGCAATTTCGTCGATTGCTCAAAATCCACTTAAAATTGAAGACGCGGCTAATGTTGGTCCAGATATAGCGAATAGTGTTGTTACATTGACAGATGTAGCTTCGATTAATGAATTTGCGTTGGACCTGCACGTGATTAATTTATCTATGGTTTCAATGGAGTTAAAAGTTAGAACCACAGAGGTAGATGTTTGCTCTAATACTACCAGTGCTGCATGTTGGTCCGTATGTCCTCCTTATTCAATTGCGGGATCAAACCCAACTCAGGTTAGTGCATTTTCGCAGACAATAGCCCCTGGAGACACAGCTTCCGTTTGTTCTTTTCATTATACGCCTGAAAACCTGAACTGTTGTTCAATGTTTAAATATGAATGGTTAGACGTTGGTAATGGTAACGCTGTTGTTGCAGAGTTAACGGTAAGATATGATCATACAAGTTCAGGTACTGTTTGTGCTGTGAGTGTCAAAGAAGAAAATTTTAATGCAGAGGTTACAATATCTCCAAACCCAGCAAATGAAATGGTTACCTTTTCTCTAAGTGGGATTGAAAATTTTAATGGAATGTCAATTAATATTTTTGACATGCTTGGAAAAAAAGTAAGTTCAATTTCTCAAATTGGACCTATTAATAATTTGAATATTTCGGAATTTAAAAATGGAATGTATTTTATCTCCATCATGAAAAATGAATCGTTGATTAAAACGGCCAAACTTATTAAGGAATAGCTACAAATATTCTTTTTCAAGAATCGAAGCCACAATAGCTAGTCCTATTGTGGCTTTTTCATTTATCATAGTTAAGTTGTTTATTGATTTAGCTTCAATATCTATCGAAGGGTCAACTAAATATTTGGGGCAATCTTCAGGTGCTTGGTATACCAAGCCAGCTGCGGGGTATACATTTAGGGAAGATCCGATTATTAAGAAAATATCCGCTGTTTTTACTATATCCTCAGCAATTAACATATTGGGAACATCTTCCCCAAACCAAACAATATGTGGACGTAATTGAAACCCACTATTACAAAGGTCATTTAAGAAAATAGGTTTATTCCCAATTGTTTGTACTTTCTCTGTTCCTACACTTCGGGCTTTGGTGATTTCTCCATGGAGGTGAAGTACGTTTGTAGAGCCTGCCCTTTCATGCAGGTCGTCAATATTCTGGGTTATTATTTGTACGTCAAAATGTTTTTCAAGTTCTGCAATGATTTCATGTCCTCTATTTGGCTTTGCTTCAAGAGCTTGTTTTCGTCTTTTGTTGTAAAATTCTAAAACCAATTCAGGGTCTTTTTTCCAAGCTTCAGGCGAACAAACATCAGAGATGTTGTAATCTTCCCATAGTCCTCCAGAATCTCTGAAGGTTTTGATTCCGCTTTCTTGACTTATTCCAGCTCCAGTAAATACAACTAACTTTTTCATAGATAAAAACCTTAAACGAAAGTTAGGGAAATTTATTAGAAGAAATGATATAAGATGAATATTTGTATAATATCCCTGTTTTCAGTGTAAAATTCATGGATATTGCTATCTTTATCGGCTCTAAAAATCAGGAGGTAGGATGAAGATAAAAAGAAAAGAAGCCCTAGATTATCATAGTAATGGTCGAAAAGGAAAAATTGAAGTAGTTCCTACTAAACCTTATAGTACCCAACGAGATTTGGCGCTAGCATATTCCCCTGGTGTAGCTGAACCTTGCTTGGAGATTGCAAATAACAAAAAAAATGCTTACAAATATACCGCAAAGGGAAATTTAGTAGCCGTTATTTCAAATGGAACAGCTGTTTTAGGTTTGGGAGATATTGGGCCAGATGCTTCAAAACCTGTTATGGAGGGAAAAGGTCTGCTATTTAAAATATTTGCTGATTTAGATGTGTTTGATATCGAAGTTGACGCCACTGATGTGGATGCATTTGTAAATACTGTTAAAGCTATTGCGCCAACTTTTGGAGGTATTAACTTGGAAGATATTAAAGCACCGGAGGCTTTTGAGATAGAGAAAAGGCTAAAGGAAGAGCTAGATATACCAGTTATGCATGATGACCAGCATGGCACCGCAATAATTTCAGCTGCTGCATTAATCAATGCTTTGGAGATTGCAGATAAGGATATCAAGAAAGTCAAACTTATTGTCAACGGAGCGGGTGCCGCAGCTATTTCTTGCTGCAAATTGTATGTGTCTTTAGGGTTGAAAAAAGAGAACTTGATCATGTTTGATTCTAAAGGACCTATTACTAGTAATAGAAAGAATTTAGATGAGCAAAAGCAGTTTTTTGCTGTAAAAACTAAAATCAAGACTTTAGCAGAAGCAATGGAAAATGCGGATGTTTTTGTAGGGCTGTCAAAAGGAGATATTGTTTCTAAGGATATGGTTAAGTCTATGGCAAAGAACCCAATTGTATTTGCATTAGCCAATCCAACTCCAGAAATATCCTATAAAGATGCTATGAGTGTCAGGGATGATATAATTATGGCAACCGGTAGGTCCGATAATCCCAATCAGGTTAATAATGTTCTTGGCTTTCCATATATCTTTAGAGGAGCGATGGATGTGCGTGCAACCTGTATCAACGAAGAAATGAAACTTGCTGCTGTTAAAGCAATTGCAAAATTGGCAAAAGAAACTGTTCCAGAAGAAGTGAATGAAGCTTATGAAGAAAGAAATATTTCTTTTGGAGCAGATCAAATTATTCCGAAACCATTGGATCCTCGATTAATTTATTGGGTGGCACCAGCTGTGGCAAAAGCTGCCATGGCCTCTGGAGTTGCGTTGGAGCCAATAAAAGATTGGGATGCCTACGAACAAGAATTGATTAAGCGATTAGGGAATGACAATAAGTTAATTAAGGATATTACAGAAAAGGCACAAAAAAACCCGAAAAGAGTGGTTTTTGCTGAAGCTGACCATTATAAAATACTAAAAGCGGCACAAATAGCTTGTGAAGAAGGAATTGCTTTCCCTATATTGTTAGGAAAGAGAAAAAGAATCGAAGCATTAATTGAGGATAACGGATTAGAGTTTGGAGAATGCGCGATTATTGATCCCCGAGACGACAGTGAGACTGAGCGTCGGGATAAATTTGCTGCAGATCTATTTGAAAAAAGAAATCGCCGGGGACTTACACTTTATGAGTGTAAAAAGATGATGCGGGAAAGAAATTATTTTGGTGCTGCTATGGTAGAAATGGGAGAGGCAGATGCAATGATTTCTGGATTGACTCGAAATTATCGTGATACAATTCGACCTTCTTTGCAAGTAATAGGCATTGATGAAGGTGTCAATAAGATTGCCGGAATGTACGTGTTGATTACAAAAGAAGGTCCACTTTTCTTTGCAGATACAACCGTTAATTTAAATCCAACGGCAGAAGAATTAATTGATATCACATTGTTAGTTGCAAAGATTGTTAAAAGGTTCAAAATACAGCCTCGAATAGCAATGCTGGGCTATTCAAATTTTGGTTCAAGTGAGGGTGATGATGCGATTAAAATGCGAGAAGCGGTAAAGATGCTGCATGAGGAGCACCCTAATTTATCTGTAGATGGAGAAGTTCAGGCGAATTTTGCATTAAATAATGATTTGATGAAAGAATTTTTCCCTTTTTCTTCTTTGGCAAATAAAAAAACAAACACTTTAATTTTTCCCAATTTAGCAGCTGGAAACATAGCATATAAATTAGTTCAAGAATTAACGGAAGCAGAAGTTATTGGCCCTATATTGCTTGGCATGAAAAAGCCTGTTCATGTTTTGCAAATTGGCTCTTCTGTCCGTGAAATATTGAATATGATTACTGTTGCAGTTGTAGATGTTCAAACTAGAAAATAATGATTACACACATTGAAGGAATATTAGAAGAGAAAAATCCCGCTTATGTTATATTGGATGTGAATGGGATAGGTTATTTTTTACACATATCATTAACAACTTTTTCTGATATACCCGAAAAAGGAAAGTTAAGGTTGTTTACGCATCTTTCAATAAAGGAAGATGCGCATACTCTATTTGGGTTTAGCACACAAAGTGAAAGATCGATATATCGTCAATTAATTAGTGTTTCAGGCGTGGGGCCAAGTACGGCTAGAATGATATTGTCTTCATTATCTCCCGATGAGGCTGCTCATGCAATTGTTTCAGGTGATGTCAATTTGCTTAAAAAAGTAAAAGGTATTGGAGCTAAAACAGCGCAAAGAGTGATTATTGATTTGAAGGACAAGGTAGCTCCTTCTGGGGAAGTCTCGGATTTTTCTTCTGCTATAGGCAATACTCTTAGAAACGAAGCGTTATCTGCTCTTATTGTTTTAGGAATAGACAAAAGAAAAGCAGAGGCTGTTATTGATAAAACGATAGATAAGTCTGGGTCAGAAATATCTGTTGAAGAGTTGATTAAAGTTACGTTAAAGAGCTTGTAGATTCCCGAAATCATTTAATAAACCATCCTGAAAAAACAAATAAAATATTTTCTTATTGCGTTTGTTCTGTTTAACCAGAGCATCTTTGCTATCAACCCAATAAGAGAATATGTTGCATTGTTAGATTCACCCGAGGTAAATTTAATTTACCCAATTCAAGATGGTATTAGTTCAAGTGAGCAACAATCAGGGTTGATTGACTTTAGCACGCCTCTTAATATTGAGCAACATGTAGAGTATGACCCGGTTTCTGGGATGTATGTTTTTTATTCAACTTTGGGAGATTCTTTGAGCTATAGGAATCCTACCTCCATGACTCTTGAGGAATATTTGCAGTACCAAAATGAGCAATCGATGGATCAATACTGGCAAGATAAATTTAATGAGCAATCAGATGTAGGCAGGGAGACAAAGGACGAAGATGGTATCGTTAGTGAATTTGGAGACAGAAAAAAGAAAAGTATTTTCGGAAGCGACTTTGTTGAAATTAGACCACAAGGATCTGCAGAATTGAGTTTCGGAATTAATTCATCACGTACAGATAACCCAGTATTACCAGAAAAGCAAAGAAAGATAACGACGTTTGATTTTGATCAAAAAATTCAAATGAACTTGACGGCTAAAATAGGAGATCTAATGAAAATAGGTTTCAATTATAATACAGAAGCAACTTTTGATTTTGAAAATGAATTGAAACTTAACTATTCGGGAGAGGAAGATGAAATTATCCAAAAGTTAGAAGCGGGTAACGTCAGTATGCCATTAAATAGTTCTTTGATTTCAGGAAGTCAAAGTCTATTTGGAATCAAATCCGAACTCAAGTTTGGTAGGTTAACGGCAACTACTGTTTTGTCTCAGCAAAGGGGTCAGAAAAAAGAAATTGAAGTTGCAGGTGGAGCCCAGGTAAGTGATTTTGAAATTTTCGCAGACAATTATGAAGAAAATCGTCACTACTTTTTAAATTACTTTTTTAGGGATAATTATGATAATGCAATGGCAAATTTACCAAATGTAACTTTGGGTGTTCAAATTCAAAGAATGGAGGTATGGATAACAAATCGTACAAACGATTTTTCAGAAACTAGAAATATAATTGCATTTACTGATTTAGGCGAAAACGATGCAAATAATATGGAAAATGCGGGTTGGAGTATAAATGGCATTTCAAATCCTGATAATGATAATAATGCGATGTATTCATATTTGAATTCTAATCCAGGAATTCGAAACTACGTAAATGCTTCCAATCTACTAGCCTCCACTCAGGCAGGTGCCTTGCAACAAAGTGTAGATTATGAAAAGTTAGAGAATGCTAGGTTATTATCATCTAACGAATATTCTTACAATGCTTTATTAGGGTATGTTTCGTTAAATCAATCCTTGAATAATGATGAGGTATTGGCTGTTTCTTATCAATATACTTATAAGGGAGAGACTTACCAAGTTGGAGAGTTTTCTACAGATGGAGTAACGGGACAAGATGCGTTATTTTTAAAATTGTTAAAATCAACTGTCAGGAATCCAACTAAGAAATTATGGGATTTGATGATGAAAAATGTCTATTCACTTGGGGCATATCAAATTGATCCCATGAATTTTAGACTCGATGTTTGGTATAACAACCCGAGCACAAGTATTGATGTTAATTATATTCCAAAACCAGGTGTGGATGATAAATTACTGCTTCAGCTTTTAGAAATGGATAGACTAAATCAGCAACAAGCAAAATATGCTGATGGGGTATTTGATTTTATTCCAATAACTGTTGCTAATGGAAAAATAATAAATGGAGGAACAATTAATCCTCGAAACGGAAGGCTTTATTTTACAACAAACGAGCCTTTCGGAAAGACATTAGATGACGCACTTACTGACAAGGGAGTTTCTCCGTCGGTCAGAAAAACAATAGTTTTTAGCCAATTATACGATAGCACAAAAACAGCTGCACAGCAGATTCCAGAGTTAAATAGATTTAAAATAAAAGGAACTTACCAGTCGTCTGTAAGTTCCGAAATTTCGCTAAATGCGCTCAATATACCACAAGGATCTGTTAATGTAGTTGCTGGCGGAGCTCAATTGTCTGAGGGGGTGGATTATACAGTCGACTATAACCTGGGGCGTGTAAAAATATTGAATGATGGTATCTTAAGTTCAGGAACACCCATTAAAATTTCGTTGGAAAGTAACTCTCTTTTCAGTATTCAGACCAAATCTTTAATTGGAACTCATTTAGATTATCGTATCAGTAAAGATGCAAACATAGGAGCAACAATGATGCGCTTGACTGAAAAACCATTGACGCAGAAAGTAAATATTGGAGATGAGCCGATTGCAAATACAATGTTAGGGTTAGACGGAGGTTTTAGAAAAGAAGTTCCGTATTTAACAAAATTGGTTGATAATATTCCCTTTATCAATACGAAAGAAAAATCTATGGTAAATTTTACAGGGGAAATTGCTACCATTATCCCAGGTCATAATAGGGCTATTGGAAAAGAAGGGACCTCCTATATAGACGATTTTGAAGGTAGTCAGTCTGCAATAGATATTCGTTCGTTTAATACCTGGGTGCTGGCGTCTGTTCCGCAAGGTCAGCCAACATTATTTCCTGAAGCGAATTCTTATGATGATTTAATTTATGGGAAAAATAGAGGAAAAATGTCTTGGTATGTAATTGACCCATTGTTCCATAATGATAATAATTTGACGCCTGATCATATCAAAGGTGATCAAATGCAGAAAAACAATCTAATGCGACAAGTTTTAGTGAGTGAGGTTTTTCCAAATAAACAGTTAAGCACGGGTCAGTTAAATAACATTCCTGTTTTAGATTTGGCTTATTATCCGCAAGATAGAGGACCGTATAATTATGATACCCCTAGTGGAAGTGCTTTGTCTGCGGGTGTAGAAGCGAATGGAGAATTAAAAGACCCAGACAGTAGATGGGCAGGAATAATGAGGACGCTTACAACAAATGATTTTGAGGCTGCTAATATTGAATATATCCAGTTTTGGGTAATGGATCCTTTTAGCACATCAGCAAGTAATAGTTTTGGAGAACCAGCAACGAATGAAGATTCACAAAATTCAACGGGCGGCGAACTGTATTTTAATCTTGGTAATATTTCTGAAGATATATTAAGAGATGGCAGGAAGTCTTATGAAAATGGCCTTCCTACAGATGGTGTTTATGATCCAGAAATTCTTACGGAAACTGCTTGGGGGTGGATTCCAACTTCACAGGTCATTGTAAATGCATTTGATAACGATGTAGAAACAAGACCAAATCAAGATGTAGGATTTGATGGGTTAAAAAATGAAGATGAAAGAGAGTTTTTCAGTTCTTTTCTTTCTGCTTCGTCAGCGCTCCTTGATCCAGCAGCTTATGCAGAGTTAAGTGCGGATCCTTCCTCTGATGATTATAATTATTTTAGAGATGATGGGTATGATGCAAATCAGCTAGACATCTTAGAGCGGTACAAGCAATATAATGGAGCTGAGGGGAATTCACCAACATCGGAAATGTCTGCTGCATTAAATGGTGATGGTTACCCAACATCTGCATCTACTTTGCCAAATGTTGAGGATATTAATCAAGACAATAACTTAAATGAAACGGAAAGTTATTTTCAGTATAAGGTAAATATGAAGCCACAAAACATGAATGTGGGCACAAATTATATCACCGACAGAATTTTAGCAAAAGATGAAAAAAGTCAAAAGCAAGTTTACTGGTACCAATTTAGAATTCCGATAAGAGAGTTTACCTCTAAGGTAAATGGTATACAAGATTTTAGATCAATACGTTTTATTAGGATGTTTATGAAAGGCTGGAATCAGGAGGTTGTCTTGAGGTTTGCTCGTCTAGAATTAATTCGTGGAGAGTGGAGGACTTATTTGAACTCATTGTTAAATGAAGGAGAATATTTGCAAGGGGAAGAGTCCAATACTACGTTTAATATTGGAGCAGTAAATATAGAAGACAACGGAAACAGAGATCCAATTAATTATGTGCTTCCAGAAGATATAATTAGAGAAACAAACTATCAAACAGCTAATCTCGCGCAGCAAAATGAACAATCATTAGTTTTGGATGTATGTGGGCTTCAGGATGGTGATGCTAGAGCAGCGTATCGAAATGTAAGCTTTGATGTTCGGAATTATAAGAAAATTGAAATGTATGTTCATGGGGAATCAAATAATGATGCATTTGTTGGAGACGATGAGGTTACGGTTTTCGTTCGATTAGGGACGGACTTTGTCAGTAATTACTACGAATATGAAATGCCCGTAAAAATCAGTGAATGGTACCAAAATGCAGCTGCCGATGTTTGGCCCGATGCGAATAATATTATCATTGAACTGGATAGTTTGAAACAAGTGAAAACAAGAAGAAACAATATACCCGGGTTTTCTTTATTAGAGAAATATACAGAAACAGACAATGTTGATAACACAAGAAATATTTCAGTAATAGGAAATCCGAATTTGCAAAATTTAAAAACAATCATGATTGGCGTGCGTAATCCTAAGAAAGACGATAAATACAATCAATGGCAACCTGATGATGGTGAAGAAAAATGTGCTGAAATATGGGTAAATGAACTTAGGCTTACAGACTTTAATGAACGCGGTGGTTGGGCTACAATTGGTAGGTTGAGTGCAAATATGGCAGATTTTGCAGATATGTCTTTGTCTGGTAATTACGCTACACCTGGCTTTGGATCTATCGAAAAGAGGGTAAGTGAAAGAGCCCAGGAGTATGTATATGGGGTTGACGCTTCCACTACTGTGCAATTAGGTAAGTTTTTTGGAGATAAATCTGGAATTAAGGTTCCTATGTATTTGGGGTATTCGAATAGTATTATTAAACCTCAATACGACCCTCTTCTGGGAGATTTATTATTGGTTCAAAATGAATCGGAATCAAAGGAAGAATGGAAAGAAAGATTAGACGCTGGAAGAGATATTACAGAAAGAAAGTCTATCAATTTTACTAACGTTAGAAAAGAAAGAGGGCAAGGAAAAAATGGAAAGGTAAAAAAAGCACATTTTTATGATGTCTCTAATATATCACTTACTTATTCTTTTAGTCAACTTTCGCATAGGGACATAAATACACAGTATGACCGAACCCTAAATCACTTAGGGTCAATAAATTACGGATTCAATAATAACCCTAAACCATGGGAACCATTTAAAAAAATAAAGGCATTCCGGAAGTCAAAGTGGTTAAGGCCAATAAGAGATTTTAACCTTTATTTAGCTCCAAAACAACTCGGTTTCAGAACAAGTATGAACAGAACATATAACGAGTATGAAGTGCGCAATAATTTTGGAGGGTTAACTATTCCTCAATACAATAAAATGTTTAATTGGGATCGAGATTATAACTTGAAATATGACATAACCAAAAGTTTGAAATTTGATTTTACGGCTAAAAATAGAGCATTTATAAATGAGCCAGTTGGAAAGGTTGATGAAGGGGCATTTGGTTATGATGCTGATTCCTCTAAAACACAAATGTTGAATAGTATTAGGAGTTTTGGGGAAACAATGAACTATGGTCATAAAGCTAATGTAACTTTTAAATGGCCTTTCAATAAATTCCCACTAACGGATTGGGTAACATTAACTACTCGCTACAGCGGAAATTACGATTGGACAAGATCTCCCTTGGCACTGGATAACTTTGAAGTAGTTGATGAAAATGGTGATACCCAAACTAGAAAAGTGGGGAATATTATTCAAAATTCAAGAGTTGTAACTTGGAATGGCAAATTAAATATGACCACCTTTTACGATAAAGTGCCTTATTTTAAAAAGGTAAATAAGAAATTTAGTAAAATAAGTAAAGGAAAGAACAGTCGGTTTAATAGATCCAGCAGCACAAGCAAGAAGCCGGCGAAGGGAAAAGAGGAAGGAAAAGATAAAATACGGAAGACAAAACAACCGAAAGACATGACTTTGTTAGAGTTGGAAAGTGAATTGAAACGACAAAAAAGTAGGGCTGTTAAAGATGCGGAAAAAATTGAGGAGCTAAAAAAGTTTATAAAGAAGAAAAAGAAGGAAACAGATAAGTTGAATATCTTTGATCATACAGCTCTCCTTGCAATGTCGTTGAAGAACGTAAGTGTCAATTATAGCACAAATGATGGAATTTTGCTTCCAGGGTATAATAGTTCAACTAATTTAATGGGGATGGATAATAATTTCTTTGGACCTTCCTTTGATTTCATTGCTGGAGGGAATCAAATGAGAGATATTTTTGGAGATACTACTTCTAACAATTTTGCTAGAGATGCTTATCTAAATAATTGGCTTGTGGATACTGCAAATTTTGATATTATTAATACACAATTTGCTTCAAACCATACTGAGAAGTTAAATATTAAAGCAACTCTAAAGCCGATTTTAGGGTTAAGAATTGATTTAACCGCAGATAGAAATTTAGCTGAAAACACAAATTCTAATTTAGGTTGGGATGATTTCACGAATGAATTTGATTTAAGAAACGAACAGTTTACAGGGTCTTTTAGTACTTCCATAATAACATGGAGAACAGCATTCAATAGAGATCTCCAAGCTGATACTGGCGACGCATTGCAGAATGCTACATTTGATAACTTACGGAATTTCAGACAAGAAGTTTCTGTTGTTTTAGGTGCAAATAATCCGAATTCGGCAAATGAGTTGAACGAAAATGGATATACTGGAGGGTATGGTTCAGCGCAACAAGAAGTAATAATTGGGTCGTTTTTAGCGGCATATACTGGCAAAAATGTAAACAAAAGAACCATCAATCCGTTTAAACAAATTCCATTGCCAAATTGGAGAATAACATATGATGGCCTATCGAAAATTAAATGGGTGAAGAAATATGTTAAAACATTATCATTTAGCCATGCATATAGATCAAGCTTTAATTTATCGGGATATACAACAAATTTAGACGGTAAGTTTGATTCTGATGGAAATGCTACAGAAGTAGATATTGCGGGGAATTTTATTGGGCAAAAGCAGATTTTGACAATGTCTATCATGGAGCAATTTGCACCTTTATTAGGAGTTGATATAACGCTTAAAAATAGTGTAATGGCGAAGTTAGAAATTAAGAAAGATAGAAACATATCGTTAAGTTTAGCAAATAATCAAATAACTGAAATCAAAGGAGCTGAGTTGGTCATAGGATCCGGTTATACATGGAAAAAACTTCAGTTGCCGATTAAGTTTAATGGGAAAAAGGTAAAGGCTAGTGATTTAGTTTTACGATTAGATATTTCTATTAGAGATAATAAAACCATTACTAGAAAAATTATAGAAAACCAAAATCAGGCTACAGCTGGTCAGAAAATGACCTCAATTAAATTTTCCGGAAATTACAAATTGGGTAAAAATCTTACTGTTAGATTGTATTATGATAGAGTGATGAATACTCCATTTATTTCTACATCATTTCCCACGGCAAATACAAATGCTGGTGTAGCTCTTCGATTTATGCTTCAATAGAGCTTTGCGAATTATTTTATAAGTGTAAAAAAGAAAAGAATAAAGTGTGATACTCAAAAGTATTTCATAAGTTCGTATTAAATAAAATAACAAATATTAGACATGAATATTCCATCAGATTTAAAATATACAAAAGACCACGAATGGTTAAAGGTTGAAGGTAACGTCGCAATAGTGGGAATTACCGCTTTTGCTCAGGGAGAGCTAGGTGACATTGTATACGTTGAAGTAGAAACAGAAGGTGAGGAACTAGATCAGGAAGAAGTTTTTGGATCGATTGAAGCGGTTAAAACGGTTTCGGATTTATTTATGCCTGTGTCTGGGGAGATTACTTCATTTAATGATGCTTTAGAACAAGATCCTGAAACAGTAAATAGTGATCCTTATGGAGATGGTTGGTTGGTTAAAATAGAAATGAGTGACGCAGCCCAAGTTGAAGGTTTATTGAATGCTGAACAGTACCAAGAGTTGATTGGGTAGAGCTTTCAATGTTTTTATACAAGAACAAGTATGGTATTGCCTGGTCCCTTTTAATACTTCTGGTATGCTTAATGCCTTCAGGAAATCTACCCAGCTCTTCTTTTTTAAGTTTTAAAGGAGCTGATAAGTTGATCCACTTCGCTTTATATGCAGTGCTTCTTATATTAGTTGGTAAAGGACTAGTTAACTACTTTAAATCTTCTTATTCGACCAATAGAGTTATTGTCATCGCCTTTCTTTATTGTTTTTTTCTGGGTGTTGGGGTTGAATGCGTTCAGTCGGTTTTTGTTGTAGGTAGACTGGGTGATGTTTTTGATGTTTTGGCGAATATCATTGGAGCTTCTGCAGGAATTGTATTTCTAATAATCCATTTAAAGAAAAGGGTCAGAAAAACATAATGGAGATATGTTATATTTAATTATTTATGGAAAGGGGTGAACTATTTATGCAATGGTTTGTATTAGATGTGAAGTTTAGAATAATTCTTCTTATCTTAGCAAAGATATATTCAAATTATTTTGGAGTTATTTTTGATAGGAGTTAATCTATAAAACTCAAAAAAATGGAAGCAAAGAAAACAAGTTACGCAAATATTGATAGTACTATAATTAGAACTGGATTGGTTTTGATAGGTGGAGTTATTGTAATGGGAGTAATGTTGTCTATGATGGAGTATACAAATATTGTTCCGCCGAATAGCTCTTTAGATTCAGGATTGGCTGAGCTAGAGGATGAAGAGGTGATTGACATGAGCGATGCACCACCACCACCACCACCACCACCACCACCACCACCGCCACCAGCGCCACCGGAAGAAGTTGAAATATTGGAAGAGGATGATGAGCGTGAAGAAACAATAGTGACTATGCAAGACCAAGAATCGGAGGTTGTTGAGATAATTGAGGTTGTTGAAGAGGAAGAGGTTATTGAGGTTGAAGAAATTTTCGAATTTGTAGAGCAGCAGCCTGAGTTTCCAGGAGGTGCTGCAGAGATGTATAACTACTTAGGGAAAGAAGTAAAGTATCCAGAAATGGCCAGAGAGGCCGGAATACAAGGGAAAGTGTACGTGAAGTTTGTTGTTAAAAAAGATGGCTCAATTGGAGAAGTGAAAGTTGTACGTGGTGTTCATAAAACTTTAGACAGAGAAGCTATTAGAGCAGTTAAGAGCATGCCAAAATGGACAGCTGGAGAACAACGAGGTAAGAAAGTGAGTGTATGGTTTACGCTCCCAGTTAATTTCCGTATCGGATAATTAGATAAAAATAAATTTAAAAAGCCTAGTTACTAACTAGGCTTTTTTTATGTAAAAAAAAAGACGGATGTTCGGTTTATTGAGTCCCCTTCATAAAGATTTAGTTATGAAACTAACTTTACTTTTTGGACAAAGCAAGTAATTATTGTCAGTTCCTTTTCCTAATGAACTTACCTTTCTCATGCCTTTTGATTCATCTATAGAGTAATAGAAATAAAGGTCTTTTGGTAATATCGATTCAATATTAGAACCAATTTCTACCGATTGAATTTCGAGTATGATAATTGGTTGATGCTTTAAAAGAAAACTTCCATACCCAAGTAAAACTTCATATTCTAATGTCTCGACATCAATTTTTAAAAGATCAATTGATTCGATATTATTTTTGTCAATATAACTTTCCAATGTTATAGCTTCTACATGAATTGAGTTTTGATCAATTGGACGCCAGGTTTTATTCAAGCTGCCTGAGGTTGTATTGTTATCAGAAAATGTTTTTGGCCCATGATTAAAAAAGGGAACGCTTCCGATGGTATTAGAAATTGCATTATTCTCACAATAAATATCAAATTTATTAATTGCATTATTCTTTTTAAGAATTTCAAATATATTTGGTTGGGGTTCAAAAGCAATTACTTTGGCATTTGGGTTATTTGCCTTTGCTAAAACGGAGAAAATACCAACATTGGCACCTACATCCGCAATTGTATTAGACTGTGTAGACAGATCACACCAAATTTCTCTTGTTTTTTTTTCCCATTCATAGTTGTCAATTCCTAGCCAAAATATATGCGTTTCGAGTAGAAATGCATTATTGTATAATTTAAAGTTATTTCCTTTTTCTGTTTTGACGTTAAAAACTCCTTTAAACCTTAACTTTTTTGCATAATTAATTGGAGGCGTATATATCAACTTCAAAAGTTGAATTAGCCTAAAACCAAATTGACTTTGCAGTAATGTTTTTATTAGATTTTTCATATTCTTGGCGAAGGTCTTAATTATTTATAAAACTAAACTATACTCTCTATTTTTTAGGGGTTATCCATTTGAATATTAAGTACAATCAGGTTAAAGAAATAAAAAAACCTCAACATATTTATGTTGAGGTTTTTTCTGTGGGCCCACTAGGGCTCGAACCTAGGACCCCCTGATTATGAGTCAGGTGCTCTAACCAGCTGAGCTATGGGCCCTTTTAAATAATCCGAGGAAAATTTAAAAGGCGAAAACAAATATTGCATTGTTTTGCGGCTGCAATTTTACATATTTGCATCCGAATAACCTATTAATTTTTATAAAATGCTCAATTTAACTGGTATAAAAAATATCATTCTTGACTTAGGAGGAGTAATATTAAATATTGATTACAATAAAACAGCTAATGCTTTTAAGCGGATTGGTGTAGCTAATTTTGATGATATTTATTCGCAAGCTAATCAAGGTCAAGTGTTTGACAAATTAGAAATAGGGGAACTTACATCTGTCGAGTTTAGAGAATATATCAAGGAAATCGTTCCTTCCTTGCATTACAGGGATATTGACAAAGCTTGGAATGCAATGTTATTGGATTTACCTGCTCAAAGAATTGAGCTTTTGAAAAAGCTCAAAAAGAATTATAGATTATTTTTATTGAGTAACACGAATGCAATACATATTAAAGCCTTTCAAAAAATTATTCAATCTTCTTATGGTGAAAACATATTTGATGTTATTTTCGAACATCAGTACTACTCCTCAGAGATGGGAATGAGAAAACCCAATTCAGATTGTTTCCAATTCGTTTTAGAAAAAAATAATTTAAACCCTTCCGAAACTTTATTTATAGATGATTCCATTCAACATGTCGAAGGCGCCAGAAAATTAAAGATAAAAGCTTATCATTTATTACCCGGAGAGGATATTACCGCACTTTTTCTTGACAAAGCTCAATAAGTACTCCACTAGTGGACTTAGGATGTAAAAACGCAATTATTTTGTTATCTGCACCGTCTTTAGGTCTTTCGTGAATCATGCGAAAACCTTCTTTTGTAAGTCGCTTAATTTCCATCTCAATATCATCTACCTCAAAAGCGATGTGATGGACTCCTTCACCTTTTTTTTCAATGAATTTTGATATTGGACTATCAGAGCTAGTTCCTTCCAGTAATTCAATTTTGGATTCTCCAATTTTAAAAAATGATGTATTAACATTTTCAGAATCAACTTCTTCTATTTTATAAGGAGAAGTATTGAGCAGTCTGGAATATAGTTTATTAGCAGCTTTTAAATCTTTTACGGCAATACCAATGTGTTCAATCTTTTTCATAGTGAAATATAAGCAAAAAAAAACCCTTCCGTAAGAAAGGGTTTTTTTTAAAAATACTAGTAATTATTTTTTCTTGTTCCAAACTTCTCCTGTTTTGCTGTCATAATTGACGTAGTAAAGTCCTTTCTTCAAGTTATCTACTTTGATTATTTTACCAAACCCTTTTTTCACAAGATTTCCATATGTATCGAAAATTTCAAATAAAGTTTCATGCGAGAATTCTAAATCTTTACACTTGGGGCAAACTATCGCAGCTTCTGGAATAGTTGGGTCACTATACTTTGTGCTTTGAGATATCCTTGGTCTTCCTGTGTAGTCAATTTGTTTAACTCTAAATTTGTTTTCTCCTGAATGAGGACTTACCTTAAATTCATAAGAATTTTCTGAAGGAGTACCTTCACCATCAAATTCACCTATTTTAATCCATTTGTTCCATCTGTACTGTTCAATAAGAAAAGTAAGTTTACCTTGTTCTCCAGTTGTCTTCCATTTAAGAATTTTATCATCACCTGCGCTAATACTTACTGTTTCAAATGTACTTCTAGGTCTCAACACTTCTGGGTTAAGAACTTTTGGCGAGCAATTTAATTTATGCGCAATTTTTATTGTTACTGGGTCTCCAATTTGTAAGTTCAAATTGGTAAAATCTATTTCAAAAGCACTAGAGTTAATTTGATCAGTAGTAACATCACCATTAACGGTTACTTTAATTACACAGAAACCAATACCTGCATCAGCAAAGGGGTTTTGAACGTAAAGATTCTTGCCTTGGTAATGTCCTTCATGAATGATACTTGCATTATTTTGGGCAGTTGAAACCATTGTCAACAATACAAAACCAACCGTTAATATTTTATTTATTATCATACGTTACAAATTACTATAAATAGTTCCGCTATTCAGAAGGCAATAATAAAAGCTATTTTGCTAATTTCAAAGTAAATTAGCTCTTTTTTTACAGCTTTTAATTCAAGCAAAAATACGACAAGTAGTTTAAAAAAGTACTCTAAACGTAAAAAATTGTCGTTTAGATGTATTTCTAGTTTGTATTATCGATATAAGTACGTATTCTTGTAATTATAGATAATCGTGTTACTTTAAAGAATAATTATGAATAAAATATTTGTGTCAATAATTGCAATAGCGTTTTTAGTCTCCTGCGGATCTTCTGATACTGAGAAGAATGATGGAGAGACTTCAAGTGCCTTAAGAGCAACAAAAAAAGGATCAAAATACGTTTATGGTGGTGTTTTGAAACTTGCTCAGGAAGAACGGTTTGTTACTTTGTTTCCTGCAGATGTTGAAGACGCAATTTCCTCTAAAATTGTTTCGCAAATACATGATGGCCTGGTTAAATTTAGTTCAAAAGATTTATCTATTTTAAATGCTATCGCTGATAATTGGACAATGGATGAAAGTCAAACGGTTTATACATTCACACTGAAAGACAATGTATACTTTCATGATGACGCTTGTTTTGAAGAAGGAAAGGGGAGAAAAGTAATTGCATCAGATTTTAAATATGCTTTTGAAATAATGACTTCCAAAGAGACAAGCCAAAATACGCATTTATTTAAGGATAGAGTTGTTGGCGCCTCTGATTATCTAGAAGGAAAGGCAAGTGAAATTACTGGAATACAAGCTATTGATGATCAGACATTACAGATCACTATTCTAAAACCTCAATCTTCTTTTATTTATCTTTTAGCGTTGCCAAATGCATCGGTAATTGCGCATGAAGCTTTCGATAAATATGGTAATAAAATGACAGTGGGAGCAGGTGCTTTTCAGTATGTTGAACCAACATCTCCCAGTGAGACGTGTCTAACATATAATAAGAACTATTATCTAAAAGATGATGATGGAAATCAATTACCATATCTAGATAGTGTTATATTTAAGTATGTTCCTACTAAATTGAGTGAGTTGGAAATGTTTAGAACAAAGGACATTTCATTTTTATATGGTCTTCCAACTTCAAAAATTGCTGAGGTAGTAGCTGACAATATCGCTAACTTTAAAAATAAGCCTCCTCAAACAATTTTGATAAGAGAGCCAGAAATGATTACTCAATACTATGAGTTTAACTCGCAAGTTCCACCATTTGATAATATCAAAGTTAGAAAAGCATTGAATTATGCAGTGAATAGGGAAAGACTAATTAATAATATATTAAATGGTCAAGGAACAATAGGTGACAAAGGAATTACTCCAAGGATCAAATTATTTGGGGATTATAATTTTAACACAATTGAAGGATACAGCTATAATCCTAAGTTAGCTCGCCAATTGCTTAAAGAAGCCGGTTATCCAAATGGAGAGGGTTTTCCCCCTGTAAGGTTAGAAATTAATTTAGGAGGAAACAAACATAAGCTGGTTGCAACGGAGTTGCAATACCAGTTTTTCGATGTACTTGGGATTCATGTAGAGGTAGAGCAAGTGTCTTTTGCGGATAAAGTAGAGCATTCTAAATATGGAAAGTCAGAAATATTTAGATCAGCGTGGGTTGCTGATTATCCATCACCAGAATCATTTTTATCTGTCTTTTACGGAGAAAACGTTCCCGCTACTTTGGATGAACCGTCAAACTTGAATACTATGCGTTACAAAAATGAGATGTTTGATTCATTGTATATCAAAGGTACGCAAACCGCAGATAAGGCAGAGAGGTTTGAGTATTTTGCAAAAGCAGAAGAGATTATGATGGAAGAGTCACCAGTTATTATTTTATGGTATCAGGAAAATTATACTTTGTACCATTCTGAAGTTCGTAATTTCTATTACAATGCTATGGAATATTTTGATTTTTCAGGTGTATATATGAAGGAAGTTACCGCTGAAGAGATAGAAGCTGCAAAAGATAAATTACAAAGTGGTGATGCTGCGGTACCTTTTTAAAATAGTCGCTAATTATTCCTTAATCTTTAGTCTATAGATTAGACAAATGAAAACTTTTTTATCCAAAGCTCGATCGATGCCCTTGATTGCCCCTGTGGTTAGCGCAATTTTATTCATTTCTTTTATGCTTGCTAACGATTTGCTTGATTTACGTGATTTGCGATAGCACAGCAATGTAATTTAGGTGTTGTTGGCAAATCGTTTTTCACCTTTCTAATAAACTATTTGTAAGTATATTAAATTCAAGAAATTAGAAGCGTCTACTTTACATTTTTGAAAAATGTAAGACGGCATATTCGTCTTTTCCCAGCAGGATTAAGCTATCCGAGACATCAACAATTTTCATTGATAGGAATCTTAATTCAGTAAATATTAGACTATCATTTTCAACAGCATATGGATTAATTTGGCATCGTCTCCTTCCTTAATGTCGGTGCAATTTATTCCATCAAACTTTAGCATCCAATCACCAGGAATAACTAACTCAATAAGTTCTCCTTCAACTGTTGTAACCGACTTTTTATAAGACCAGGAGCCAATTAGAGATTCATTCGTAAATGAAATTTTCGCAGCTTCTGTTGTCTTGTCCAAATCATCTGAATGAAGGAGTTGCGCTTCAATACTATCTAAAGTGGGTATAGACGCCTCTTTCTGCGCGTTTGATGTTGTCGTTTATGAATTTGAACATGAGCCAAGAGTCTATGATATAGCCAGAAAATAAATGGATTTTTTCATATTGGTTTTTATTAAAAGTGAACATTATGTTTTTAATGTTTGCTCACGCTAGGATAAGGCAATTATGCCTAAATGCCCGTATATATTAAAATTAAATAGCCTGTATACGTTTTTAGTCTCGCGTATCCTAGCATAAATAATTAATAGGAACTAACAACTAATTACGCTCCGCTTTGGGCAAAAAGTCTCTTTTCTAAAACGATGTAATTATTTAGTCTCTCTTGCCGCAACAAGCATTTGCTTTACGCTCAGTTCCCTAAAGTCATCCATTCTGTAGCTCTGAAAAGCTAGAGAGCTTCCGCCAATATTTTTAACACAATAGAAGTGGTGATTAGGCATACTCTTGGCATCAGCTTCACTTATCGTTGTGTTATCGCTTTTTAAGACTTTTGAATAACGAATATATCCGTCGCCCTCCTCAAAATAAATGAAGTCAAAAATGTTTTTTTGGCTTTCGTGTTCTTGCTTAATCATCTCGATTGTTTGCGTTTTTTCTCCCCAATCATCTATTTCCATGTGCCAGTATCTGTCTTTATGACCAGGCATTCTAATTTCCCATTTCGCTTCACCTTCATTGTGCACTATTTCAGGCTGATCAAATCTATCAACAGGAGTGCCGTCTTCGTCATCTTCTTTGTGGTAAGTTTTAGGAATCATTATAACGGCATTTAATTCAAATGGTGCCATATCAAATTCTCTATACTTTTTTGGATCAAATTGAGTTTCACCTTCAGTAGCAATAGAATCTTCTGCTATTGGTTCGTCTATCTTTTCTGACTCTACCGGTTCTGTTTCGTCTCCACATGAGCTGATAAAAAATAGTGCTGGAATTGCTAATAGGTATAATAAATTCTTCATGGTTTACTTCTGTTTCTAGTTAATCATCATACAAATGTAAATAATCTAATCGATTTTCATAACAAACCTTGCAGTGTGTCTGCTTTTTTGTTCCACTAAAACCTCCTTATTTGCTATTAATTGTTGAATAGTTTTATCATCATAATGCCTTATGGTGAGCAGTTCAAGTCCGTCGTTATATTTTATAGAATAGCTGTTAGAAAGCGCTTTCAGCATTTTATTAATTCGACTTGTATAATTGTCCACACAAACGGAAAAACTAATTGCAGAGTTTTGCATTAAATTGATTTTGACACCATTTTTTGAAAAGTGTTCAAAGATTTCACTCAAATTATCCTCAGCAATAAAAGAAAAATCTTTGGGAGAAATTGAAATCAAAATCTGGTTTTGCTTAAATATAAATGAAGGAATTAGCGTGTCATTTTCTAATGAACTTTGGATTTCTGTTCCTGCTTCTTTTGGCCTTAGGAAAGACTTTACGAATAATGGTATTCCCAAATTCTGTAATGGCTTAATTGTTTTTGGATGTATAACAGAAGCGCCAAAGTAACTTAACTCGATGGCCTCTCTAAATGAAATTTTATTTAGTTTTTTACAATCATCAAAATATTTTGGGTCTGCATTTAAAACGCCCGGGACATCTTTCCAAATAATAACTTCTTGAGCATTAAGACACCAAGCTAAAATAGAAGCAGAAAAATCAGAGCCTTCTCTCCCCAAAGTTGTTGTTTCACCTTTTTCATTGTGGCCTATGAATCCTTGCGTTATTGCAATTTTTTGATTTCCTCTTACACTAAAGTATGCATCAATATTGGCAAACACATTTTCCTTTGTAACCTCCCAGTTTACTTTTGCTTCACGATGTTTGTTGTCGGTTTGAATAATTTTTCGTGCATCAAACCACATACAGTTTTTATTAATTGACTTGAGGTATTCAGCAATAATCGTGGTCGACATTACCTCTCCAAAAGAAACAATTTGATCGTATTCATAAGCATAGTTTATTGATGCCGTTTGAGAAACTTTTTGGTTTAATTTATTGAATATTGTTTCAAGCGATTCTAAATTGGGCAATTCAAGGTCTCGAATTATATTTTTGTGAAAATCTATAACAATCGATATAAGCCTTTCAGCATTAATCTTATCATTAGAAAAATAGGCTTCTGCTATTTCTTCCATAGCATTGGTTGTTTTTCCCATCGCTGAAACCACAATAACCAAGTTTTCTGAATATAGGTTTATAATGTCTGCGACATTTTTGACTGCTTCGGCATCTTTAACAGATGCTCCTCCAAATTTAAAAACCTTCATTTGTCTAATTTATAGTAAAGTTTCGAATATCTTCTTCAAAAAATCTTCCGTTAAACCATTCTCCGTCTAATTTAGCATTGTATTTTTTGTAAAAGTTTATCGCTGGTTCATTCCAGTCAATTACTTGCCAATCCATTCTTTTAACACCTCTTTTTTTTGCTTCTAAGATGACCTGGTTAAACAATAATTTTCCTATTCCTTTTCCTCGATAATTCTCACTAACTAAAAAGTCTTCCAAATATAGTGTTCTTCCTTTCCAAGTTGAATAGCCTGTATAGTAAAGTGCAAAACCAATAACCACGTTTTCAACTTCAGCTACTAAACAATCAAACACTTTATTATCTCCAAAACCATCTTTTTCAAGATTTTCAACTGTGTTTACCATTTCATCCGGTGCTTTTTCATATGTTGCTAGCTCTTGAATGTATTCCAGTACCTTTGGCATATCTTCTTTTTCACTTTGTCGGATTGTAATTTTCATTTTTTTCTGAATTGATGAGTCAAAATTCGCTATAAATTTGATAAAATCCCCGATATTTGAGGAAATTTAACGTAAGATCATAAAATGAGTCATTTTACAACATTAGGAGAATTTATTATAGATCGTCAGAAAGATTTTCCAGGTTCAAGTGGAGAGCTATCTCGAATACTTAGCGCCATTCGTTTGGCTTCCAAGATTGTCAATCAGGAAATTAATAAAGCGGGGGTAGCTGCCGATATTCTGGGTGCAGCCGGCAGTGAAAACATACAAGGTGAACAACAACAAAAACTAGACGTCTATGCAGATGAGAAATTTATAAAAGCAATAGAAGCCCGTGGTGTGGTTTGTGGAATTGGATCTGAAGAGAATGACGATTATATAGCATATGAATCTGAAAAATGCCAGAATGGTAAATATGTTTTATTAATGGATCCATTAGATGGTTCATCTAATATAGATGTAAATGTTTCTATAGGAACAATCTTTAGTGTTTTCGAAAGAAAATCTGAAATAGGAACCAAAGCAGAATTGGAGGACTTCTTGCAAATAGGAGATAAACAAGTTGCTGCTGGTTATGTAATTTATGGGTCATCTACAATGCTGGTATTTACTACTGGAAATGGTGTTCATGGGTTTACTTATGACCCAGGTATCGGCACTTTTATTTTATCACATCCAGATATGAAATTTCCAGATAACGGTAAAATTTATTCTGTAAATGAAGGCAATTATAATAACTTCAATCAAGGAGTTAGACGTTATATACAATACTGTCAAGAAATAGATGCTTCTACCAACCGTCCTTATACAGGAAGGTATATCGGATCATTAGTAGCAGATTTTCATAGGAATCTTATCAAAGGAGGAATCTACATGTATCCTGCAACTACGACTGCTCCAAATGGCAAATTAAGATTACTGTATGAATGCAGCCCTTTAGCCTTTCTAGCTGAGCAAGCTGGCGGCTCTGCTTCAACAGGAAATGGAAGAGTGATGGAAGTTGAACCTACAGAACTACATCAACGTGTACCTTATTTTATAGGGTCAAAAGAGATGGTAGAAATGGCTGAAACGTTCTTGGAAACGCATAAAGAATCAGCACAATAAGATAAAGTGGAGGAAGTAAAAGCATTCAGTCTTGAAAATGTTAAAGATCTCTATAGCTCCTCCTCAAAAATTAAGGAGTTAACAGAGTCCTTCGCCGAAAATTGCAGAATACATCTTGCTGGACTATCAGGTTCTTCTGACGCCCTCGTAGCCTCTGCTTGCTATAATAATCTTCCCGGAAACTATCTTTTTATATTATCCGATAAAGAAGAAGCGGCCTACTTTTATAATAATCTAGAAAATATAACAGGAAAAGAAAGAGGTACAAGTATCTTGTTTTATCCAGGATCTTATCGGCGACCCTACCAAATAGAAGAAACCGATAATTCGAATGTTATTCAACGAACAGAAGTATTATCCATCATAAAAAAACGCAGGAAGAATACAATAGTTGTTACTTATCCTGAAGCAATTGTGGAGAATGTAGTATCTAGAAAAGTATTGAATAAAAGTACGCTAGAATTAGAAGTAGGTGTTGAATATTCAGTCGATTTTATCAACGAACTGTTGATTGAGCATGATTTTGATAAGGTTGATCATGTTTATGAGCCAGGGCAGTTTGCTGTGCGTGGAGGTATTGTAGATGTATATTCCTTCTCGAATGATATGCCTTATCGTATTGAGTTTTTTGGAGATGAAATTGAATCCATTCGTGTATTCAACCCAGAGGATCAATTGTCCATAACTACGATGAAGAAAATTAACATTGTACCCAATGTTAACGCTTCATTATTGCAAGAGGGTAGGGAATCATTTTTAAATTACATTCCTGCGGATATGCGTGTTTGGATTAAAGATTTTGACCTTGCCAAAAACAGAATTATTAAAGGTTATGAAAAAGCAAAATATACTTTTGATAAAATGGAAGGAACGGTTAGGCAGCTTACTCCTTCAGAATTATATTTAGCACCTTCTGACTTTGAGTTATACCTAGGCAAACATCCAATAGTGGAATTTGGCATGCGTTTTAATTTTAAGCCGACCGCAATAATTGAGTTTCATACGCTCCCGCAGCCTCCGTTTAATAAGAACTTTGATTTATTAATTGAGAACCTAAATTCAAATTCCGCGCAAGGAATTACCAATATAATTGCTTCAGATAACGGAGTTCAATTGGAGCGGTTGTTCAATATTTTTAAAGACATTGAAGGCGATGTTAATTATCATCCAGTGAACATAGCTTTACAAGAGGGTTTTGTGGATAAAGATTTAAAAATTGCTTGTTATACAGATCATCAAATTTTTGAACGCTACCATAAGTTTAAACTAAAAGAAGGATACAAAAAATCACAACAAGCGTTTACATTAAAAGAAGTTTATAATCTTCAAAAAGGAGATTTTGTAGTACATATAGATCATGGTATTGGTCAATTTTCGGGTTTAGAGAGAATAGATTCCAACGGAAAAGAGCAAGAAGCAATTCGATTAATTTATAAAGGAGGAGATATTTTGTATGTAAGCATCCATTCTTTGCATCGAATTTCGAAATTTACAAGTAAAGAAGGAAGTCAACCAAAATTGCATAAATTAGGAGCTCCGGCTTGGGCTGCCGCAAAAGCGAAAACGAAAGTCCGTATTAAAGAAATGGCGTTTGACTTGATAAAGTTGTATGCCAAAAGAAAGGCTAGTAAAGGTTTTGCCTTTGCTCCCGATACGTATCTACAACATGAATTAGAAGCGTCTTTTATGTACGAAGACACTCCTGATCAAGCTTCTACAACTCTTTCTGTAAAACAAGATATGGAGTCAGATGCTCCTATGGATCGTTTGGTTTGTGGTGATGTTGGTTTTGGAAAAACCGAAATCGCGATTCGTGCTGCTTTTAAAGCGGTTTGCGACAGCAAACAAGTTGCAATATTGGTCCCCACAACCGTTTTGGCATTTCAGCATTATAAAACTTTTAGCGAACGACTAAAGACCTTTCCATGCACTGTTGACTATGTGAACCGATTTAAATCAGTAAGTAAAAATAAAGAAACGTTAAAAAGACTTGCAGAGGGGAAAGTTGATATAATAATAGGAACGCATCGATTAGCTGGTAAGGATGTGAAGTTCGGAGACTTAGGCTTGTTGATTATTGATGAAGAACAAAAGTTTGGTGTTTCGGTAAAAGACAAATTGAAAACGTTAAAGGAAAATGTAGATACGCTAACACTGACAGCAACGCCTATTCCTAGAACGCTCCAATTTAGTATGATGAATGCACGTGACTTGTCTGTTATGAGAACTCCCCCGGCAAATCGCTATCCAGTAGATACAATCGTTCAATCATTTAGTGAGGAAACAGTTCGGGATGCTATCAACTATGAGGTGCAGAGAGGCGGTCAAATTTTTTACATTAACAATCGGGTACAAAACATTCAGGAGGTTGCTGGAATGGTTCAACGGTTATGTCCAGATGTAAGAGTGGCCATAGGTCATGGGCAAATGGAAGGAAAACAATTGGAAGCGATTGTATTGGATTTTATGGCCGGGATGTATGATGTTTTAATAGCAACTACAATTGTAGAATCTGGGATTGATATCCCGAATGCAAATACAATTATTATTAATAATGCCAACCATTTTGGGTTGAGTGATTTGCACCAATTAAGAGGTAGAGTAGGTCGTTCCAACAAAAAAGCATTTGCTTATATGTTTACTCCTCCGGAGCATCATTTAACAGATGATGCAAGAAAAAGATTAAATGCTATTCAGCAGTTTTCGGATTTAGGAAGCGGAATGAGTATTGCTATGCGTGATCTAGATATAAGGGGAGCAGGAGATTTATTAGGAGCTGATCAAAGTGGTTTTATTAGTGAAATTGGAATCGATGCTTTTCAAAAAATTCTAGATGAGGCCATTCAGGAATTGAAAGAAACAGAATTTAAAGAACTTTTTAAAGAAGAAATTGCTAAAGGAGAATTTGTAAAAGAGTGTCATTTGGAGACTGATTTTGAAATCATTATTCCGAGTGAATATGTCAACGAAATTACCGAAAGGTTAAGCCTGTACCGTGAATTGGATAATATTGAACATGAAGAAGACTTAAAGGGTTATGAAAAACGCTTGATAGACCGCTTTGGAGAAGTTCCATCGGAAACACACGAATTAATGAATGCTATTCGTTTACGTTGGTTGGCTAAAGACATTGGTTTTGAAAAATTAGTTCTAAAGAAAAACATTCTAATAGGCACTTTTATTACTGACCAGAACTCGGTGTATTATCAATCTAATAAGTTTACAAAGGTTCTGAATTTTATAAAAAGCAAACCTCACGCAGCAAATATGGCGGAGAAAAAGGGTAAATTGCGTTTACGGTTTGATAACGTTTCTTCTGTTGAAGAGGCAATCAATAAATTAACAATGATATAATAATTACATGATTGAATTTATTAAAGGACTGCCCAAAGCAGAGTTGCATTTACACATAGAAGGTTCTTTTGAGCCAGAATTAATGTTCAAAATAGCGAAACGTAATAACGTTGAAATACCGTATAAATCGGTAGAAGAAGTAAAAGCTGCGTATGCTTTTGACAATCTTCAAGATTTTTTAGACATCTATTATTCCGGTGCTGGCGCTTTAATGGTAGAGCAAGATTTTTTCGATTTAACATGGGCATATTTAGAAAAAGTTCATTCTGAAAATGTTCTTCATGCTGAGATTATGTTTGACCCTCAGACACATACGGATAGAGGTATTCCTTTTGGAACAGTAATTATTGGAATTAGCAATGCATTAAGAGAAGCAGAGGCTAAATTTGGAATGACAACCAAATTAATTATGAGCTTTCTTCGCCATTTAAGTGAAGAGGAGGCCTTCAAAACTCTGGAAGATGCGCTTCCTTACAAAAAATTAATCACTGCAGTTGGATTGGATTCCTCAGAAGTGGGGAATCCGCCTTCAAAATTTCAGCAAGTTTTTGCCAAAGCAGAGGCGGAAGGTTTTTTAACCGTTGCTCATGCCGGAGAGGAAGGTCCAGCAGAATATGTGTGGGAGGCGCTTGATTTATTAAAAGTATCTAGAGTTGATCATGGGAACAATTCGTTGGATGATGAAATCCTCGTCCAGGAATTAGTAGACCGTAAAATGCCATTAACAGTTTGCCCTTTGTCAAACTTAAAATTAAAAGTGGTAACGGATTTAAAAGATCATCCGTTGAGAAAGATGTTACAAAAAGGCCTACTGGCCACCATCAATTCAGATGACCCTGCTTATTTCG
>Ga0255758_10000800_pt1 | contig 34392 bp, 23 predicted proteins | sample 011ome_24_FD_179958 | JGI IMG/M metagenome (GOLD analysis project Ga0255758, IMG submission 179958) | Coastal salt marsh microbial communities from the Groves Creek Marsh, Skidaway Island, Georgia - 011513CT metaG (version 2) | ecosystem: Environmental > Aquatic > Marine > Intertidal zone >... | reverse complement strand
AGCGGAAACATTATTGAAATTCCCATAGGTTCTGGTCCCGTTGATGGATCAGGCGCTGCTAATAAAGTAACATATTGGACAGACACTGACACAATTTCTTATAACAATAATTTTCATTGGGATAACACTAATGGTAATTTAGGTGTAGGCACCGCGACTCCTGCTGCAACTGTTCAAATTGTAGATTCAACTTCTGGGGCTTCAGTGTTAAAAGTTGACGGGACAAATGGAACGCTATTCGAAGTAGTCGATGATTTAAGTGGTTCTTTGATGTCTGTGAATGATGCGGCAGGCCTACCAGTGTTTGAGGTGTTTGCTGATAGCCATATAGTCGCAGGACGTTATAATCAAAACGACTTTTATCTCGATACAAATGGAAACTTAGGGTTAGGAACAAGCGCTCCTTCCTCGGTTTTAGATATATACGAGCAAAGCGGTAAAGATAATAAATTAAGATTTCATAACGATACAACTGGATCAGGAACATCAAACGGTTCTGGAATAGGTTTAAATGGGGCAGAACTATTTATTAATAACATCGAAAATAGTGCTATTAAAATATACACCCAATCCACTCAAACTAATGGTATAACTATATTAGGCGATGGTAAAGTTGGTATAGGTAACACTAACCCTGATAAATTATTTGTTGTTCAAGGAGCTGATGCCGAAATAGCAATTAATGATACTAATGGCACACCTCAAGTGAGATTCAGAGAAAACGGAGTAACCTCCGCTTTAATTGAAGCAGATACGGATTTATTGTTTAAAGTTACTGATGAAAAAATGCGTATCACTTCTGGTGGTAATGTTGGTATAGGTACTACAAGTCCATCTACAGATTTCTCAGTTAAGGAACATTTATTATTTAATGACACTACTAGACTCTTAACAATTTCTAATAACACTAATACTGGTGGTATAAATCTTGATGGTGGTAACAGTAGATTATACTTCAGTGGATACAGGGCCTTAGAAGGTAATAGTTCCGGTACAACCCTTACAGTGGGTGAAGGTTACGGAACAACTAGAATTTCAAGTGTTCTTAATGTTGTAGATCACGAAACAATATTAAGTCCAGATCAAGGTAGTTCAGGTGGAATTGCTTCTAGAGCATTAACGATAGAAAATATTAATGATACGAGTTGGACTGCAGATGCGCTTACAGCATATAACGCAACTACAAGTTATGATATTACAGACCGTGCTTCATATAGTTTCTTTCCAAGACCAACACAGGGTAATATTCTAACCTTTGCAGCACAAACTTCTAACAATAGCACATTACATAGATTTGTCAATTTAAACTCAAGTGCAACAGAGCCTCTTTATAGATGGGATTTCTTCCAATATGATGGGTCTGGAACAGGGACTGGAGATTTTAAAGTACCAGATAAGTTATTCCAGATTAGAGTAAGAGAAGGAGTTTCAAATGTTGAGAAATTTACTATTAAGGGTAATGGTAATGTTGGTATTGGTACTGCAAGTCCAAGTACCTTGCTTACTATGCATCAATCGTCTGATACCAGTACAGGTGGGTTGAGAATTGAAAATAGTGATAATTCAAGCGCATTTCGTGTCTGGAAACAACCTAGTGGTGGTGCATCGGTACTTGTGGATCACGGTGTAGATACGTTATTCCTGAAAAATGGTGATGTTGGTATAGGTACAGATAGTCCTAATTATAAGTTAGAGATTGATGGTACTACTGATTTCGGTGGTACGACAACCTATAATAATGGAGCAGCTGGTCTAATTAGTTGGAATGCTGGTACTAAATTTAAGGTTAGAGGTCAATCTGGTCATGCTCTGAGTTTAGGAGCTAATGGAACAGAAGATTATGTATGGATAGCTACTGACGGTAATGTTGGTATAGGTACTACAAGTCCCGGCGGTAAACTACACGTTTACGGTGGAACAACTGCGTTCACCAATTTATCTGATAATACTGACTCTGTACAAATAACAAGAAATACTTCTGTTCACTCACATCCAGACGCCAAACTATTTATTTATGATAATAGTAATTCTGATTGGGCGCAGAGAATTAGCTTAGATGGTTACTCTTATGGACTCAGAATCGACGGCTGGGTTGATTATGGTCTTTATCTTAATCATAACACGCTGGGCACTATATTAGTAGCAAGATCATCTGAATTAGTTATAAATGAAAACGGTAACGATTACAATTTTAGAGTAGAAGGTGATACGGATGTTAATCTATTGAAATGTGATGCTGGCACAGACAGTGTTGGAATTGGAGGCTCACCTAATAGTAGCTACAAGTTGGATGTATCAGGAGATACGTTGATACAAGAGAGCGAATCAGGAGATTTAAAATTAGTAGTAAATAACATTTCAACATCAACACTTGCAACATCAAACGTCTCATTAATAAATAATACAGGATCTTCATCAGGGCTCATATTACCATCTACAAATTACACAGGTGTAACAGGATGGGCTAATCGATTAATACTAAATACAGATTCAAACATTTCAAATGGTATTTTAGTTAGGCCAAGTACCGGTGGGTTCACAGTCAGTGCTAATGGTTTGGCGAACACTAATCTACGGGTTGATACTAATGGTAGGGTTGGTATAGGTACTGCAAGTCCTTCTTATGACCTAGATGTAATTGGAGATATATCTTCTAATGGTCAAGCAATAGCTTCGTATCGTAGATTAAGAAGTTACGATACTTTTACTACATCAACAAATAACACGGCAGGTTGGTATCCATTATTTAATTGGGGAACTACTACTGGTGATAGAGGCGGTTACAGATTTTATATTTCATACACGGGTGGAAGTTGGAATCCAAACACAACTGTTTTAAAAGTATTTAAAAATTGGTCAGGTGACGCGACTGTTACAATAGAGAAATACGGAGGACAACTGTATTTACCTGAAGTAAGAGTTATTGGAGATGCTTCTACTGCTACAGTTTATACTTTAGAAGTTTATTTAAATGCGCTAAGTCAAGGTCATAGTTTTTCTGTCTATTATGAAGCTTTAGGTTACGACGAAGGTGGCGTAAGTAATGTTAATTGGGCTAACAGTAGTTTAGCGTTAAGCTCAAATACAGGGTCTGTAATTGCTAGTGCGAAAGTTTCTTCTGAAGGAATTGCTACTTCAAATCTTAACATCAGCAACGATATTTATCTTGGTGATCAAATCATTCATATGGATGATTCAAATACATTTTTTCAATTCCCTGCCAATGATGAAATTAAATTGCAAGCTAACAGTATTAATAGATTACATATTAAATCAATTGAAACAGTTATTAATGAAGACGGCGGGAATCATGATTTTAGAGTAGAAGGTGATACGGATGTTAATCTTTTATTTGCTGACGCAAGCACTGATCGAGTTGGTATAGGATTAGCAACTCCTAATGCTAAACTAACGGTGTCTAATAGCTCTGGTGATGTTTTTAATATTCTAGGTCAAAGTGCGTCAAGTGTGTTTAAAGTCGGAGCAACCGGTGTAACCCAAATAATTGGTGCTACAAGTAATACTGTATTAAATGTATTAAATAGCGGTTCTGGTGATTATATGAATATCGGTTCAGGCGCTCTTTTTGTAGAAAAAGCTGGTAATGTTGGTATAGGTACAACTGGTCCTAGTGAAAAATTAGATGTAGTAGGAAACGTTAAGCATCAAGGCTTAACAATGACTTCTGGTACTGATGTTGATCAGTTAAAAACATTTACTCAAACCTTAACGATAACAACCAGTTGGCAAGATACAGGTATAGACGGTAGCGATTTAACTACTGGGACTTATATAGTTCAGCTGATTGGTGATGATGATGAAGTTGGTGGCGCTTATAGTGTATATTATTCTGGTGTGATGAGTTGGTTTTCATCAGGAACAAATGATGTAGATTTTACCAGTGAAATAGCTTTGCACAGAGCGGGCCATGCGGATTCTGAGCGCACATTGTACTTAAGAACTGTAACTAATCTCAGTGGAGGAAACAATTTAGAATTACAAATAGCAGGAAATTATAATGCGACTGGCTCAGATAGCTATGTATTTAAATTTAGGAGAATGATTTAATATTATGGAAGGCAGATTTTTTAAAGATAACTTATCAGTATTGGGTGATATCGGTGTAGGCACTTCATCGCCTATTACTAAATTGAATATAAAAGGGGACCAGTCTGCGAATGGCCAATTATATATAGAACCTACAAATGACGGAGAATACGCAGGCCTCGTAATCAAAACCACAAGAGGAGCAGATCGAGCTTATGCTATATTTGCAGGAGGCACAGGAACAGACGATCTTAACTTTAGATTTAGAGATGCTTCTGCAGGTGCGGATAGGATGGTTATTGATTCTAGTGGTAAAGTTGGTATAGGTACAGATGATCCGGCTTCTGTTTCTCAAGGCCCGAAATTAGCGGTGGTACATAGTGGTGCAGGTATTGCAACATTTGATGCAACTGGAGCAAACGGTGGGTACATCACCATAACAGACAGTAACATCCCTTTAGCTTATTTAGGTAGTTCTGCTCAATTAATTTCGTCTGGTGGTACAACTACTGATGCTGCTCTTAGATCGCAGGGTGAGTTGATATTTGCTACAAACGGCAGTAGTGAAAGAATGCGTATTGATTCTTCTGGTAACGTTGGTATAGGTACAACTGATCCCGGTAACCATAAATTAAAGGTAGTCGGTGAAACTCACTCTACTCATTTTATAACGGGTTTCGATTGGACGGCAAAAACAGGTGGTCTACATATAGGAAATGATGGGTTAACTACAGGGGCCGTTTCTTTTTATAATGGTAGTAATAGTTCTGCAAATATTTACAGAGCTTCTGATACTTTTTATGTCGGAGCTAGAGGAGGTCAATCAACACAAGGTTTAGCGATAGACGGGTCAGGTAATGTTGGTATAGGTATAACTCCACTTTTTAAACTGCATGCCAATGGAGATATATATCAAGACGTTGGATACAGTATATATTCGAATGCAAACAGAGGCTGGTATAGGAGTAATTATACTACTACTGGGTCTGGAGTATCAAACGGTAAAATAGTCACATTAAACCCCTCTCATGGACAAACGGCATCAAGTAATTATCATTACATATTCGAGTTAACTACTATTGGTACTAGCACAAATAGTGGAGCAACTTATATCGGCGTTTATAGTGCTGATACGTCTGCATGGTCTTTGAGAGCTGTGAGTCTAAGTGGTAGTACTAGCAATCACCCGCAGTTAAGTGTAAGTGGAAACAATTTTACCGTCTATACTAATCACTCAAGCAACTATACTGTAGTTGTAAGTGTTACAACGGTGTATAATGGTGACGCTGATAGCACCGCTCATTCGTTAGGCGCAAATTATCAGTGGCAGAGGGCAGTCAACGATTTATATTATAATGATGGTCTTGTTGGTATAGGAACAGGGACACCTTCTCAAAAACTCCACGTTCAAGGGAACTTAAGAGTAACTGGAGCTTATTATGATTCCAATAACGAAGCTGGAACCAGTAATCAAGTTTTAACATCAACAGGATCAGGAGGTACCGATTGGAAATCTTTAAGCGATATAGGTGACACGGTTACAGGGTCCGGGACAACTAACTATGTCACAAAATGGTCTAACGGTGCTAATTCAGATTTAACCAATTCTTTAATTTACGATAATGGAACTAATGTAGGTATAAGTACTGCAAGTCCTTCTGCAAAACTACATGTTCACTCAACCACGGGAATCCTGCACACTGGGGATAATTATAGCTCTTGGGTGTTAAAATATTTATCAAATCAAGGGTCGGGATCAGCAGTTATTAATTATTATTTAATAGCTGCAAAAACTCAAACCAATGTTCGGTTTGATGGGGTTTTAAAAGGTGCGAGACAGGTAGGTACATCTGCTACTGGTTCTGGTGGTGCAAGAATTACATTTTATACTAATAATGCTGGAACCCCACTAGCTACAGGAGGCTTAGAATCTTGGGCGACTGATTCTTATGGGCACCCTATATTTAAATTAGTTGAGTTGACTTATAATTCTGTTGAATATTATGCAATTGAAATATCTCCTTCCACTAGTTGGTCAGCAGCATTTGCGCATGTCCAATTTGAGGGGTATGCTAACAATGTATTATTTACAAATTTAGGTACTGCAAGTGTAAGCGGTGTTACAGAATTTTCTGGTGAAGAGTCAGTTTTTTCCTACAAATATGGAAATCTTGGTATAGGTACAGATGGACCAGAAGGTAAATTACATATTTTTACCGGTAACAGCGGAGGTAGTGTTAATTCTAGTGCAGGTGAATTAGTAATTGAATCTGAATCAACCGGTGGTATTCAGTTTTTGAATGGATCTACTGCATCTGGTTACATTCTATTTGGAGACAGTGGGGGCAATTCGACAGGTCAAATTCGTTATTTACATTCTGATGATTCAATGCGAGTAACTACCGCAAATGTTGAAAGACTGATAATTAATTCATCTGGTAAAGTTGGAATAGGTACAACAAATCCTTCTCGAAAACTTCATGTAAACGGGACAATAAAAGCTGGCATTGCTGGAAATTCTTCAGCGAATACACCTGCTTTATTAGTAGCGTCTGCTGGAACAAGCCCACAACAATCTGCAATTGCAATCCAACAAGACACTACCGAAGGTGATACAATCATATTTGCTGATTATGAGCCTTATGTTGAATATGGTATTAATACAGATAATGGCAGTGATACTATAGAATTTACTGCTGGAACTTCTACAAATAATTTAGGATCTAAAACGCTTTATAATCAGAGTGGCAACGCAAGAACTGCATATAAAAAGGTAATTATTTCATTGACCTCAGGAAATATGTCTGTAGGTGGTAATGTTGGTATAGGTACAGATAGTCCTGAAGGAAAGTTACATATTTATGGTGGAGACTTAGACACTAGAGAATACCAGCAAAGCAATCCTACAAATAGTATTTATTTAAATCCTACCAATGGTAATGCAGATGGAACCTCAAATACTGAGGGAGGAGGAGTAATTTGGAAAACTTGGTACAACAATTACACAAAGAAAAGCGCTGGTATATTAGCAATAGGTGAGGGTAATTATTTTAGATCGGGACTTGCTTTTTATACAAACAATAACGCAAATCAGACCACAGACTGGTCGGAAAAAATGCGTATAGACATGGACGGTAATGTTGGTATAGGTACAACCGATCCTAACTCTTTACTGCATATTGATACAGGAGCGAACAGTGCAGCTAATTTTAGGTTAGGAGCGAATAGAACGGTAGCCAACGCTGCAGTAGGTCAAATAGTTGGTGACTGGAATGGTACTGTTGTATCTAAAATAGCATTAAAAACCGGAGATGATACTACTAACAAAGATAATGGTGAAATTGCTTTTGAAGTAGCTGCTGCAGGCTCGACTGCAGAAGCGATGCGTATTGATTCTGCTAGAAATGTTGGTATTGGTACAACGAGTCCTTCAGATAAACTACATGTTGTACAAAATATTGACTTAAACACTGCACTCTTTAAGAACACAAGTGGCCGCGCTCAAGTTATTATTGATAGCCAATCAACAGCTCACAATTCGTATTTAACTCTGTCTAATGGTGGGACTGAGTTCGCGTTCTTAGACGCTAAGACGAGTATCAATCTTTTAAGAATAGCTACTAATAACACAGGCGCAGAAATTGCTATTGAAACAAACTCTCAGGATGAAGCTGTAAGGATTGATTCCTCTGGTAATGTTGGTATAGGTAATGCAAGTCCAAATGACAAGCTTGATATTCATGGTAACATGCGGGTTAGAGGTAGTGATGGTTTCGGTGCTACTAGTACTGCAAACTATAACCCATCTTATGTAGCGTTTCCCGGTGGAGGTAAAATAGGTTCTGCTTCAAGCAGCCAAGCTGGATATGTAAAAATTACATTACCTCAAAGCTGGACCAGCACAATGATGCAGTTCAGTGTTGATATTTTTGAATATCAAGTTAACGAAGCAAAGACATTTGTACTAGCAGGTTATAATTATACTTCTGGCTCTAAATGGGTCAATGCAAGCGCAATGGTATTAGCCGCAGATGATGGATCAACATATAAAGTGCAGTTTGGACATGATGGTAGTAAATGTGCTATTTATATTAGTAAAGGCACAAGTGGAGCAAGTAGTAGCTGGACATACCCATATGTTGTAGTAAGAGACGCATCCTTTGGTTTTACGAGTACCGGTATATCGAACTGGATAGATGGTTGGAGTGTGAGCTTCACTACCTCTCTTGGAACAATAACTCAAACAAGAGATGTAAACACTCAAGTAACTGGTACAGGTACATCTCAATATATAACTAAATGGAGCTCCACTGGTACGGAAATTACCGACTCTGTAATAGTTCAGGATAATAATAATATTGGTATAGGTATAGCAAATCCAACTCAAAAATTACATGTTGTTGGTGCCGTAAAATCAACCACAAATTTCACCGCAGAAACAGCAGCTAATGCAGCTTATTTTGATCATGATGGAACTAACGCTAGGATTACATCGAAGGGAGCTGATGTCGATACTTTAGGTGGATTTAAAGTTTTACAGCAAGCAAGTGATGGTTTTCCCAATAATGCTCCTATTGAAGTACAAATAGACGGGGATGTTCTTTTAGCTCAAAGTTCTGGTGATGTTGGTATAGGTATTACAAGTCCCGCTAACCCTTTACATATTAAACATAGCGGGACAACTACAGATCAAGCTTTATTTATCCATAATACAAGTAATGGAAATGACGCAGGAATAAAATTTAGTGATCATGTTTCGGCTACTCAAAATGGTATTTTTTACTATGCTCATTCTGACGCTGCAAGTAATGGAACAGGAAATAGTTTTCACTTTAATTCAGATCAAACCAATTTAGCGGTTATAATTGATCAAACAAATGGTAATTCCGGCTATTATATAGGAGAAACTTCCCCCGTAGTAGCAATAAGAGGTGGTGGAAATTCATTTTTTAATGGCGGTAATGTTGGTATAGGTAATACAAATCCTCAAGGTACTCTTGATTTAGGTAATGCTACTGGCGGTAAATCAATTGTATGGGGAGGTAGTAGTGGCACTAACCATTACACTTCGATCTGGAGTGAGTACGGAACAGGTAGTTTAGTATTAGCTGGCGGTTTAAAATCATCAACGACTGCCGCAGATTTTATTTATCCGTATACAGGTACTTACGGTTACGCTGCGATTGAGTTGGATTCATTTCACGATGATGGTATAAAATTTTATACTGCTGCGGATGCAGCAAGAACTGCTGGTGCTGTTGCTACGAAGCAAGAGCGAATGCGTATTGATACCTCTGGTAATGTTGGTATAGGCACAACTGGTCCCGGAGCAAAACTTGCTGTACGAGATGGTCAAGTAACTATATATGATAGTTTAAGTACTCCTACTTATGGTGATGGTAGTCAGGAAAGATTGAGAGTGGGTCGTAGCGCTAGTCAAAGTATAAGTTTTCAAGTTAATGATCTTAATAACTATATCACAGCTTACCAAGATGAAAGTGGAACTGAAGCTCATAGGTTCATACTTGATAGAGAATCTTCAACTTCAGGAATACATAATTTTCACATCGCAAGAAATGGAAGTTATCAAGTAACTGTAGACAGGGTTGGTAATGTTGGTATAGGTACAGCTGATCCAAATCAAAAATTACATGTTAGCGGGGGTTCTACAAATTTACCAGTCATACGTTTACAACGTAATGATACGAGTGTTGTCCCTGACGATTTAATTGGTGGTTTTGAAAATTACAGTAATGACGCAGACGGAGCATTCATATCATCTTATATAAAGGGATATGCGACTGAGACGTATGGTAGACAAGGTTATTTAACTTTTGGTACAGCGGGTACTAATTCTACAGATGCGTCAGAAAAAATGCGTATAAAGGCTGATGGTAATGTTGGTATAGGTACTCCAACTCCAGATGTAAAATTAGAAGTTATTGCTTCTCCTGCAGATGGAATTATTGCTGATTTTGTAAACGGTACAAATGCTGGTGGAACGACTGCGGCAATTAAACTTTCTAACGCAGATTCAGAGGCGTGTGATGTTGTTTTGGGCGCTAATAGAGTTAATGCAAATTTTGGTTCAGATTTTTTTATAAGTCTGTCGGACAATGTCGATGGTACGAATCAAGAAAGATTCAGAATTACCGAAGCTGGCAGTGTTGGTATAGGTATAACTAACCCCGGAGTAGCACTTCACGTAAATGGTAGCGCAGTTATAGGCGACGCTTCTCGGACATCTACTACTTTAACAATAAGAGCCACAAACACCGCAGGATCTCCTGCAGCTACGGCTAAAATTTTAATGGAGGGCTACGAGGGTCGAGGTATTGGAACTTTTTATACCGACTCCACTTATTCTGGAGAAGAGTGGTTCTGTGGAATGAACTACTCTGGGAATTTCAATAGTTGGAATATTGGTTATGATCAAGCGGGTGGTGAAGCTGAATATCTCGCTAACACCTTATTTCAGCTGCATCATAATGGAAAACTTCAACTTCATGCTTATGGTGCCGGAACTTTTACAGGGACAGCTACTCAAAGGTTAGCAGTAGATGCTAGCGGAAATGTTATAGAAATAGCAGGCGGTATAATAGATGGCAGTGGTACTGAGGATTATGTTGCAAGGTGGACAGATACTGACACACTTGAAATAGGTAAAATTCGAGATGACAATAGCACCGTAGCTATAAATACCGCACCAGACTCTAACTACATGTTAAAAGTAGGCGGAAATGGTTATTTTTCAGGAACTTTAACCGAAGCTTCAAGTTTAGCAATTAAAGAAAATATTGAGAATTTCACACCAAGTATAGATAAAATAAATAAAATAAGACCAGTAAAATATAATAAGAAGGGAACTGATAAAAAAGAAATCGGTTTAATCGCCGAAGAGTTAGAAGAACTATTCCCCGAATTAGTTGAAAAAGATGAAAACGGAAACCCTTCGGGTGTAAATTACAGCAGAGCAGTAACTGTTCTCTTAGGGGGCTTTAAAGAGCTGTATAAAGAACTGCAAGAAATTAAAAAAAGGATTTAAATGGCATCACTAGTAACCACAACTATAAACGGAACCTTAACAGGGAACAGCTCGGCGACATTTGATTCAAGCATTCGAACAAAGAGTCAACTGCGAGTTAGCAACGACTACTCTATAAATTATTTTTATAAAACTAATAACACCACCATGTTGGGCTACTTGCTCATGCGGGACGATAATAATAGTTTCCTTTCTTTTCCTGCAGCTCAAGATTTTAGATTTTTACATGGAAATACTAGTCGAATCGCAGTTAAAACTGACGGTAATGTTGGTATAGGTAATACAAATCCCCAAGGTAAATTAGATATTAACACGGAACTTGCAGAACCAACCCATGTTTATATTAATGGAGAAGTAAATCAAAATAAACTTTTGTATTTCAGACACTATGCTAATAGCGAAGCTGCTGCTAATAATGTAGCTTTAGGGTATATAGGTTCTAATGGAATTGACAACCTACTTAGTTTAGGTCATTTAAATTCTAGTGGAACAGATGTTCCTATCATGCATCTGACTGAGGCGGGCAATGTTGGTATAGGTACTACAAGTCCAAGTCAAAAGCTGCACGTAAACGGGCTGACAAAACTCGGAGCAAGTGGTAAAACCGAAGGTGGAGCAATAATAGGTCTTTCATCATTTGGAGAAACAAAAGGAGTGTTAAGTACAATCCTTGGAAACAGCATTGTTCCCGGCACAGCAAATTCTACCATACAACGCTCAACTTCTAATATTGCTCATTTTTTAAAAATCAACGAGACATCAGGTATTACATTTCATACTGGCTTGCAAACCACTGAGGACGCAAACGTTGCCGAAAGCACGAATGAAAAAGTTAGAATTGACATTACTGGTAAAGTTGGTATAGGTACGACAGCTCCCTCTAAGAAATTAGACGTTAATGGAGATGTAAAAATAGCTGGAGACACTTTAAATGCTGGTTTTCTACAGGCGTATGGCAGCAATTTTAACGTAGGCAATAATAATTACGGAGTGTTTCTAGGAACATACTCTGGTGGAACTAATATATCTCCCGGTGAAGTTATTTTATCAACACAAGGAAAAACCGGTTGGGACGTTGGTGACGGATTGGGTAGAATTCGTTTCTTCTTGGGAGATGCTTCTGGTATAGGGGCTCGTGATGTTGCAAAAATTGAAGCTGTTAGTGAAACGGGTAATGGATCAACTTCGACTACTGCATCTGGCGCTTTAACTTTTTACACTTCTCCATACAATAGTCAAGTCTCCGAAAGAGTGCGTATTGATAAGGATGGTAATGTTGGTATAGGTACTACAAGTCCAGATAGTAAACTACATCTATATGAAGCTGCTAGCGCCCCGAGTCTACTTACTCTTCATAATAATGTAGCTGATATTTTAAACGATGGAAGCACCGGAAACTTTATAGATTTTAAATCTACAGATGCTAATGCTACTTTCACCCCTCAAGCTAGAATTGGCATGGTTGTACAGGACCAAGCGGGTGATGGCGGTATAGCATCCGAAGGTCATGGTAATTTTGTTGTTTATACAGCTGTGGGTACGGATGCTTTGGGAAACGGTACTTTAAGTGAAAAGTTAAGAGTTAATCATGACGGTAATGTTGGTATAGGTACTCCAAGTCCGAATTCATTATTAAATTTAAATGATGGTTCAAACAACCGTTCTCATCAGATAGGATTTTCTTATGTAACTGGAGGAACTAAAACAGACGCATTTACCATTGGCAGAAATAGTTCTACAGGAAATTTAGAGTTTCATTCTGATATGAACAATCATGGTTTTGAGTTCAAGCACAACGCTGCTGGTACTCGGGTATTTAACATTCTAAATATGAATGTTGGTATAGGTACAGTAACGCCTTCTACAAAATTAGAAGTGGTTGGGGAAACAAAATCGACGAATTATAGATTTTCTGGACCTTCAGATGGAGGAGCTGTTCCTGCGTACAGTAACAGCAGTTATGCGACAGTTAAGTATAACGAAGCTGAAAGAGCTACAGAACTTGTTTCTTCTTCAGATGAGGCTATCGGCATGGCTTTCCCAGCGTTTCGTGTTAACGAGTCGGCTGGAGAGCAATGGAAATTATGGGTCCAATACAAAGCTTCTGCAAGTTCTAGCACTGGTTTTTATGCCAGAATATACGAATATAGTGCTGAACTTCCTGATGGTAAAATAGCAGTGTCTAACTCTGCTTCTAATCCTGTAGTACAGGAAGATACCTCTAGCAGGACTGATTGGAAAGACAATGTAGCCATCTCAACAACTTGGGTTACAAGTACTTATACATACACACCTAATTCTAACGCGAAATGGGCTTCAATTGTTTTATTGAATTGGACCGGTATGGGGTATAACTCCTTATACGCTAGAGTTGGTAAAGAGAGATTTTTTGGTACAAGCTCAGTGATAACTGGGTCAGGAACAGTTAACAAACTACCCCTTTGGGATGGTACTAGTTCTCTTACTGACAGCAGGGTATCTCAAACGGCGAGTTCTATTGAAATCTTAGGGGCGTCTGGGCAAGGTTATAGTAAATTGTTACTCAAACCAGATACAGGCGCTTCCCTGAGCCTTTTAGAACTATCTCACGGTCCAGACCCAAATAACGCTAGCGTTGTTATTTATGGAAGAGGCGACTCTAGTTACGCAACTATAAATTCTACCAAGAGGGGAACAGGAGTAACGAAGCCAATTAATTTTGACATTGATAGCAATGAAAAAATGCGCATCGACACTTCTGGTAATGTTGGTATAAGCGCAACTACTCCTACAGGTAAATTACAAATAGGAGATAATTATACTATAAATGCCTCTTATGGTGGAGACGATATCTACATTAAAGGCACAGCGAATAAAGCAAGCTACGACCCTAATGTGTACAACACTGATGATATTGGTGCTCTAATCACTATTTCAGACTCTGGTACAGTAGGCCCAACAAAACCGGGACTGGTATTATATAACGATGATGTAACTGCCGGTGGTTTTAGTCCGATGCTGCTTTTTTCTAAGCGGGAATCTGGGAGCAGTCCTTACAAAGCCACAATGGCTGGTATATATGCTAGAGCCCCATTAGGAACAGGAGACAGTAATGGCTGGATTGATGGCGAATTAATTTTTGCGACTGCAGGTGCAGCAAGTCATGGCGTTAAACAGAGGATGGTAATTAATAAAGAGGGTCTTGTTGGTATAGGTGCAATAAGTCCAGATGAGAAGCTACATATTGGATCTGGTGCTAGCGAGACTACTAATTCATTTGTTCGAGTGGATGGGAATGCTTCGAAGCAAAAAGGGTTTAATATTTACGGTGATGGCACAGAGCAATGGCGTATTTATACGAGTACAAGCAGTAGTGATTTGAGATTTTATGATGGTAGTAATGTCACTGTAACGTTTGAGGATGGTGGTAATGTTGGTATAGGAACAACTAATCCGGGAGTAACATTAGATGTACGCGGTAAATTATCTATTGGGTCTCCAAATGCTAGTTATGATTTATATAATAACGGAACTACATATTTAAATGACAGCGTAATAATAGACGCTCCTTTAAATATAGTAGGAGATTTAACATTTGATGGAGGAGCAAGTAGGGATATTCTTTTCGGAGACAATTTAGGAGCGGCGCTTGAGTTTAAGGAAGGTAGCAATGTATATCAAAGATTTATAACTACCAATGGTGGGGAGAAAATAGAACTATATAAAACAACGACTATGGCGGCTGGTGCCACTATTTCTGGACAGTTATTATTATCAGATGGTAGTGTCGGGGCCCCATCACTTTCATTTATCAATGATACTAACACGGGAATGTGGAGGCCCGGGTCTGATCAATTACGTTTAGCGACAGGCGGTACAGATGCTATCATAATTGATAGCTCTCAACGTGTTGGTATAGCCACAGCTCCAAGTCAAGCTCTTACTGTTGCAGGCAAAATTGATGCAAAAAATGCGATGGGTGTAGCTGGGCAATGGTCTTCTAGTCAAATACGGCTAGAGACCACTAATACAGTTGACACTACTGGATGGCATGGTATCTCCTTTGATGCGAGCACAAGTGCTAACTATGGATGGAGTTTAGGGGTTAATAGAAGTTCTAGTGGTAGGGGCTCGTTCAGGTTTTACGAACATGTTAATAGCGCTACTGGTACCGAAAGATTTACTATAGAACAAGATGGCAATGTTGGTATAGGTATAGCTGATCCAAATTATAAACTACATACCGTAGGTGGTGCAGGTGTTTTTGATGTTACCGGTGCAGCCACACTGAATCATCATCTTGCAGTAACTGAAGTCGCTACCTTACCAGATTGGAGACCTTACTCTGGTACGACTACAGCAGCGCTACAAATACAAAGCTCTGCGACACGGGGGATTCTTCTTGCTGCAAAATCTACAGGTAATCAAGATTTTTATAACACAGAGGGTTTAGATATTTATGTTAGCAGTACAGTAGGTTCTTCATCCTCTGATAAAGGTACCTTAGCTATGTCTATTTTATCTGGTGGTAATGTTGGTATCAACACGACGACACCTACTTCTAAATTACAAATAGTTGGTTCTACTTCTGGAGATTCAGTATTAAAGGTCGACGGGACAAATGGAACCTTATTCGAAGTTGTGGATGACCTTAGCGATTCATTAATGTCCGTGAATGATGCTGCTGGTTTACCTGTGTTTGAAGTTTTTGCTGATAATACAATTGTAGGTGGAAGATATAACCAAAATGATTTTTATCTTCAAGGGTCCAGTGGAAAAATAGGTATAGGAACAGCTACTAATATTAATACAAAGCTTCTTGTCGAAGGCGATGCGACTGTAAACGGTGATTTAAGTGCGGGGGGGAGCGCTGCTGCTAATAGGACTTTAACTCTTAATAGTGTCGCGCAGGCAGGAAGACCTGCCGCAAAAATTAATAACCCTAATCTGGACACTGCTACAGCGTCAGATGGTAGAACTTTTCACGGGTGGTTACCGATAGATTTAGACGGAACTGTTAAATACATTCCGGTATATAATTAAAGGAAAAAAAATATGACATACACAATAAGTAAATATGAAATTTTAAAAAATAATTCTAGTTTCGTTGTTGGTTTCAATTTGACAGACGAAAACGAAAACGCAGCTTATGTAGAATCTATTTTAGACATTGCTGATATAGAAAACAAAACTCAAGAAGAGGTCTGTCAGTTAGCTTACGAAAAAATAAAAGAAAAAATAAAAAGAATAGAGTTGGATTTTATTGAAAAAAACGAATCTATTTTAGGTAGGGTTTTTGTGCCTATTGAAGATTAATTGAAATATCTTTTTAGATAGCTATAATATTTAGTGGTGAAAGTAGATTATAAAAATGTATTATACATTAGCGCGTCAGGGGATAATGACCAAGCGATGTACGCAAAAAGACACCTATATAATTTAATTAAAAATGAAGTAAATGTAGTTTGGAAAACCTACAAAACAGACGACTCCATTGAAGAAAAAAATAAATTTAACGTTCTTCTTTCTAAATATAAGTACAAACTGCTCGCTTATTCTGAGGTAGTTATTGATGGAGATCCAGAAACTTGGTCTGATATCATTGAAAATTTTAAAATTAAAGCTGAAGGAAAAACAATTATTGGTAGGTGTTATTGTAATTTAGATCTTGTTCCTTCGGAATTGATTCAATCTATTAATTCTAGTCCAGTAAATATTATAAGCGTAGAAAGCGAGTACAATAAGAAAACATTTGAAGATTTTGGGGTAACTAAACCAATAATTATAGAAAAATGTCCCGATTTAGATCTATGGACTTTTGGAGTAGATATAAAAAATGAAAGCGCCGCTTCAGAAGCTTATTTAAGCAAAGGTATTTTTGACCAAGGCCAAGATGTTCAAATATTAAATTTCCCTTACTCTCAAGAAGACTTCTTTTTTAATCCGTGCATATTTGCTAAAGATGACAAAGTGCTAATGCTAGCTAGGTATGCTAATTTAACCAATGATAACCCATATGAGTTCACAAACACTATAAGGTTATTTGAATTAGATGATGATTTTCAGCCTTCAATAGAATTACCTTTTAAAATTAAAGACGAGCTGGAAAAAGAACAGTACGAAGATCCTAGACTCCTTTATTATAAAGATAAATATTATTTGAGCTGCGCTAATTATATTTTGAATAGAGGTGGTTTTATTCATCAAAAGGTTTTAGTTTTTGATAAAAATTTTAATCATGTTGATAATTTGCATATTAATTATGATGGCAACGGAGCTTTTACAAATTCAAACACTATTCATCAAAAAAATTGGGCTTGGTTCGTGCATGAAGATAAATTAATGTTGGAATACAGGATGAATCCTCATGTGGTTTTAGAGATAGATTCTAGTACGGGAGAAGTAATTGCGGAGCATAAACATTTTCAAGATTTAACTAAATTATGGAAATTTGGAGAATGTAGAGCTGGAAGTAATCCTATTCTAAAAGACGACGGATTTTATCATGGCTTCTTTCATAGCAGTTTACCTTGGAAGAACCATAAAAGAAGATATTTTATGGGGTATTATAAATTTGAATCTAAACCACCATTTAAAATAGTAGAAATGTCAGAAAAACCGATTCTGTACGGAAATGAATATGATGAACGAACCTTAAAAGATCTCAGTCCATTAGTGGTATTTCCTTGCGGGGCTATAGAAAAAGATGGTAAGTTTATTGTCAGTTTTGGTTTTAATGATGAAAAAGTTGGGATAATAAAAGTATGAATATAAATGATTATGTGTATAATGTAGTCAATGACTTTGATAAGTGAAATAGCAGCAAAGAAATAAAAAATATTGTCGGTTCGTTTTCAGTAGAATGGTAATTATGAGTGATAAAGTAATGTTTATAGGAGATCCTAATCCCAGTCATGCGATAGATACATTTTTTCATGGTATATGTGAAGTTCTTGGCGAGGAAAATGTTTATGAATTTCCTCCTGAAATAAAATATCATTCAAATTACACTCTAGACCCTTATAATTTTTGGACCGTTAAAAATTCAAAAACCACATCACTTGAAGGGCATATAAGAGGATATCAGTTTTATGTAGATGCATTTAATAATCCTGATTCAGGATTTAAATATATATTTTGTGTTAATCGGCCTCATTTAGAATCTGTTTATTCTACTCGCAGGTATCCATCTCTTTATACATTAGTTCAATTATTAAATGATATCAAGCCCGAAAGGTTTAAGGATATTGCAATAATTTTTATGGAAGAGGAAGGCGACCCTTTCTTATATGGTCATAATGAAATATATATAAAATATTTTCAAAATCCAACAATACCACAATCAAATGGGTCTATGAAACAATACCCATCAGTTTTCGAAAAAATTGATTTATGGCTAAAAGTAGACTTTATTAGAAAATATGTAAAATATCCAGAAAAAGTTTTTCCATTATATATTTCCGCTCCTGAAGATAAATTGCTAAAAATGGTAGACAATAAAATTTTACCATTTGAAGAGCGTAAATATGATGTTTGTTTTATATCTGGAATACATCATCAAGATAGAATAAAATATTATGATATATTAAATTCACAATTAAAAGTAGGCAATAATATATTGTTTTGCGATAGAGACAATAGTTTATGTGGACTGAAAGATTATTTTAATTATTTAAACAATAGTAAAATTGCAATATCAGTTAGAGGAGGAGAATATTCAAACACACGCAATATCGAAGGCCCATATTTGGGGTGTGCGTTATTTACACAAAAACTTGAAGTTGAAATTGTAAATGACTATGTTGATAATCATAGCGCAATATTTTTTGATGAAACGAATTTAATTAAAAAATTAACAGAATATATAAACGACCAAGATAAATTGAAATCTTTGTGCGAGAACAGCAGAAACCATTGCCTGCAATATCACACAACTGAATCAAGGGTGTCATATTATTTAAATAAAATAAAAAATATTAAAAATTGGTAATAAATTATGAAAAACGCTACCGTAATTACTCTTTCTTGCACACAAAATAAAAAAGTTGAAGAATTTCAAATTGAAATGATTGATAGTTTTGTGAAAAACACTCCATCAGAATGTAAATTATTAGTAATTGAAAATAATTCACATATAGATGATCATTCAGTTTGGAAAGACTATGTAAAATCAAAAGGACAAAAATTTGTGTTTATAGACGAAGAATTCAATATGAATAAATATTATAATTATGGCACAAATATGTCTGATGGAGAGTATATAATGTATACAAATAGTGATCTTCTGTATTACGAAAATTGGTATGAAAATTTAATATCATGGTATGATAAAATTGAAAATTTATTGGCTATAACTCCCTTTTCTAAAGCCTTTGATTGGGATAATAGTAATGATGTAATCAATGAAAGATCTGTTTATAGAAAAAATCTTAATTATAAAAATGAATTCTATGAAACAATTCATCTCGGTGGATGGTTTTGTTGTCTTCCAAGAAAAGAAAACTGGATATGGGATGAGAATTTTAAAGCACATTATCAAGATGCAGATTTTGTTAAATCAATAGAGAAACACTCTATAATAAATAAAAAAATTTGTGGAGTGGCATTAAATAGCAGAGTTGATCATTTGCTCGGACTAACAGCAAAAAATACAGAAGGTAACGATTTCTACACAATAGAAGGAAGACAGGAAATGATCAAAAAATGGGGAGCATTTTAGACTTAAGATATGTGCAAGGACAATATGACGACATTTTGCACATAGTTAATAATGCATGAAACTTGTAAACTGCGAAAAAAAATATTGGGAATTCATTAGAAATTTAAGAAATGATCCTAATAATTTACATGGATTTGTAAATGCTAAGTATATTACTGTAGATGATCAGTTTGTGTACATGACTAAATATAATTCCAATTATTATATTTGTCTCACTGATGACGGCGATCCTTTGGGATTTATTGGAAGTATTGATGGCGATATAAGGATTTGCGTAAAAAACGATCAAAAAAATCAAGGAGTAGGGGCATTTATGCTAAAAGAGTTTTTAATAATTCAACAAAAAAATACATCATTAGTTGCGAAAATTAAAATTAAAAATATTGTAAGCCAAAAACTTTTTGAAAAAGCAGGATTTAGACCTACATTTATTATTTATGAAAAAGAATAATTATGTTAAAAAAATATAATCCATACAAAATAGTCCAAATTTTTGAAGAAGAGGTCGCAGCATACACAAACGCTCCATACGCAGTATCTGTTGATAGTTGTACTAATGCTCTTTTTTTATGTTGTAAATTTTTAAACGTAAAAGAAGTAATAATTCCAAGTAAAACTTATTTATCTGTTCCAATGTCAGTAATACACGCCGGGGGCGAAGTGATTTTCGATGCGAGTCCTGAAACAAATCATTGGACTGGATTATATCAATTAAATCCCTATCCAATTTGGGACAGCGCAAAAAGATTTACATCAAACATGTATAAACAAAATCAATTTATGTGTTTATCATTCCATGTTAAAAAATCACTTGCTATTGGTAAAGGAGGGATGATATTAACAGACAATTTAAAAGCAGCAAATTGGTTCAAACGTGCCAGATATGAGGGCAGATCTGAAAAATTTTATAAACAAGATGATATCGAATTCTGTGGATGGAATATGTATATGACTCCATTATTAGCGGCTAGAGGATTAGAATTAATGCAAAATTATCCAGAAAATGCAATAGATCAACAAGAAATAAATGGATACAGAGATTTAACTGAATTTACTGTTTTTAAAAAAAATAAAATCATTAACAATCTATGAGCGGTATTTTACCAAAAACTTTTTGCATAACATTAAAAGATCACGACAAAAGAACTGACTATGCAAAAAATCATTTTGAAGAACATGGCTTAGACGTTGAGTTTTTTGAGGGGATTGATGCTAAAAAATTCGGATTAAGTACTAAAATACCTTATACGGATGATGATCCTAACTGGAATAAAGATTGCGGAACGCCACATTTTATTTCTCAGGGGCATGTTGGTTGTATTCTTTCTCATTATATGCTTTGGAGAATAATGGAATATTTACCATATGGAGAATATTTAATACTGGAAGATGATGTGGAATTATGCAAGAATTTTAAAGAAAAGTTATTAAATGTTAAGTCTAGATTGCCAGAAAATTGGCAGTATTGTTTTGTGGGTAATTGTTGTTTAAATAAACAAGATTCTATTCAAATAGATGACGGGATAATTCAAACTGTAACGCCGCCGCTATGTACACATGCTTATATGATAAAAAAATCAGCACTCTCTACTTTAATTGAGACAAATTCTATCGCTTGGTCTCATATAGATATTCAAATACAAAAAAGATCTTTGCCTCATTTAAATTATTATGTTTTAGATCCCCCTTTAGCTGACCAATTATCTATAACTAACCCCGGGGAGACTTTCCAATCTTTGACTAAATCATATCAATAAAATGACAGTAAATAATTATAACTTCCATTTCTTATTCGGTTTGAGTCCTGATTTTAACGGAAAAGAATTTTCTTATTTTCATTATTTGAATTTAAAAAGTTGTTGGCTTACGCAAAATCAACCAAATATTCACATTCATTATCTATACGAACCTCAAAACAATACGTGGTGGAATAAAATTAAAGAATTCTGCAAATTAGAACGCCATAAGGTCTTACCAGACCTCGTATACAATTGTAACAACAAGAAGGTTTGGCGAGTGGAGCACCAGTCTGATATTCTTAGGTTGCTTTTGTTAAAAGAAAGGGGAGGTGTTTACGCTGATATCGATACGTTATTTTACAAACCTTTTTTCCCAAAGTTTGAACAGGAAGAGTTTGTTTTAGGTCAAGAAGGGGTATACCATGTTCAATATGATTCTTACCAAATAACAGGTTTATGCAATGCTCTGATCATATCCCATAAAGATGCAGAATTTCTAAATATTTGGCTTGAATCTTATAAAGAGAATTACGATGACTATGATTGGAATAAAATGTCAGTGCGTGTACCTTATGAAATTTCAAAAGTAAAACCAGACCTAGTCCAGATAGAGCCTACAGCTTCGTTCCATAAATATAACTGGAACAACGATTTTTATCACAAAGGGGCTTTTTCTCCCTTCATGTCCGACGATGGAATCTATAGTAAACATATGGCAGAGTCCAAAATATTTCTTACTTTAAAAGAGATTGACGCAAATTATTTTAATGAAAGTTCCAGTTTATACTCTAGAATGTGCAAGAATATTAAAGGACTATTATGAGAACTGCTTTTGAAAACGTTTACAAAAATAAAATATGGAATGACGAATACTGCGTTCAAAGCGGATCTGGGGCAAGTATTGAATGTTCAATACATTATGTTGAATGGTTGAAAGGTTTTATAAGGCAGCAGGGCATTAAATCAATTTTGGACTTAGGTTGCGGAGATTTTAATCTAATGAAGCATTTAGACTTTGCAGGGCTTAACTATTTGGGTGTTGATATAGTAGATTTTGTTATTGAAGAGAACCAAAACAAATATGGGAGCGACGATATAAAATTCGTTAACGATAATATCATTGGATTCAATCCTGAAAAAAAATTTGACCTAGCAATCGTAAAGGACGTTCTACAGCATTTACCAAACGATAAAATTATAGCTTTTTTTAAAAAACTTAACTGTGCGAAAAGAGTTCTCGTCATAAACGATATCGGAAAAAAAAATAATGATACTCTTAGTGGGGAGTATAGGGGGGTAAACCCAACAGAACAACCCTTCAATATCGATTGTAAAAAAGTATTTGAATTCAATGCTTGTGGTTTTTTAAAATACGTTTACCAATATGATGTTAAAAGTATATAAATATCTACTCGCTTTTATTAAATGAAGGATTTAATTTTATCCAGTAATTTTAACTTTAAATCTGGTTATAAAGTAATTTTAGACTGCTTGCTTGAATACTGCTTTAAAGATTTTAATCTTAATAAAAAATGCTATTCGGAAATCAATCCCGAATACGAAAAATATTTCGAAGATTTACCCCCAGCAAAAGATTGTTTAGAGCTTATATTAGCGCCGCCTTGCAATGGTTTAAATGAGTCTAACTTTTTCTATAGACTAGCTCCTAATAAAAACCGCATCATTTTTACAATGTGGGAAAGTACCCGCATCTATGATATATTTATTGAAATAGCTAATCAACAAAGAGCCATCATCGTACCTAATCAATGGAATAAAGATAATTTTATACGTCAGGGAGTAACAGTTCCTATTCATGTCGTGCCTTTGTTTGTTAATGAATTTTTTAATTACTCTACTCCTTTAGACAAAGATTCTTTTGTGTTTGGATCTGCAAATGGAGACCCAAGAAAAAGAATAAAAGATATTTACTCCTGCTTCGTGAAAGCGTTTCCTTTCGAAAAAGATGTAAAACTTAATTTAAAGTTATCAGAAAGAGATGGTAGTATACCAAAATTTACGGACACTAGAGTAAACATTTCTAAGAAGAATTTTAGTATAAATGAGTTAAAAGATTGGTATGTAGAAAATGATATTTTTATTTCTTGCTCGGCTGCTGAAGGGTGGGGGTTAATGCAGCACGAAAGTATGGCTTGTGGTAGACCAGTGATTGCAGCTAGATACGCTGGCCTATCAGAATTTATGACAGAAGAAAATTCTTTTCCTGTCAATTATTCAGAAGTCCCAAGCGAAGGGTACTGGAAAAACCCCGGGGGTAAATGGTCAAAATATAATAAAGAACATATGATCGAAACGATGAGGTATTGCTACAACAACCCTGATAGAGTAAAAGATAAAGGTGTTTTAGCAAGTGAGGGTGCTGTTAAAATGTCTAAATTACAATTTAAAAAAAATTTAATTAACGTGTTGAATAAATATATTTGAACTTATAGAGTATTAAGTAAGAATTCTCATCTTCTCATGACCAACTATAATCTCTGGATCAATGTAAATTTTAAAACCAGCTTCTTTAGCTAGGTGACAAAAAGCAACATCTTCAGAACAGTAATCTTCTAGATCTCCGATTTGTTTTTTAAGCTGACAAAACCAAGGGTATTTTACTTTTTCAAATACTCCTTTTTTGATTAGCATGAAACCCATTCCGTTATAATCAACTTCCATCAAACCATGTCGGTTTAGTACATCCTTGCGTTGCAGAAAATAAAACGAGCCATTCTTTTTATAATAATTTTGATCCCAATCTTTTACGCAGGCAAAGTTTTCGCCGTTCTCTGTTTTATATATTCCCGATACAATATCTTTATCATATGAAATTAATTTTTGTATTTGTTCAAAACTGAAAACAATATCTGAATCAATCCACATAATATAATCGTAATCTATTTTACCGTCATAAGGAGCTTGATTCACACCTCTTCTTACATCAGCACCGAGACATAGGCAGCGAGCATAACTGACCATTGAAGAATACTTGTTGGAAAGCATTGGGTTGATTCCGTTTTTAATACATTTAAGTAATGTATCAGTCCAGCAATTTAAGAAATTACCTGAGAATTCTCTACCCGGAATTGCAAAAAGAATGTTTTTCATTTCGTAAATATTCTATCGAAATTTTAGACATACGTCAAACAATAGTGTATTTTAATATTAGTAGTTGCAACTTGAGTTGTTTTAATCCAAAGTCGGCACTACCCACTAAACACTAGACTCACTGCGAGAAAGTGTCTTCTCACCCAGCCGATGGCGAAAACAACAAAAAAAACGCAAAGGGTGAGATATATACTAATGACATGTTAACACAGGAAGATATAAAATTTCTCGCGAGAAAAATCAAACTGAATCCGGACAGGGCTAAAATTCTATTTGAAGAGAAAAGTGATGCTGATCTTATGTTTGAGCAGATTAGTAATAAAAGAGTTACTAAAAAAGAAATGCTGGACTTGTCTTTCCCTGTATTCATTAAAATCTTGGTAAATAGAGAAATTAAATCGATGGATCAAAAATATAAAAATTATATTTCTGATTTTGTGGGAACTTATTATCCTCAAATAGTTATGGCCTCTAGAATAAAAACTAAAGTCCCCAGAAAACCAATCGAAGAAAATGCTCAATATTTTTTTACATTAATAAGTTTTTTTGATTATGATGTTGAGGCTCAATTAAATGTGCATCAAATTCGTAAAATTTTGGAGTATTCCATGGATACATTTACCAAGAAAAAGGGCGAAGATTATGCAGAAGCTATCTCGATTAGCTATGAACACTTTAGTAAAATAAGAAAAAAATGGATGCCTTGATACAAAACGTGTAATATAATTATATGCAAGCACTTTCAGGCAAAAAAACATACTTTACTGCTGCTGCAGCAGTTATAACGGCTCTCGGCGGATATTTCGCTGGAGAGGTAGACCTTACAGTTACAATTCAGAGTGTTTTCGCAGCTGTAATGGTAATTTTCCTCAGAAAAGGAGTCAGTTCAGAAGCTGCTAAAAAATCTGGAGATAAAGAATAATAGTAGCTTTGATGTAAAAAGTTGTCTTAGGGGGAGATAACTTTGTGAAAAAAACAATTATGAGGAAGCTCTGGGTCTATTGACCTAGGGCTTTCTTTTTCCATTTTAGTAAAAAAACGTGTAGAATATATAGTAACAATGGACAAAATAAACAAATTTGATTTTGATATATCGTGGAGTTCTAAACTCGACGAACCAGAATCTAAAATTGTTGACTTCTTTGAAGCTAAATGTGATGGCAATAAATTAGAAAAAGAAGATGAGTTTATATCTTTTTCAGCCAGTTTAGTAGAGTGTTTTAAAGAAAAAATTAAAGCTAGCGGCAAAAGAATTAGAGTAGATTCTGTTATCAAAGCTTATAAAAATGCTCAGGAAAGTTTTAACCCTAGTGATGACATAAGCCTTTCAGAATGGTGCATGGCTTGTGTTAATAATTTCCTTAGCTTATCTGAAAGAAAAAGTTTCAATCTAGAACCTAATAAGTTTCAAGTTGCTGATGCAAAAGAAGATTTAAAAAAATATAATTTAGATAAAAATTTTGAAAACGTTAGTCAGCTTTATCTAGAAACACGAGAAGAGTCCATTCAGCATGCTATCAGCGCAAACTGTAGATATTTTTAATAAAATGAAAAAACATAAATATACAACCACATTTAGCTCAGTAGTAAAGCCTGTTGTATCTGAAGAAAAAGATAAATATTTAGCTCTTGCTTCTATGGTGGAATTAGAAAAATTCTTACCTCAAGTGGATGTAGAGAAAAATGTTGATTTACTACCTGTGGCTTTTAACGCATTCGTTGCTAATCGAGTTAACAAAAATGGTGACGTGGTAGATACTGATACAGCTATCGCCATGTATGAAAACTTCATTAATAAACCTATCAATATTGAACATAATAGAAAATCCGTAGTTGGAACTATTTTAACTGCGGGTTTTTCACGTTTTGGTAGCGATGAACCAGTCACTAAAGAGGAGTTGGAGGGAACTAAAGAACCTTTCAACGTAACTCTAGGTGGCGTTATATGGAAGATTGTTGATCAAGGGTTGGCAGATAAAATCGAAAGTTCAAGTGATCCTACCAGTAATGAATACATGGGTATTAGTGCAAGCTGGGAATTAGGGTTTACTGATTATAATTTAGTTGTTCTTGAAGGAGAAGAAAAGAATATAGAAAACGGTCTAGAAATTTCTGATCCTAAAGAAGTCGAAGAATACGCTACCAAACTAAAAGGTTTTGGTGGCAAAGGTAAATTTGATGAAAACTCAAGTATTTATCGTAAAGTAATCAATGATGTAGTTCCTTTAGGTATAGGTCTAACAGAAAACCCTGCTGCTGATGTGCAAGGGGTTTTGACTGACAAAGGAACTGAAGAACACAAAGCTTTGGCGAAAGAAGGTTCTGAAAAAGAAACGATTTCCCAAAATCCAAATAAAACTGTAATAACAAAGAAAGTAGAAGCTATGAAAATAGAAAATCTAAAAGATATATCGGATGAGTCTCTTCAGACTCTGACTGCTTCTGCTATTCATGAGTTTATTCAGGAGAGCCTTAAGAAAGCGTCTGAAGAGTTTAGTACTCAGAACGCTGAAAAAGAGGAGTCCTTGAAAGATGCTCGTGAACAGCACGAGACGCTCTCTAAGGAACATAACTCCTTGAAGACACAGTTGGAAGACGTACAGGCTCAGTTGGCGAAGTTGGAAGCTGAAAAAGCTGAAGCTTCAAAGTTGGAAATGTTTAATCAGAGAATGGCATCTTTTGATGAGAGATTTGCTTTGACTGACGAAGACCGCAAGGTTATCGCAGTTCAAATCAAAGAGCTTGATGAAGAAGCTTTTGCAGAATTTGATCAAACTATTTCTGTACTTCTTTCCGCTAAAACTCATTCTGCTGTCGAAGCCTCAGAGGTAGAAGCAACAGAAATTGAAGAGCAGAAAGAAATTGAACAGGCGGAAGAAGCTACAGCTTCTGACGTGTCGGAAGTTATTGAACAGGCTGTGGATAATGCAAAGAGTGAAACGGTTAACATTCCTGCATCTGCTCCTGCTGAAGAACCCACAATCCTTGAGAAATATGGCAGAGCTTTTGCCATGGATCAATTTGATTTTAAACCTTAACCAAAAATAAATTAAACACATAGAAAATTAAAACATTATGGCAAACGAAAGATTAAAGCCCTTTAGGGATTATAGTGAGCACGATGTTATCAATTTATTCGCCTTTGGTGACCCTGCTGTCACACTCGGTACTACCGATGTGATTTATGCTGGATCTGCTGTTAAAGTAAGATCTGGATGGCAGAACACTGATGAGCTATCATTTATTGGTAACGTTGGAGCTGGATACAGCAATACCGTTTCTCAACGGTATGGAGTAAGCGCAGAAGTTGAATACACTGATGGTGGAGCTGATGAAGCTGCACTCGGTATTACGCTTTATGACGTTAGAGAATTCGACGAAAACGGTGAGAAGCTTGCCTTCAACCCACGTAAACAGGATGAACTACAATGCAGTTTGACTGGTCAAGCGGTACCCGTTGCTACTCGAGGAGTTTTCCTCATGGCTACTGGTGCTTGGGCTAGCTCTCCCGGTGTTGTCTTTAATCAAGACGTTTTCGCTACTGGTAATGGTCAAATCACCACTCTTGGTGCTAAAGCTGTTAATAATCGTATTGGTAGAACTTTGGGTAACCCTGACGCAGACGGTTCTGTGTTGGTTAAGTTCGACTTCACACAAGGTTAATAGAAAAGGAGATTATATATAATGAAATTAAAACTTAAAAATACTCCAGAGCAAGTTGAACTTATTAGAGCTATGGGATCTAAAAATCCTGAAGTCTCTCGTCCCGCAACAGAAGCTTTTGCAGCTTTTATTGGGCCAGTTGTTCAGCAGGTTTTGATGCAGGCTAATACTGCTGCATATCTTTACACTGACGTAGAATATGATGAAGATGATAACCCAAGTTATCCTCTTGATTTGTTTTATGAGCAGAACGGTAAGGACAACTACATTACCATCTGGTCACAACAGATGGCTGGTGGTCTTCCTTCTTCACAGGTCAGCGGAAATGCTGAACTCAAGATCTCAACATACAAATTGGATAGCGCAGTTAGCTTCCTTAAAAAATATGCTCGTAAGAGCCGTTTGGATGTTGTAAGCAAAGCTGTAGAGCGTATGTCTAACGAAATTGTTGTAAAACAAGATCGTAACGCTTGGGCAGTTGCTCTTAAAGGTTTGGCAGAAGCTAAAGGTAAATTTGGAACTGGTTCTGCTGGTGACAACGTTATCAATACAGCTGCTGGAGCATTTGGTCTTGCTGATATCAACTTGATGATGACCAAAATGAAGAGAATTAACGCTTCTTATGCTGATGGTACTCCTGCTACTGCATACTCTAAAGGTCTAACTGATATTTTCACTTCTGCTGAAGTCGTTGAAGATATTAGAGCGATTTCTTACAACCCATTCAGCACAACTGCTGAACAGGTTGGTGACATCGTTAAAGACGAGATGTATAAAGCTGCTGGTACCAGCTCCATTTTCGGTATCAACATTGTTGATCTATACGAATTTGGCGATGGTCAGAAATACAATACTCTCTATACCGCCATGGGTGGTACCTTGACTGGTAATCAGGAGATTATTGTTGGAGTAGACAGATCTGCAGAAGCTTTTGTTCGCCCTGTTGCTCGTAACTCTGAGACTGGAAGTACTTTCACAGCTCTTCCAGATGATCAGTTCGTACAACGTCAGGACAAAACTGGTTTTTATGGTGGTCTAGAAGAAGGACGTGTTCTTCTCGATGCTCGCGCCATTGTCGGTCTTCGTAAGGACGTATAATAGGAATAGTCGCATTCACGATACTAACCCCGGTCCCGCAAGGGCCGGGGTTTTTCTATTTTTTGGAAAAAAAGTGTATTTCTTGCTAATATTAGGAATAAGGTTATGCCAGCAAAAAAAATTAGATCAAGAAAGAAATCTATCAAAGATATCGCACAAACCCATGCCAAACAAGAATTTCAGCCTACAACTTTGGATCAAATTTGGGGGGATACAGGCTCTTCGACATATGGGACTATGGAAGAAGCAGTTTATATTGATAGAATAGATAACATGAACCTGTCAGATTTGCAAGCTCACGCTTCTACGGTTGGAATTATTCCTATCGATAATAGGTCCATGCTGCGAGAAAGGCTTCTAAGAGAATTTCGTAAACATGTTTCTGCATACCGTAAACCGACTGAAGAAGTAGGTGAAAATAAAAACCTTGATGATCAAGCAATGAAAATTCTTTCGGAAGGAAGATAATATTTCAGAAAAAAACCACCATATAGTGTAATAAAATTATATGGCAACGGTTTATAATTTTAGCGCGACACAAGGCTCACAGTTAAGTGTACGCTTAAAGCTACAAGATGCAGCTGGAGATCCTATTAATTTAAGTGGGTCTTCTGTAAGTGGAGTCGTAAAATACAGATACTCCAGTACTTCACCATTGGTAAATTTAGATCCACTTATAGTTTCTGGAACTAACGGCTCTCTTTATTCTAGTGGGTATGTAGATGTATATCTTACTGCTTCTCAAACAGCAGCGTTGCCTGTCGGTGAGTTTGTGTACGATATAGAAAAATATCCTACTACAAATTCAGAAGCTGTTGAAAAAATTCTAGCTGGAGATTTTTCAGTGTCACCTCAAGCAACTACTTAATATGAGTGATCAAACTATAGTCGACGTTGTCGTTAATGATTCTACCGCAACAGTGGTAGACAATAGAGATTTATCCAATTTAACTATTGATTTAAACGCTACTGGCCAACTTTTAACAAATAATTTAATATCATCAGGTAACTACCTTGATTCTGAAATAGCGATAGTTTCTGGTATAGCTCAATCAGGTTCAAACGAGTCTTTAACTGGTCAAATTAACCAACTTAGTGGAAATTTAATTACTACTGGTCAAACCTTACAAAATCAGATTACTAGTAATGATTCGGATATCAATACATTAACCACTAATTTAGCAACGACTGGAGAAACATTAACTTCAGAAATTAATTCCATATCAGGAGTCGTCCCTACTGGTGGTGCAACTAATCAAGTATTAGCTAAAATAGACAGCACTAATTACAACACTCAATGGGTAGATCAAAGTGGAGGTGGAGGAGGCTCAGGTACTGTTACGTCTAGCACTGCTACAACAAATTACCTTACAAAATGGACAAATGGAGCGGGGGAAGTCATAGGTAATTCTATACTTTATGATAATGGTTCTAATATTGGTATAGGTACAACAAGCCCTAACGATAAACTTCATGTGCAAGGTTCTTTCAAAAATACAGGTGAGACATTTTTAGCGACAGATAGTACTAATGAAGTGGTTATTGGGGCTAATATTACATACGGTAGTTTACCAAATAAATTTTTAAATATTACAGGGTACAATGCTTTGGGTATAAAATTAATTGCTCATGGTGGTTGGGCTAAATATTTAATACAAACTGGTCATGATCGTATATTAAGGTTTTATAATGATGGGACTAGTTCCGCTGCTACAAATCAAAAATTTTATTTTGGCACAGTTGCATCCGGTTCCGCTAAATTAACGCTTTTTACAGACGATGCGGCTTTTATACATTTGGGTATTAATGAAGCCTACCCTTCAGCGAAATTTGGAGTCTTAAATCCAACACATAATTATAAGGGCGATGTGTATATCGATACGGCATCTGCAGCTGGTGTATACAAAAGATTCCAATTTAAAAATACTGGAGCATTCGACACCGAAGCCGTCAACGCTACATCCACTACAGAAAATAGTTATTTTTCAGCCAACGTTGGTATAGGCACAACAAGCCCAAGCTCGAAACTTCATGTATCTGGTGGAGATGCTATTATTAATACGTTGAATGTTGGATTAGGAGCTGGGACTAACAACAGCTCTAGTACAAGGATAGGTCTAAACACTCTCTCTAACAATACTACAGGAGTTAATAATACAGCTGCTGGGGACCATGCTCTCCGTGCTAACACAACTGGTTACAATAATGCATCTTTTGGTTCGAGATCTCTATACAGTAATACTAGTGGTAGCAATAATACGGCTGTTGGGCATTATGCTCTTCATAGCAACTCTTCAGGCAGCAATAATGCTGGTTTTGGTTTAGGTGCTCTTCGGAATACTACTGGCAGTAATAATGCGGCTACTGGTCTATATAGTTTATATGGAAATACCACGGGCACTTACAATGTTGCTCACGGATCTGAAGCAGGGCGTTTCATAACTGATGGTTCCACTCCTAATTTAACAGGTGATTATAACGTATTTATTGGCTCTCTCACAAAAGCTCTCGCTGATAACGATCAAAACGAAATCGTCATTGGTTATAACGCTACGGGAGTAGGGTCAAACAGTGCTACTCTAGGTAATGATGATATCACTAAGACTGTTTTGAAGGGGAATGTCGGTATCGGCATAACAAGCCCAAGCTCAAAACTTCATGTATCTGGTGGAGATGCTATTATTAATACGTTGAATATCGGATTAGGAGCTGGATCAAATAACAGTACTAACACAAGTATTGGTGTAGATTCTTTAAGTAATAACACTATTGGTGTACAAAATGTAGCCGTTGGTTACCAAACTCTTTTAAATAATACGGAGGGCCTTAGAAACGTATCTATCGGTTACCAATCTCTTTACACGAACACTGTAGGTGATAGTAATATATCTATTGGTTACAAATCCTTACACTTTAACGTAAGCGGTTTACAAAATATAAGTATTGGTGATTTAAGTCTTTTCAATAATACAGGCTCGTACAATACCGCTATTGGTTTTTCTGCTCTTAAAAGTAATACATCAGGTAATAGTAATTCTTCCATTGGGTTTAATTCTTTGCTTAATAATACCACAGGAACTCGAAACACGGCTCAAGGTTTTGAAGTTTTATACAATAATACAACAGGCGGTAATAATGTTGCTAGCGGATATAAATCAATCTACGGTAATACATCAGGAACATTTAATGTGGCTAGTGGATATTTATCTCTTTATGCTAATACAACGGGCAGTAATAATGTTGCCATTGGGTATCAAGCAGGGCGTTTCATAACTGATGGTTCCACCGCTAATACCACTGGAGATTATAATGTTTTTCTCGGTACTGATACGAAAGCTCTCGCTGATAACGATCAAAACGAAATCGTCATTGGTTATAATACTACCGGATTAGGGTCAAACAGCGCTGTCTTAGGTAATGATAGTATTACCAAGACCGTTTTGAAGGGAAATGTTGGTATAGGCACAACAAGCCCAAGCTCGAAACTTCATGTTAACGGTATGATTAGCGCCGGTATTGCTGGTAATAGTTCAGCGAATTATGCTGCTTTACTAGTGTCTTCGACAGGTACGGGAACACAGCAGGCAGCAATAGGAATTCAACAAACCTACCCTAATGGAGATACTATTATTTGGGCTGATTTAGAGCCTTATGCTGAGTATAATTTCTCCCATATTGGTCTTGAAAATGCGTTCACATTTAACTCTGGCTATTACGGAAGCTCTTTAAAAGCTGTATATGTACGTAACAGATCAGGAGCCCAAAGACTCTCTTTTCAAAAGATTAAAATTTGGCAAAACAATGCTACAATAGATGTCGGAGGTTCTATAAACATAGGGCAATTATCAGCAGGCGGAGAAGCTACACCTAGCATAAGACTAGCTATAAAAGATGTTCAAGACTCAAGTTTTGATAGCGGTATAGCTTTAATTCGAAGCACAAATACTGATACCGCTTATATTAATATGGTAGGCGGAAACTTAAATTTGAATGCCCCGACAGGAGCTTCAACTCAGTTTAAGGTCGCTGGTACAAATACCTTTGCTATAGCTGCTAACGGCTCTATCAGTTCCTCTACCGGAGCTAGTTTAAGTTCAGGAGGTACATGGACCGATGCTTCCACAAGAGAATTAAAACAGGATATAAAAGATTTAGATTATAGAGAGTCTCTAAATATTATTAAACAACTAAACCCTGTTAAATTTGCTTATAAAAAAGATCCAGAAAATGAAAGAATAGGATTTATTGCTGAAGATGTTCCAGATCTAGTTGCTACTGATGATAGAAAAGGTCTATCAGCTTTACAAATCGTCTCAGCTTTAACAAAGGTTGTTCAATCTCAGCAAAAAGAAATTCAAAAGCTTAAAAGAATGATAAAACGTCATAAATAGTGTATATATAATGTATGGTATCATATAGTGTACATAATTTAGCAGATGAAATATTTGCTAACGAATTTGAGTATGACAGTGGTTATGCGGAATTTTATTATATTAGCGGATGGCTAGCTAATAACATAGGTATGCTTAACAACAGGTTATTTACCAGTTTTGAAGTAAGCGGAAACTATTTTACTCCTACGGGAAGTTTTCAGCAAGAAGAACGGTCTGTTTATAAGCAAATGTATTTGTACGAGTTTTATACTAAGAAAACTCGCCAAGTTCTTCGAGGCATCGACTCTTCCGCTGACTTTATAACATTACGAGAAGGAGATTCCACCATCACTCGCACGAATAAAAACGAAATAGCTAAAACATACAGAGGTTTAGCTAATGATGCTAATGAAGAATTAGAGAAGCTTGTCACTTCTTATAATATGTACCAAGCAGAACCTGTTCAGGTGGCTGGAGAAGATGGGTTGTATGTAGGATCTGGAACTTATTCTTATGTTTACTAATTGTAATTGTTATTTTTTTAATAACCAACTACTGCTTTGGATTTTATCTCCTAATCCATAAACAGTCTCAATACCTAAATCAAGACATAAAGCG